>JAEIGA010012775.1_pt1 | contig 12766 bp, 9 predicted proteins | sample 9270691 | NCBI WGS metagenome assembly JAEIGA01 (sample SAMN17057246, study PRJNA624740) | gut metagenome | biome: biome; isolation source: fecal sample | host: Bos grunniens | place: China: Xizang | collected 2019 | reverse complement strand
GTATCGGCGGCGCAAGAGCTGGTGTTCTTGAAACAACATTCCGCACAGAAACAGAAACTGACCTCTTCGGTGAGCAGGCTGTTCTTTGCGGCGGTGTTTGCGCTCTTATGCAGGCAGGTTTTGAAACACTTGTTGAAGCAGGCTACGACCCCAGAAACGCTTACTTTGAGTGCATCCACGAGATGAAGCTCATCGTTGACCTTATCTATCAGAGCGGTTTCGCAGGCATGAGATATTCAATTTCAAACACTGCTGAATACGGCGATTACATCACAGGCCCCAAAATCATTACTGAAGAAACAAAGAAGGCTATGAAGAAGGTTCTTGCAGATATTCAGGACGGTACATTTGCAAAAGACTTCCTTCTTGATATGTCCGATGCAGGCAGCAGAGTTCACTTCAACGCAATGCGCAAGATTGCAAGCGAGCATCCCGCTGAAATCGTTGGCGAGGATATCCGTAAGCTCTACAGCTGGAGCGATGAAGACAAGCTCATCAACAACTGATTTTTATTTCTTATACAGAGGCGATCAATATGGTAAGTAACGCACTTAAAGAAGGCCCGCAGAATGCTCCCCACAGAGCACTCTATCACGCACTCGGCCTCACAACCGAAGAAATCAACCGCCCCATCGTGGGTATTGTAAGCTCCTATAACGAGATCGTTCCCGGTCACATGAATATTGACAAAATAGTTGAAGCAGTCCGCCTCGGCGTTGCCATGGCGGGCGGCACACCTGTTGTTTTTCCCGCAATTGCGGTATGTGACGGCATTGCAATGGGTCATAAGGGCATGAAGTATTCACTTGTTACCCGAGACCTTATTGCAGACTCAACCGAAGCCATGACTCTTGCTCACGGCTTTGATGCTCTTGTTATGGTGCCCAACTGCGATAAAAACGTTCCCGGTCTGCTTATGGCTGCCGCAAGGCTTAATCTGCCAACGGTGTTTGTAAGCGGCGGACCCATGCTTGCAGGCCATATTGACGGCAAAAAAACAAGCTTTTCATCAATCTCCGAAGCTGTCGGAGAATTCAACGCAGGCAAAATCACTGCAGAAAAGCTTTATGAATACGAATGCAAAACCTGCCCCACCTGCGGCTCATGCTCAGGTATGTATACCGCAAACTCAATGAACTGCCTCACCGAAGCTCTCGGTATGGGTCTTCGCGGCAACGGCACTATTCCCGCCGTTTATTCTTCAAGAATTGAGCTTGCAAAGCACGCAGGTATGGCGGTTATGGATATGATTAAAAAAGATATCCGCCCCAGAGATATCATGACTGAAGATGCATTTATGAATGCTCTTACCGTTGACATGGCTCTCGGCTGTTCAACAAACAGCATGCTGCATCTGCCCGCAATTGCAAACGAATGCGGAATTGAAATCAATCTTGATATCGCAAATTCAATAAGCGAAAAAACTCCCAATCTCTGCCACCTTGCTCCCGCAGGCAGAACATACATCGAAGAGCTTGACGAAGCGGGCGGAGTTTATGCCGTTATGAATGAGCTTTCAAAGAAAAATCTTCTTAACCTTGACTGCATCACCGTAACAGGCAAAACCGTTGGCGAAAACATTGAAAACTGCATCAACCTTAACCATGAGGTTATCAGACCCGTTGAAAATCCTTACAGCGAAACTGGCGGAATTGCCGTTCTTCGCGGCAATCTTGCTCCTGAAGGCAGCGTTGTAAAGCGTTCTGCAGTTGTACCCGAAATGCTTGTTCACGAAGGTCCCTCAAGAGTTTTTGAATGCGAAGAGGATGCACAGGCAGCTATCAACGCAGGCGAAATCAAGCCGGGCGATGTTGTTGTTATCCGCTATGAAGGTCCCAAAGGCGGACCCGGTATGCGTGAAATGCTTAACCCCACATCCGCTATTATGGGTATGGGTCTTGGCAGCAGCGTTGCACTTATCACAGACGGACGTTTCAGTGGTGCAACAAGAGGCGCATGCATCGGCCATGTTTCACCCGAAGCTGCAAACGGCGGTGTTATCGGTATTGTTAAAGAAGGCGATATAATCAGCATCAACATTCCCGAAAACCGCCTTGAACTCAAAGTAAGCGATGCAGAGATTGAAGAAAGAATGAAAACCTTTACTCCCAAAACCAAGGAGCTTTCAGGCTACCTCAAGCGCTATGCCGCAATGGTTTCAAGCGGAGCAACAGGTGCAATTTTAAACAAATGAGTATAAACCGAATTTTATTATCGCTCCGTTCGCTGACAGTTTTCCGTTCTTTGCTCAATGACCCCGTAATATCATCACTTTGCAGATACTGTGAAAAAGCTGAAAACGGAAATGTGCAGGCATCTGTTGATGCCTATTGCGAATTTATCGGAGCATTATATAACACTCACTGCGACAGCCTTGCGGAATATATTCAAAAAATCACCTTCGATGATGAAAATGTTTATATCCGTACGGCAGGTGCAGGCGGTCATCCCGCTGAATTTGTTGAGACTTCCGTTAAAAGGGAGCTCGCCATTCTTCAAAGTGTTGCCGACCTGTGTCCTGATGAGCTGATTAAACCTGTTGACAGCGGAATTGATTTGCCTGAATTTGCAGTTAAGAAAATTTCTCTTGCAGAGGAATACTTTGACCGCTGCAAAAATATCGGCAGCTACGGCTACGGCATCTATTCCCGTAACCGTATGTTTTATCTTGATGAAAACGGTCATATTGTTCCCGTTCGCTCACCCGATACAATCCGCCTTTCTCACCTTATTGATTATAAGCGTGAGCAGCAGATAATTATTGAAAACACCCTTGCTCTGCTTGAAGGCAGACCTGCGGCAAATATTCTGCTTACCGGCGATGCGGGCACAGGCAAATCCTCAACGATAAAAGCTGTGGTTAATGAATTTCACTCAAAAGGTCTGCGTATTCTTGAAATACGCAAGGAACAGCTTCGCAAAATTCCCGCAATTATTGATGAACTGAGCGAAAATCCGCTTAAATTCATAATTTTCATTGATGACCTTTCGTTCGTTAAGGATGACGATAATTTCAGTGCACTCAAGGCAATTCTTGAAGGCTCTGTTTCTGCAAAATCAAGCAACGTTGCGATTTATGCAACAAGCAACCGCCGCCACCTTGTTAAAGAAAAGTTTTCAGACAGAGACGGCGACGATATTCACAGAAACGATACCATGCAGGAAATTATTTCTCTTTCCGAACGCTTCGGAATACACATAACATTCCAGCGACCCGATAAAAAGACTTATCTTAACATTGTTCACAGCCTTGCCGAAGAAAACGGAATAAATCTCCCGGAAGAGGAGCTTGACGTTGCCGCAGAAAGATTTGCTCTGGGCAGAGGAAACCGCTCGGCAAGAGCAGCAAAACAGTTTATTGACGGTATTATTGCCGTTGAAAATAGGGAGTGAAAAATATGAGATGTGCAATTTACGGTGCCGGTTCACTCGGCACGGTTCTCGGTGCTTACATGACCAAAAACGGAGTGCCTGTTGAGCTTGTTAACCGCAACAAGGCTCACGTTGCCGCTTTAAAAGAAAAGGGTGCTCATATTACGGGAACTGTTGAAATGACTGTACCTGTTAACGCAATTACCCCAGACGAAATGAGCGGAAAATATGAGGTTATTCTGCTTATGACAAAGCAGCTTCATAACCCTGAAGTTGTTACCTTCCTCAAGCCCTTCCTTACCGATGACGGCGTTATCGTTACTCTTCAGAACGGTATTCCCGAACCCGGTATTGCAGAAATCGTAGGCAAAGACCACACAATGGGATGCACCGTTGAATGGGGTGCAACTCTTTCAGCTCCCGGCGAATGCATACTTACAAGCGACCCCGACAGCCTTTCCTTCCACATGGGTAAAATGGACGGCATCACCGATGCACAGTTCACAATGGTAAAGGACCTTCTTGAAAAAATGTGTCCCGTTCACTTTGAAGAAAATCTTCTCGGTGCAAGATGGTCGAAGCTCCTTATTAATGCAACCTTTTCAGGTCTCGGCACAGTTGTAGGCGGCAGATTCGGTGATGTTTCCGAAGATGCAGACGCAAAGAAAGTTGCCATTCGCTGCATGAAGGAATGCATTGATGTAGGTCACGCAACAGGCGTTGAGTTTGCTCCCGTACAGGGTAAGGATATAACAAAGCTCTTCTATTATAAAGGTGCTTTAAAGCGTGCTTTTGCTCTCTTCCTTCTTCCCATAGCAATGAAGAAACACAGAGCAATCGAGCCTTCAATGCTTCAGGACCTTCGCAACGGCAAACCCTGCGAGGTTGACGCCATCAACGGTGTTGTCTGCGAATGGGGCCGCAAATATAACATCCCCACCCCCATCAATGACAGAATTGTTGAGGTTATCAAAAAAGAGCAGTCAGGCGAACTTAAACTCGAAAAAACAAACATCAGACTGTTTGATGATCTTCTTTAATATAGAGTGCCGGCACCAAATTATGCCGGCACTTGATTTTTTATTGTGTTTTTGATATAATCTAAAATAGGTAAAAAGGGGGATTTTTATGTGTGTAATATTCACCAAACTTATTTTATTTATTACCTTGATTATAATGATTCTCAAATCCATATTCGGCGGCTTGTGCGGCGGCGGAAATCCGCCTGAAGAAACCACAACCGTGCTGCCGTCAACCACCGTAACGGAAACAACAACAGCGGCACCTTCAACCGAGCCTTCATACAGTGAAACCTCCACAACAACCGAGGCACCTGCAACAACCACTACCACAACAGAAGCTCCCACAACTACGGAGGCTCCCTCCACCACCCTGACAACAACAGGAACCACCACTACAACAAAGCCCACCACTACAAAGAAAAAAACAACAACCGAGACGGGCACAAGATTAAACTCTGCCGTTCAGAATAAAATTATTGAATTCGGCGGAAAATACATTAATATTTTCAATGCGGTTGACAATACTGCAGACGGCGGATTTGTTGCCTGCGGAGTTTCAACCTCAACCGACGGCAGCTTTGCCGGTGTTGCTTCTTCATCATGGGCAACCAATTTCTCGTTTGTTGTTAAATACGATAAGAACCTTAATGTTAAATGGCTTAAGGCTATAGGCTTTGATAAATCTCAGACAACCGTTAACAGCATTACCTTTGAGGATATCGCCGTTCTTGGTGACGGTTCAATTGTTGCCGTAGGATATTCTTCGGCAGCAGACCTTGCATATAACAGCGAAACAAAAGGCTCCACCGAGGCAGTTATATATAAGTTCTCTTCAGACGGAGATGTCATTTATAAAAAGAGCTTCGGTGGCAAATCAACCGACGCTTTCTACTGCGTTGATAAAACCGCAACAGGCTTTGTTATCGGCGGTTCAACAGAGTCGCATGACCACTTCTTCAGCGGAATTCCCGGAGAAAATTCAAGCGCTGTTATCATGAATTTTGACTCTGACGGCAACATTCTCTGGAACAAGTATCTTACCGGAAACAAAGGCGGCATAATCAAAGACATAAGTACCGATATCAAAGGCAATATTTTTGTATCCTGCATTACGGAATCAACAACAGATAATTTTGAAACCTTTACTGAACTTAATAACAAGCTGATAAACACCGTTGTTCTGAAATATGACTATGCGGGTAACTATCAATGGTATTTCCCCATAGCCTCAAGCGCAAAAGATTATTTTGATGTTATCGTTGCCGACGATGAGGGCGGCTGCGTTGTAGCGGGTTACTATGAATATATTTCATATGTTGTTCCCGACGGCACTCTTAAAGGAATACACAACTGCGGCGGAACCGATTCGCTTGTGTTCAGAGTAAATGCTGACGGAAGCATAAAATGGATAAAAATTCTTTCGGGTTATCTTAACGATTACATAACAGGAATTGATAAAACCGAAGGCGGATTCACAGTATGCGGCTATACCTATTCTTCCAACCGTGAATTCAACGGAATAAACAATATGGGCAAGGGCGATGCTTACGCCGCATTCCTTACCCCCGCAGGCAACACCGCAGAGCTTCTTACCGCAAGCGGCAGCCGTTCGGATGTTGCAACCTGTATAGCAGTTAATGATGACGGAATCGTTGCCATGCTCGGCAAAACTGTTTCCAATGACGGAAGCTTCAACGGTCTTAACACTCATCTTACCGACGGATATATCGACCTGTATAAGAAGATGACCAACGGTACGGAACCGTTTACCTGCTTTGCCGTAAAATACTCAACAACAATAAAAAAGTTTTGATTAAACTGAAATGAGCTGTTTCACAAAAATGAAACAGCTCATTATTTTTATCCTATATCCATTTCGTCATCAAGCACTACGGATGCTTTTTCAAAGCCTTCAAGCTCAAAAACAATAATTTCGTTTTTTCCTTTCTTAAGGAACGGTGCGGGCAGATATGCAGATTGCTGTGGACCCACATTCCAATATCTTGAAAGTACCCTGCCGTTAACAATAATTATGCCTTTTGTAAAGGTTGGAAGCTTTACAAAAGTGTCACAGCATTCGTCAATCTCGATTTCAGCTTTAAGGAATACGGGTGTACCGTCAAAACCATCAACGCCCTCTTTGAATTCAAGACCCGAAATATCGGTGAGCGGGAGCGGATAATTCTGCCAATGATAAACAAAGTTATTGCCGAAGCCGATTCCCTCTGTTATGCCTTTTTTGTCGCGGAGCTTTGCACCGTAATTTACTCTGCCCATGTTTTCAACAAGAACGGTAAGCTCACAGCCTTCTTTGTCTATGCTGAAAGAATTAACAGGCTCTTTATCGTTTCTGTACTGAATACCGACAAACTCATTATCCTTAAATATATATGCTCTGTCATGAACATCCTGAAGGCGGAGCTTCTGCTCATCGCGGGGACCTTTCACCTTTGTTTTATAAAGCACAAAGCCGTAGCCCTGATTAAGCTTTTCCATTGTAAGCGGACAAACGGACTCAACGGGGGTTGAAATATTATCAAGGTTATCAAGAAGTTTTGCGGAATGTGTGAATTCAATTTCTCCGTAATTCTTCTTCTTTACGGGTGCAGGCATTTCAATTTCGGGAATGGGTGCATATTTTGAAATAACCTCTTTGAATTTATAGTATTTTTCGGTAGGCTCACCGCATTCGTTAAGCGGAGCATCATCATCATAGCTTGAAACAGTCGGCTCATAAACACCGTAATCATTTGCACCGTTCATATAACCGAAATTTGTGCCGCCATGGAACATATATGCCGAAAGGCTTGCACCCATTGAAAGAATCTCATCAAGGGCGTTTGCCGCATCCTGCGGGTCACGGCTGTGATGCTCCTCTGTCCAATGATCAAACCAACCGTTCCAGAATTCGGTGCACATCAGCGGGCCTTCAGGCTGATATTCGCGAAGGCGGGCAAACTGCTCTTTCGCTCTTGAGCCGAAATTCGCTGTTTTATGTATTTCGGGAACGGTGCCTGCGGTAAGCATCTGGTATTCCGCACCGTCGGAAGTAAAGAAGGGCACATCAATTCCCCTGTCTCTCATTCCCTTTGCAAGATAGCGGATATATTCGCTGTCATCACCGTAGCTGCCGTATTCATTCTCAACCTGAACAAGAATAACATTGCCGCCGTGTGTTATCTGATGATTTTTTATTCTGGGAATAAAGTCATCAAAAAAACGATCAACCGCTGCAAGATAATTCTTTTCCATACAGCGAAGCTGAACATCATCATTTTTAAGAAGCCACCAGGGAAGTCCGCCGAAATCCCATTCAGAGCAGATGTAAGGTCCCGGACGCACAATGGCATAAAGTCCGAGTTCTGCGGCTATATCAAGAAATTTTTCAATATCAAGCATGCCTTCATAATCAAACTTGCCTTCTGCAGGTTCATGCATATTCCATGCAACATATGTTTCAACGGTATTAAAACCGCAAGCTTTGAGCTTTATTAGTCTGTCTTTCCAATATTCGGCAGGCACTCTGAAATAGTGAATTGCACCCGCAATTATTCTGAAAGGTTCTCCGTTAAGCTTGAAACCGTCTTTTTCAATAGCAAAATTATTCATATCTGCACACCTCAATCGGGTAATTCTTCTTTTTCATAAGGGTATTCGCTGAATACCTCAAACTTTTTGGCTCTCATCCAAAGTGAAGGATTAATTTTTATTGTGAATCCGCATCCGTTGGGCGTAAGCCATTCATGCATGGGCAATTCGGGAATTCCGTATGTTGCAAGAATAGCCATTATAACTCCGCCGTGAGTTACGATTGCCGCTTCGGTTGTTCCTGTTTTCATAAGACCTTCGGCAACCTTCTCAAAGGTTTCGCAAACCCTTTTTCCGAATGCCTCGTTGCTCTCGCCGAAAGGAGGCTCAACACCTCTTTCACCTGCAAGCCAGCGCGGAAAAACAGGATGGTCTTCAAGCTGCTCGGCAGTTTTATTTTCAAAATAGCCGAAATTATATTCGATAAAACCTTCAATTTCAATAGGATTATTTTCAGGATAAAGAATTGCCGCTGTTTCTTTACAGCGTTTCAAGGGACTTGTAAAAAGTGCCTGAACAGGCGGAAAAACCATGTCTTCCCTGAGCTGTGCAAGCTGTTTCTTGCCGTCATCGCTCAAAAGCACATCGGTGTGTCCGATATACCTTCCCTGTAAATTTTCGTCTGTAAGACCGTGTCTGATAAGATGAACCGTATAGGATTTCATTTTTTCCTCCAAAAAGACCAAACAATTTTTATGTAAAATTAACAATATACAAACTGTATAAATAAAGGTATAATATTATTACACGAAGTTTAATGGGGTGAAAATAAAAATGGAAAAATCTCTTCCGATTATTCTGTCTGAGCTTCGCAAAGCAAAGGGCATCAGCCAGAAAGAAGCCGCTTCACAGCTTGGAATATCGCAAGCTTTGCTTTCGCACTATGAAAAAGGTATAAGAGAATGCGGTCTGGGATTTCTTGTAAAAGCCGCAGATTTTTACGGTGTTTCCTGTGACTATCTGTTAGGCAGGTCAAACAGTCCTTCGGGTTTAAACAATCCGCAGGTTTCTTCAAATAAAAATGAAGAAACAGATTCTCTGCCCATTGCCAAAACCTTTATAAAAGCCACCGCACTGCTTAAAGATTTTATCCATCAGAAAGACAGCACCATCGGCACTAAATTTGACACCGCTTTTGCACTTCAGCTTTATCAGATAGCCGTTATGCAAGCCGCTGCGGGCAACATTCCTAAAAGCTGGGTCGGAAAAGCATTTTCAGACGAAAAGCTTTTCAACAATCCTGTTTATATGAGCCTCATTTCATCTGCCGCAGAGCGTATTTTAAGTCCTTATCAAAGTGAAAATGCATGTGATGAAACACCTGTTCCCGATGCCATAAAAACAATCGTGGATTTTGCTGAAGAACGCATTTTCAAAGAAATGAAAGAAAATATTCCCTTTGAATAAGCAAGAGTCACAACCGCATTCCTGCGGTTGTGACTTTTTTATTACTCTGCCATTAAGCCTTCATAAAGCTTGATATATTCTCTTGCCGATTTGCCCCAGCTGTTATCGCATTTAAGCGCTCTTTCAACAAGCTTGTTCCAATATTCCTTATCGGAATAAGCAGCAAGTGAGCGTCTGATTGCATCAAGCATATCATAAGCATCGTAGCTCTTGAATGTAAATCCGTTGCCCTTGCCGTCGCCGCTGTCGGTGATAGTATCCTTCAAACCGCCTGTTTCTCTGACAATGGGGATTGAGCCGTAGCGAAGAGCAACCATCTGCGAAAGTCCGCAGGGTTCACTCTTTGAAGGCATAAGGAATAAATCGCTGCCGGCATAGATTTTTCTTGCCATATCGGGAATAAATCCGATACGAAGACCAACCTTATCGGGGAAGTTCGCCTGAAGGTCTTTGAAAAATTCTTCATACTCTGCATCACCCGAACCGAGCACAACAAGCTGCATATCGGTTGAGCCGAGAAGCTCCCACATAATTCTCTTGATGAGGTCAAGACCTTTATGAGAAACAAGTCTTGTAACAATACCCATCACGGGAACTTCATCTCTTACAGGCAGATTAAACAGTTCCTGAAGAGCTGCCTTGTTTTTGCTCTTACCCGAGAAATCCTTTGCGTTATAGTTAACGAAAATATCCTTATCTGTTTCGGGGTCATAATTCTCAACATCAATACCGTTGAGAATACCGCTCAGCTTATAGCTTCTCTCCTTAAGAATGGGATGAAGTCCGTGGCTGAACCAGGGGTCAAGAATTTCATTGGCATATGTGTTGCTTACGGTTGTTACTCTGTTTGAGCATTCTATGCCGCCCTTCATCAGATTGAGGCAGTCGCCAAACTGAAGAAGAGGAGCACATTCCTCGCCCAGACCGAATAAATCGCCGAGAATTTCATTGCCGTATTTGCCCTGATACTGAATATTGTGAATGGTAAACACGGTTTTGATACCCGTGTAGCCTTCCTTATGTCCGTAAATAGCGGTGTAATAAATGGGCACAAGAGCACTCTGCCAGTCATTACAGTGAATGATATCAGGCTTGAAATCAATATAAGGCAGAATTTCAAGCACTGCTCTTGAGAAGAAAGCAAATCTTTCGCCGTCATCATAGTGGCCGTAAAGAGTGTTTCTCTTAAAGTAATATTCGTTATCAATAAGATAATAGATAACTCCGCCTGCCTTGGCCTCAAAAATGCCGCAATACTGTCTGCGCCATGAAACGGGCACCATAATATTGGTTATAAATTTCATGGAAGCGCGCATTTCATCGCTGATAGTGCCGTAAAGAGGCATAACAACTCTGCATGCAACCTTACGTCTTCTCAAAGCTTGCGGAAGAGAACCTGCAACATCGGCAAGTCCGCCGCTTGCAGCAAAAGGCAGAGCTTCGCTTGAAACATATAAAACTTTCATACTTTTACCTCTTCCTTATTCAAAAATTACTGTTGTGTAATACATATTCTGATATTTGACAATGCCCACGCCTATCTTGGTTGTGTTTATGCTCATCGCCTTTGAGTTGAGCGATGCCTTGATTTCCTGATAGAGCTGATTTCCGCCGTAAGCTGTGGTGAAGGTGCTTGCATTTGCCGCACCGGGCTCGCCGTAAGTTTCAGGCTTTGCCATGCCGAGGCTGTTTGACCTTGCACTTATTTTAAGATTTGTATCAAACTCCAGCGGAGCAAGTCCGAGCTGCTCTCTGTCCTCGTTGAGCTGCGTAACAATGTTCTGCGCCAGAACATCATCTCTGTCAACGCCGTTACTCAGGTCAATATTTATTTTTCCCGTTGTTGTTTCCTCTGTTGATGTTTCGCTCCAGATATCGGGTTTTGTTGTTGGCGGAGCATCGAGAGTCACAATTTCCGTTACGGGATTGCCGTTTTCATCGGTTACGGGACGGTGAAGCTTATCAGTTACCTGAACCGAAGATGTTCTGGGAACAAACTCAGTTGTTGTCGGTTCAAGAGTTGTGCTGTCTGCCGGCACGGAATAGGTAACAAGCTCTGTTACGGGAACACCGTTTTCATCATAAACGGGATTTCCGTCTGCATCGGTCACCTGCACCATTGTTGAGAACTCAACAAAAGGAACGGTTGTTGTTGTAGTTTTAGGCTTGACTGTGGGATAGGTATGGTTTGAGGATACCTTCGGTTTGAAATACTTGGTTACCATTGTATAATAAACAACGCTGCCGTCTTCCTGCGTTTCGCTCACAACAACAACAGAGCTTTCCACAACGGTTTCCTGCGTAGTCGGCTGCTGCGGGCCGCCGATAACGCCTGTTTTAACAAGTATAACCACCGCAACCAATATTACTGCCAGACCCACAACAATTCCTGTCAGCAGATTTTGCGTGGATATTTTTTTGTTGGACATTACGATATAACACTTCCTTAGAGTGACGGGAGTAATCCGAACTGTGTTTTTTATCGGATGATTTCCGCCACTCTTTTAGATTACGATTCCCTTGCCCACATAAACGGGATAGCTGGAATCGCCGCAGAGCTTCTTGTTGGGTTTAACGATAACTTTCTTATCAAGTATAACACTTTCAATCGTTGAGTTTTCACCAACAAATGAATCCTGCATAATAATTGCATTCTTTACTTTTGCACCCTTTGCAACGGTAACTCCTCTGAAGAGGATTGAGTTTTCAACCTCACCTTCAATCTTGCAGCCGTCTGCAATAAGTGAATTTGAAACCTTTGATTCCATGCCGTAAAATGCAGGAACCTGATCCCTTACCTTTGTGAAGAAGGGTCTGTCAGCAATAAAGAGCTGCTTTCTGTTTTCCGATTTAAGGATTTCCATGCTTACATCATAATAGCTCTGAAGTGACTCAAGAACTTTTACAAATCCCTTAACCTCATAGCCGTAAACATTAAGATGCTTAACATTGTTGCACAGAATTGTTTCAAAATCTTCAATTCTTGCACTGTGAGCTTCCTGAAGAAGTCTTTCAAGCAGAGTTCTGCCGATAATCATTGTTTTAAGAGAATAGTTTGCTTCACCTGTATAGCATTCAACAAGGGTGTCGCTGAGAATTCTGCCGTTTTCATCAAGCTCATATTCGCATGAGCCGGGAATCATCGGGGGAATTCCCTTTGCATAAGCAAGAGTTATATCAGCATTCTTTGCAATGTGAGCTTTAATCATATCTGAATAATCCATATTGCAGATAACATTACAGTCGGTAAGAAGAACATAATCTTTATTTGAATCGCTGATATAGCTGATACTGCCGTAAAGAGCATCCGCCTTGCCCGCGGGAACGCCGAGGTTGGCAAAGCTGAAGGGAGGAAGAAGAGTCATACCCTCTCTTTT
>JAEIGA010012774.1_pt1 | contig 12766 bp, 21 predicted proteins | sample 9270691 | NCBI WGS metagenome assembly JAEIGA01 (sample SAMN17057246, study PRJNA624740) | gut metagenome | biome: biome; isolation source: fecal sample | host: Bos grunniens | place: China: Xizang | collected 2019 | reverse complement strand
GACCGGGGCGATGGAGGCTTCGGCTCTACCGGGAGGTGAGCGGATATGGCTGAACGGCGGATGTTCGCAAAAACGATTATTGACAGTGACATGTTTCTGGATATGCCGCTGAGTACGCAGGCGCTGTACTTCCATCTCTCTATGAGAGCGGATGACGATGGTTTCATCAATAATCCCAGGAAGATCCAGCGGATGATCGGAGGATCAGATGATGACCTGAAGGTGCTGATCATGAAGCGTTTTATCCTGCCCTTTGACAGCGGTGTGGTGGTGATCAAGCATTGGAAGATCCACAACTACATCCGCAATGACCGATATAAGGAGACTGTCTATAAGGATGAGAGAGCGCTGCTGGAGGTCAAGGAAAACGGCGCTTATACGGAGATCGTCACCAATGGTATACCGGATGGTATACCAGGTGACAACCAACCGGCATACCAAATGGAAACCCAGGTTAGGTTAGGAGAGGATAGAGCTAGGAAAGAGTTAGGAGAGGGTAGTAAAGGTAAGAGAGAGACCACACATGACCTGTTCCTGCGGCTGCTTCCCGACTACATTATTCCGGATGGCCTGAAGGACAAGATGGTAGAGTGGTTCACCTACAAAACCGAGCGCAAGGAAACCTATAAAGAGCAGGGGATGAAGTCCCTTTTGCGGCAGGTTGAAAACAATCAACTTATGTATGGTCCGGATGCTGTATGCAATCTGATCGATGACAGCATGGCCAATGGCTGGAAGGGGATCATCTTTGAAAGACTGAAAAAGGAGCCTGTACGCTCCTATGCACAGCGGCAGCGCTCAAGCTCTTTCACGGATCTGGTGGATGAGAGGTTCGGCTGATGGACAAAAGGGATGCGGCAAAGCTGCTGACGCTGATCCAGCTGTCCTACCCGGCCAGCTACCGGAATATGGACGATGACTGGAAGGTGGCCACGATCAATATGTGGGAGAACTCATTCCGGGATGTTCCCTACTCCATCATGGAGCAGGCGCTGAACAGTTTTCGGTTTAAAAGTAAATTCCCGCCTACGGTGGCGGAAATGGTAGAGGAACTCAGGAGCATCCACTACAAGGCGCTGGAACTGGAGTCAGTTCACAGAGCACTTGAAAACTGGGATGCGGTCAAAAGATGCAGGGCGATCATGGAGGTCACCAGGCGGTACGCTGATGAGAATACGCTGGGAGGAATGTCCGGCGGCCTGCTGGGGATAGGAGGTGCAGGAAATGAACGATTTGGAACATCCGGAGATCGGCTGGATCGAGCGGACCGGCTACCCGAGCTGGGCGCAGCCGGAAGACGATGACTGCGATCCTTATGATGCCGATTTTGAGGACGATGTCTTCTATGATGAGGACGATGACTATGAAGCGGAGAATTGACGCTATCGTGAAATGCCCGTACTACAACGGGGAGGTCCGGCAGGTGCTTTATTGTGAGGGGGTCCAGGAGGGTGCTGCGCTGCATCTGGCATTCGATACGCCGCAGCACATGAAGGACTACAAAAAGGAGAACTGCAAAGGGGAATACAACTGCTGTCTCCTGGCGCAGATGCTTAACAAAAAATGGGATTATGAGGGATGATGATATGGCTGGTAAAGATTTTCAGGAGCGCCTGCGGCAGCGGGAGCAGCAGATATTTGAGGCCGGGATCAGGATCGGCATCCAGCAGCAGTGGGACTACATGCAGCTGGTGCTGCGGGATGAGAAATATGTGGACCGGGATATATTCGGAAGGGCCAGGATGCAGCGGCTTTTTGCCGGTCTGAAGGAATATGCCGATCATTTCCACGAAGCGTTCACAGTTGGTGTGGAGGCGGATGTGCGCCAGGAGGAGCTGGACCGGTGCCTGCGGGAGATCTGGAAGGAGGACCTGGTTCCTTTTGCGCAGAGGTATGATGAGCTGAAGACCGTGAGCTATAAAAAGGGAAAGGGAAACTGGCGATGATCAAATTATGCGACAAGTTTTGCGATAAGTGCGCTTTTCGCAAGCGGTTCTCCTGCGGCCTATATTACTGCGACTTCTTCTGCATGACCGGAAAGCGGCGGCCCTGCCCTGCGGGGGAGGGCTGCACCGTGAGGGTGGAGCGGAAGGTATACCGGAAGCAGAAGCGCACACCGGAGCAGAAGGCCGCCTTTGCTCAGGAGCAGCGGAAGAAGGAGGCGGAGCGGAAGCGTGTCTATTACGAGCTCAATAGGGAACGCATCCTGGAGCGGAACCGGATCTATCGGCGGGAGCGGAAGGCACAGATGGCGGAATACGCCAGGGCCAGACGGAAACGGCTGCGGGAGGAGAGGAAGAAGGTATGCTGAAAACGGCCAGGGTATTTCCACGGAGGACGGCTATGACCCCGAATGATCCGCTTGCTTTTATTGGGATGCCGACCATCGAGGCAATGGCTATGGATATCGATCAGGTACACATATCAGTTACATTTAGCTGGGACCTGGAAGCGGCGGACGCAATGTACGATGCGTGGCAGCTGCTTGGTGTGCCGGTGGAGGTTGGAGGCCCTGCGTTTGATGACCGAATGGGGGACTTCACTCCGGGAATGTATGTCAAGGAGGGAGCGGTATTTACCAGCAGAGGATGCGACAAACAGTGCTGGTTCTGTTCTGTACCGAGGTGTGCGAAGGGAATGATCCGGGAGCTGCCGATATATGACGGGTGGAATATCTGCGATGACAACATCCTGGGAACCAGTGAGGCACATTTCCGTGCGGTGATCGAAATGCTTTCCAGACAGAAAGAGAAAGCGGTATTCAGCGGAGGACTGGAACCAGCACTTTTGAAGCCATGGCAGGCGGAACTTCTGAAGTCGATCAACCCAAAGACTATGTACACGGCTTATGACACCAAGGATGACTATGATGCAATCCGCCAGATGGCACAGATTCTGTGGGATGCAGGGTTCAGCCCGAAGGGGCGGCAGGTGAAGTGCTACTGTCTCTGCGGATATGAAGGCGATACCTTCGATGATGCGGAGAAGAGGATGCAGCAGATCATGGATGTGGGATTTCTCCCATTTGCTATGCTCTATCGGGACGAGGCCGGTGATGTCAACAAGGACTGGCGGAGGTTCCAGAGGGAGTGGGCCAATGGTTTTATCGTTGGCAGAAAGTTTAGCGACTGGAGGGCGGAAGATGGTGAGTGAGCGTGTAGAAATGCGGGTCATGGATGACCCGAAGGACTTTTGCCGTGAATATATGTTTCGGGTTCGAGTTTCTCAAAAGAGGTTGCTCAACAAATATGTTGCTCTCTGGTACATCGTGAAATATTTGTGGAAGGTGGTGCGGCATGGCAAGGCTGATTGATGCGGATTCGTTACTAGAACTATTTGACGAATATATTCAATTTAATCGTGAAGAGAATAGTTTCGTAAATAATTTCTGTGCGGATGTTTGCGAGGTGTTGAAGGACACTTGCGTTAAGATTATGCCCACCGTGGATGCCGTGGAAGTGGTGCATGGGCGGTGGGTTGATGAATATCCATATGTTCGGTGTTCGGAGTGCTATGCAGAATGGTTTAATTGCAAAACAGACAACGATCCGAAGTTTTTCTACTACTGCCCCAACTGCGGTGCAAAGATGGATTTGGAGGTTAAGGATGATTAGAGCATTTTGCTTGATGATGTTTGCGTTTGGTGTCGCAATTGTTGTGCAAACAATGGGATTCCATGAGTGGGTATATCAGAATGCGTGGATAGGTTTTCCGATGATGCTTGTTGGTGGTGTTGGTATTTGCTTATTCCTTGGGAGGGACTGACAATGCGTGAGATTTTGTTCCGGGGGAAGCGGGTTGACAATGGGCAGTGGTTAGAAAGTGGTTCTTTCTGCCGGTGTGGTGATGACGGAATCAATTGGGATTACTACTTAGGTACCGGTAAACCGGCAATCCATGAAATTGATCCTCATGGGAATATTCGTGCAAGCACAACACTGGATGATTGTATGTTCTGCATGGTGGATTCCAATACCATTGGACAGTACACCGGGCTGACCGATAAGAACGGCAAAAAGATTTTTGAAGGGGACATTGTTCATGTTCTGGGGAATCAGCAAGTAGATGATTGGAAAAATGTGAACTACATTGGTTCAGTTGCATTCCTTGATGCTGGTTTTTGTGTGATTGATGGCACGATTGAAGACCACGCATTTAGACGGTATCAGCTGCCAAGGCTTGACTTTGATTTGGAAGTCATCGGCAACATCCATGACAACCCGGAATTGTTGGAGGTGGAGTGATGGTAAGAGGAAGAGGATGCGGAAAGAGCCTTCGGTTAAACCTTATCTCTGAGTATGAGCGGCAGCTATTGCAAGGGATACGGCTCAAGGTCAGATATCCTTTGTGGCGGGAGATCGATGTGTGGCTGGAAAAGCAGGCTGTCTTTCTTCGGTATCTTAAATTGAGGGAGGACTGACAATGGATGAAAAGAAGATGTATGTCATTCAGGCAGATGATGGGATGTTTTATTGCGGAATGAGGTATTGGGACAAACAGCTTCGCAAGGCGAAAATTTATCATTCGCTTTCTTTTGCCAGAGATGTTGCCAATGCCTATGAAAAATGCAACTGCAAAATCCTTGAAGTAACGATGTCGATTGTTGGGGAGGTAGACAATGGCTGAGAGCTGGAAGGAGGCTTGCTGGAGGGCGGAGCAGGAGCTGGCGGAGTATCGGGATGTGATTGTTCCGGCGATGATGGAGCGGCTGACGGAGCAGGAGGGGCAGATCAAGGCGATGGTGAAGACCAACCTGGATCTGGCGAACCGGATGCAGGAGGCCCGGTGTGAGCTGATGATGACCAGGCAATTCGTCCATGAGCATGGGTTGGAATGGGCGCTGCTGAGTCGGCTGGCGGGGATGGATAAATAACATAAGCACTTCCCTCCGGTGCTGAAGAAAAAGTAAAAAAGGGAGGTGTCATGCCTCCCTTTTTTTTATGTCCTTTCGGATAAGGTCTTTGATGTAAGTTGCCTTCTTAGGCTGGGACTGAATGTGGTTCCACAAATCTGCTTCGCTTGGGTGGAAGTCGATGGTGATTCGGTTCACCTTCTCTTTGAATTTCTTGACAGCTCTGCGCTGGGCTTCAGATGACATTTGCTACGCCTCCTTTGTATTGCATTGTGACGAGGATAGATGTGACTCTGTACCAGCCATCTACCACACTGATCTGCCCTGCCATCATCAGACCGGGTGGGGCAGTTCCCGGTGACGGGCTTTCGCCCGTTTCGGCTTTATTCTTCGATGTACCTCACATCGTTGTAAAACATAGCCTTGGGGAAGGTATCACCACGCTTGTTTGTGTACATATAAATGTAATGCCATTCGTGGTTATCCTTGAAGCACTCATGCCCAAATTCGTTAGTATACACGGTGCGTGTGTAATACCTTGTTCCATTGCAAACCTCTACTTTTTTGTTAGTCTTTTTATACATGGTGTTCTCCTTTCGTGATGTGAGGTGTGTTCCATAACTGCCTATGTTATAACACATGGGTTAGAGAATGTCAAGAGGGAAAGCAAATATTTTTTTGGAGGCTGTGGCCTCCTCTTTTTTTGTTTAGGGGGGGATTACACGGGAGGGAGAAACTCAAATATGATGACTGGGTAGATGCCGCCGTAGCGCAATTGGAAGAGCAGGTGATTTGTAATCATCAGGGTAACGGTTCGAGTCCGTTCGGCGGCTCCATATGGTCCTATATCTCAATTGGCTAGAGCGCACTGCTCATAACAGTGGATATCCTGGTTCGAGTCCAGGTGGGACCACCAGAATTTATTTGGACGAGAGGTGGTGCAGGTGGCTGCGGACTCTGTATGGGAGCAGATAAAGACAGAATTTATCACAGAGGGCACGAAACCCAGGGAGCTGGCAAAAAAGTACAGAGTGAGCAAAAACACCGTGTACCAGAGGGCCAAGGAAGAGGACTGGGAGGGACAGCGGGTACGGTTCTGGGACGAGGCGGGGACAAAAACCAGGGACGAGCTCCAGAATCAGATCGTGGACGAGGCTGTGCGGCTGGTGAGCGCTGCGGATGCGCTGCTGGAGAAGGTCATCGAGATTATTGACAATGACAACCCCAAGCACATGACTCCGGCGGGTGTGCGGCACATCTCGGAGACCCTGCTGAACCTGAAGAGTATCAAAAACATCCGCTCCGAGGAGGACATCGCAGAGCAGAGGGCGAGGATCGCCAAGCTGCAGCGTGATGCACGGGCGGAGGAGAATGGCAAGGAGCCCATCAGGATCATCATTGATGATGGCCTGAGCGAATATTCGAACTGACAAGGAGGAAACTGATATGGCAATGGCGCCGAATGAAGTTGAAGTTAAGATCCCGGAGAACATGAGCCCCTTTGTGGTGATCGTGAACGGTGTGGAGTACAGCTATCCCGCAGGTACTACGCAGATGGTACCGGAAGAAGTGGCGGAGGTGATCGGGCAGCATGTGGAGGCAATGCCGAAGCCGATGGCACCCAGCGGCGGTGGCGGTGGTGCAGGCGCATTTATCGTCCACCTGATCTATGTGGACGATGGTCCTACCACGGTGGACAAGACCTTTGCGGAGATCTCGCAGGCGGTCAAAAGCGGCATGGATGTGCGGCTGGTGTATGAGGAGGAGGATTATGTTTCCATCAGCTACCTGGTCAACTGGGAAGCTGATTTTATGGCACGATTTGCCAGCATCTTCCATACCGGCAATAACAATGCGGAAGTATCCACGGTCTATGTGGAGGCTGACGGGACTGTCAGAGAGTATTTCACTGAGATTAACATGAATGCCGGCGGCGGCCCGAGCTAAAAGCATTGCCCACATGGGCGGTGGATAGGAGGTGAGGCACAATGCCGATATTGGTGATTCCGCCTCCCAACGAGAAGCAGAAGCTCTTCCTGGCAGATCAGCATCGCCATGTAGCCTACGGTGGAGCCAGAGGCGGTGGAAAAAGCTGGGCGGTTAGAGTGAAAGCGATACTGCTGTGTACGAAGTGGGCAGGCATCAAGATCCTGATTGTAAGAAAGACCTACAAGGAGCTTACAAACAACCACATCGTACCACTGCAACAGATGCTGCCAACAGAGGTGGCAAGGTACAACAAAACTGAGAAGGTATTCACCTTTGTCAATGGATCTACCATCTGGTTTGGCTACTGCAACAATGATGCTGACCTGGACCAGTACCAGGGCGCTGAGTATGATGTGATCTTCTTTGACGAGGCTACACAGCTGCAGGAAAGCTGGCTGAAGAAAATCAACCTGGCTGTCCGTCAGCCCAATGGATTGCCCAAGAGAACCTACTACACCTGCAACCCGGGAGGAGTCAGTCACAACTACATCAAAAGGCTCTTCATTGAGCGACGGTATGATGAGGCAGAGGTCCCTGATAACTACAGCTTCACACAGGCGCTGGTAACAGACAACAAGGTACTGATGGAGATGTCTCCTGAGTACAAAGCAGAGCTGGAAGCACTGCCTCCCAAGCTGAGGGAAGCATGGTTATATGGCAGCTGGGACATCTTCGAGGGGCAGTTCTTTGAAGATTTCTTTGACCGGCCTGAGCACTACGAGGACCGGCAGTGGACGCATGTGATAGAGCCTTTCGAGATACCGGCCAGCTGGAAGATATACAGGAGTTTCGACTGGGGCTACAACAAACCCTTCTCCTGCGGATGGTGGGCGGTATCGGAAGACGGTGTAGCCTACCGGATACTGGAGCTGTATGGCTGCGGCAAGACCCCTAATGAGGGCGTGAAGTGGACGCCGCCGCAGGTGTTCGCTGAGATCCACAGGATCGAGACGGAGCACCGGTGGCTGGTGGGGAAGCGGATCATCGGCATTGCGGACCCGGCGATCTGGGATGCGGAGACCGGTGAGAGCATTGCGGAGGTAGCTGCCAAGCATCAGGTGTTCTTCACACCGGGTGACAACAAGCGCATACCCGGCTGGATGCAGGTGCACTACCGGCTGGCATTCGATGACAATGGATTCCCCATGATGTATGTGTTCAAAAACTGCAAGGCTTTTCTCAGGACCATCCCGCTGCTGCAGTACGATGAGCACAAGCCGGAGGACCTGGATACGGACGGTGAGGACCATGTGGCAGATGAGGTCAGATACTTCTGCATGTCGAGACCCATCAAGCCGGTGATCCCGGCGCCGAAGGACATGTACCGGGAGACACCTATGGCGATGTTCCTGGATATACCAAGGGATATGATTCTACCGGCTCAGAAGAGACCGAGAATGGAGATAATCGATGGCGAATAAGGATAAGAACAGAGACCAGGTGCAGGGCAGGGACCGGACTGCACCCAGGAAAGAAGGCCAGTCGGTCCCGGAGAATGCGGCTCGGCGGGAGGCAATGCGAAGCCCCATGGCAGCGGGAGGTGTACAGCGCAGCGCTGCCAACGCTCCCGTTGCGATGGGTGCCAGACCCCCTCAGGCGGCTCCGGCACCCGCAATGCGGCAGGTGCATGATGGCATGACGGAGATGCCCCAGGCGGCGCAGGCTGCAGCAAGCGGCGCTGTGGATGGCCTGAGCGTACTGAAGCGGACGATAGACAAAGAGAAGGTCCGGGAGGCCCGGAACATCCTGATGGAGTACAAGCAGGGCAAGGCCAACCTGGAGCAGCGTGTGATCGAGGATGAGCAGTGGTACAAACTGCGGTCCTGGGAATGCATGCGGAAGACCAACAAGGCTGCAGACCAGGTGGAGCCGGTGAGCGGCTGGCTGTTCAATGCCATCGCCAACAAGCATGCCGACAGCATGGACAACATCCCGGAGCCCATCATCCTGCCCCGGGAGGAGGGCGATAAGCAGGAAGCGGAGCGGCTCAGCTCCGTGCTGCCGGTGATCCTGGAGCAGAACGGTTTTGAGGATGTATTCGACAGCGAGGTGGATGACAAGATCCGGCAGGGTACCGGTGTATTCGGTGTGTTCTGGGACGAGAGCAAGCTCCACGGCATGGGCGACATTGCGGTGGAGCATGTGGATATCCTGAGCCTCTTCTGGCAGCCGGGTATCACGGACATCCAGAGGAGTCCCAACTTCTTCCATGTGACGCTGATGGACAATGAGCAGCTGGTGGCGGCGTATCCGCAGCTGAACGGTAAGCTGAGCAGCTCCACCATCGACCTGTCCCGGTATGTATACGATGACAGCGTGGACACCCAAAAAAAATCTGCCGTGATCGACTGGTACTACAAAAAGCGGCAGGGCAAGCGGACGATCCTGCACCTGTGCAAATTTGTAAATGACGAGGTGCTGTTTGCCACGGAGAACGAGGCGGAGAAGTATCCGGGTGGCTGGTATGACCATGGGCTGTATCCGTATGTATTTGACCCGCTGTACCGGGTGAAGGGCACGCCCTGCGGATTCGGTTACATCGACATAGGCAAGAGCGCCCAGGAGTACATCGACCGGGGCAACCAGGCAATCCTGCAGAATATGCTGGCCAACACCAGACCCAGGCACTTTATCCGCAGTGACGGCAGCGTGAACGAGGAAGAGTATGCCGATATGACCAAGGACTTTGTGCATGTGGATGGCAACCTGGGTCAGGACAGCATCCTGCCCATCCAGGGCAAGCCCCTCTCCAATGTGTATGTGGAGGTCATCAACAACAAAATCGATGAGCTGAAGGAAGTCACCGGCAACAGGGATATCTCCACCGGCGGCACCAGCTCCGGTGTTACGGCGGCATCGGCCATTGCGGCTATGCAGGAGGCAGGCAGCAAGCTGAGCCGGGATGATATCAAGGCATCCTTCCGGGCATTCCGGAAAGTGGTGTACATGATGGTGGAGCTGATCCGGCAGTTCTACGATACGCCCAGATTCTTCCGAATCCTTGGCGAGAATGGACAGCAGGAGTTCGTTGCCTACAGCAACGCCAACATCAAGCCTGTGCATCAGGGCGTGGAGATGGGCATCGACCTGGGCATGAGAAGTCCGCTGTTCGATATCGAGATCACAGCGCAGAAGAAGAACCCTTACAGCAAGATGAGCCAGAATGAGCTGGCCCTGCAATTCTATGCCGCAGGCCTCTTCAATCCCCAGATGTCGGATCAGGCGCTGGTATGCCTGGACATGATGGACTTCGACAGAAAGGAATTCATCATGCAGAAAATCGCCCAGAACGGAGGCATGTACCAGCAGATGCTGATGATGCAGCAGCAGATGCTGATGCTGGCCCAGATGGTGGATCAGACCAGGGGCAGCAACCTAGCAGACCAGATCGCTGCTGGTGTGATGGGCACTGCGGCTCCGCTTCCCGTGGACGGTGAGGCCAATGTGAAAACAGACGGCAATGCGGCACTGGGCGGCGATGAAACCAAGGGCGGCGAAAGCTCTGTAACGCAGAATGCACGGAAGCGGGTGGCAGAGTCCACCTCTCCTACCTGAGGAGGTAGCACATGATCAAAGCGAGATTCTATCAGAAACCCTCTCAGGGCAGCATCCACATGACACTGAAGGGCCATGCGGGTGCGGCACCGAAGGGTGAGGACCTGGTGTGCTCCGCTGCCACGATGCTGGCATACACGGTGGCCCAGGCGGTGCAGTTCCTGAATGAGCAGGGCATGCTCCAGAAAGATCCCAAGATCCATATCACAGACGGCAGTGCGACCATCATTGCCACACCTACTGAGGAAGGGTATGCGCTGGTGCTGCATACCTTCTGGGTGGCCCAGTGCGGCATCCATGTTCTCCAGCACAACTATCCTCAGTATGTAGAGCTGGAGCATATGACGGTGTAAAGGCCGGAGAGGGCCTGCACATAAACAAAGGATCGTCCACTTACGGACAGAAAGGATATACCATGAAACTCTATAACATCCCGGAAAAATTCAGTCTCCAGCTTTTTGCTGAGGGCGGCGCAGGTGGCGCTGCCGGTGCGGCTGGTGACGGCGGCACAGCCGGGGAAACGGGCGCAACAGCTGCAGCCGCCGTGCAGCAGAAGGGCGTAAAAGGCAACCCTCTGTCGGGTGTGAAATACGGCATCCAGGAGGAGAGCGCACCTGCCGCCGAGGTGCAGCAGCAGACCACGCAGGATCTTACTGCGGAATTCGAGAGAATGATCAAGGGCCAGTTCAAGCCCCAGTATGATGCCAAGGTCCAGGACACCATTGCCAAAAGACTGAAGGGAGCCAACAGCCAGATCGCAGACCTGCAGGGTAAGCAGGCGGCATTGGACTCCATCGTTCAGGTACTGGCAAGCAAGCACGGTGTGGACGCTGCGGACATCGCTGGACTGAAGGCGGCCATTGAGGCAGATGACAGCTACTTCGAGCAGGAAGCCATCGAGCTTGGCATGAGCGTGAAGCAGCTGAAGGAAGTCCGCAAGATGCGAGCAGAAAACGCAGAACTTCGGCAGAAGATGCAGGCACAGCAGCAGCAGGAGACCGTCAACCGGCAGCTGGGTGAGTGGATGCGGCAGGCAGAGGAGGCCAAGAAGATCTATCCTTCCCTGGACCTGAATGCGGAGCTGAAAAACCCCACCTTCCAGAGCCTGCTGAAGTCCAACATCGATGTGAGAACCGCATACCAGGTGATCCATCAGGACGAGATCATCCCTGCGGCTATGCAGCATGCGGCCAAGACTGTGGAAGAGAAGCTGGCAAGATCCATGGCATCCGGTGGAAGACCCGCTGAAAACGGTGTGACACCCTCTGCCCCTGCGCTGGTCAAGAATGATGTGTCGCAGCTTACCAAGGCGGATCGTCAGGAGATCATCCGCCGTGTACAGAGAGGAGAAAAGGTCCGGTTCTGACCGGCAAGGTCTCCTCAACACCCGAAATTTGAAAGGAGACAATAACCATGAAGAAAATCATCAACCTGATCATGAGCCTGTTCGGCATCATGGCATTCAACCTGCAGCTGTTTGCTGCTGAGGTGCAGACAACCCTGCTGCCTGGTCTGTCTGCCGAAATGAAGACCTTCTATGACATGACCCTCATTGACGAGGCAGAAGCTGTCCTCGTCCACGAGCAGTTCGGTCAGAAGCGTCCCATCCCCAAGAATGGCGGCAAGATTATCGAGTTCCGTAAGTTCGCTCCCCTGGCAAAGGCTACAACTCCCCTGACAGAAGGTGTTACTCCTGATGGCAAGAGCCTGAATGTCACTGCTGTGACTGCCACTGTCAACCAGTACGGTGACTACATTACCATGTCCGACATGCTGGAGCTGACCTCCATCGATAACACCGTGGTGGAGACCACCAAGCTGCTGGGCCGCCAGGGCGGTCTTACCCTGGACACTGTGGTGCGCAATGTGCTGCAGTCCGGTACCAATGTTACCTACTGCCCCAAGGTGGCAGCTGACGGCACTGAGACCGCTGTCACATCCCGCTCCGGCCTGGATAACACCTGCCAGCTGACCGTGAAGACATTGCAGCAGGTAGTTGCAAAGCTGCGTGCCCAGAACGCTCCCACAATTAGCGGCAAGTATGTTGCCATCATCCATCCCTATGTGGCCTACGATCTCATGCGTGACCCCGAATGGCAGGACGCCCACAAGTACGCAGCGCCTGAAAACCTGTTCACCGGCGAGATCGGTGAGATCGCCGGTATCCGGTTCGTCCAGACCTCTGAGGCGAAGATCTATGACGGTGGTGTCTTTGGCACCCTGGTCATGGGTGACGGCGCCTACGGTGTTACTGAGATCACAGGCGGTGGTATGCAGACCATCATCAAGCAGAAGGGCTCTGCCGGTACCGGTGACCCCCTGGACCAGCGGTCCAGCATCGGTTGGAAGGCCATCCGCACTGCCGAGCTG
>JAEIGA010012773.1_pt1 | contig 12766 bp, 15 predicted proteins | sample 9270691 | NCBI WGS metagenome assembly JAEIGA01 (sample SAMN17057246, study PRJNA624740) | gut metagenome | biome: biome; isolation source: fecal sample | host: Bos grunniens | place: China: Xizang | collected 2019 | reverse complement strand
CTGAAATTATGACTGCCGCAGCGGCCATCATCGCCGAAGGCGGAAAGCATGCTACTCTGAAGATCGGTTTTACCCCGGACGAGGAGATCGGTCGCGACGCCGACCTGTTCGACGTGAAGGGCTTCGGCGCGGATTATGCCTATACCTCCGATGGCGGAACCATCGGTGAGATTGAATATGAGAACTTTAATGCAGCTGCAGCGAAGATTCTGGTAAAGGGTGTAACGACTCATCCGGGAGAAGCAAAAGATAAGATGATCAATGCTTCTTTAGTTGCCATGGAATTTGACAACATGCTTCCTGCATGGAGAAGACCGGAACATACAGACGGCTATGACGGATTCTATCACCTTCTCGATGTAAAAGGAAACTGTGAACACTGTGAACTCAATTATATTGTCCGTGAAGCAAACAGAAGCAAGTTTGAATCTATGCTTGATAATTTTGTAGCTCATGCTGAGAAGATGGGTGAGAAGGGTAAGAGGTTTGTAGACTTCTATAATGTACCTATGAACGATATGATGAGTATGCTTAAGGACTTCCAGAAAGGAAAAATGTCATGGACATAAAATGGATACCTATAAGCTGGGATAAGTTTAATCCTCTAGCTCTACACTTCATCCGTCAGCGTGGTAAGAGTAAGAGACCTGTATATATGGCTTCTAGCTTTATAGGGTTAGACACTGAGACCAGTAAGATAGTAGAAGATGATACAGCTTGGCTCTATCAGTGGTGCTTTTCTTATCCTAAAGGTAACGGTGAGAGATGGCTTGTATATGGTCGTAGACCTTCTGAGCTTGCTGAAGCACTTGTTAAGGTAGTAAGTAAGAATAAGCTGCACATGGTAGCCGGTCGTACCATTCCTGTGTATATTCATAACTTAAGCTATGATTATACATATATTAAGGACTATATTAAGCTCTATTTTAAGCAGAGCTTTAGTGCTGATCTGGTAGAGGAACAGTCTAAGCTTCTCGCTATAGCTCCACATAAAATATTATCTTGGGAGATATGTGGTCTTGTCTTCAAGTGCTCATTTAGGCTCACAGGTAAGAGCTTAGACCAGTGGTCTAAAGAGCTAGGCACTCACGAGCGTAAGCTAGTAGGAGCTATAGATTATGAAGAAATAAGATACCAGGATAGTAAGCTTAATAGGATGGACTGGCGTTATATGTTCGGAGATGTTAAGACACTTGATGAGTCTATCATATTACAGCTTAAGAAGTGGAAGGATAGCCTTAAGACTATCCCTCTTACTGTTACTGGATATGTCAGGAGAGAGACCAGAAGAGAATATAAAAAGGACCCTAAGAACCGTGAGCTATTTAAGAAGAAGGCTCTTAATCTTCATTGCTATAGATTGCTTCGTAAAGAATTTGCCGGCGGCCTAACCCATGGGAATCGGTACTATGCTAATAAGACGCTCCGAGCTGGTAAGACACAATATAAGACTGCATCTAATGAATGGAAGACAATAGAAGGCTTCGAGCATGGTGATTTTATATCTCATTATCCGACTCAGGAGCTTACCAGAGGAATGCCAGTATCTCCATTCAGGCTCTATCATGAGCATAGCTTTAGAGGTTCAATTATGTCACTTCAGGACCTTCAGAAGCTTGCAAAAAAATATTGTATCCTGACAACGATAACCATATCAAGATTAGAGATAAGGAAGGGTATAACTCTTCCATATGCTCAGGCTTCTAAATTTAGAGCAGGCAGAATAGACAGCTTGGAGATGATAGAGGATAATGGCCGAGTTCTTAAGATGCTCAATGGCCATACTAAAATAGTAGTTAATGAGCACGATCTGAAGTGGCTCATGAAGCAATACACTTTTGACTATCTGGTAGATGAGGTCTATATCGCTGAGCGTGGACCTTGTCCGGACTTCCTTCAGAATACAATTAGGAAGTTTTTGAAGGATAAATCAAAATATAAGAAGGAAGAGAAGAAGCTTCTTAAGGATGGATTTAATGAGATAGACCCTATAGTTATAGCTAAGCATCTTGATTTGATGATCAGCAAGGGTCTTCTTAATGGCATTTATGGCATGATGGCCACTGACCCAATTAGAGAAAGCTGGCTTGAGTCTGATACTGGTCTCTGGAGTAGAGAATCTATGACAGATGAAGAGTATGAGAAGAAGCTTCAAGATTTCTTTGAAAATGAAAATAATTTTGCTAATTATGAACTAGGTTGCTGGACGACTTCAGCAGCTCGTGACCAGCTTATGGATTTTGTTGAGTGTGTAGGATATGATCATTTTGTATACGCAGATACAGACTCTATTTTCTATATCTCTGATGATGAGACCAGGGCAAAATTAAAAGCAAAGAATGAGGAGCTTATGAAGCTCAATGAAGCTAACCACTACTATATAGAGCTGGATGGTAAAAAAGAGTATGTTAACCAGTTTGAAGATGAAGGTGAGGATATCAGGAGCTTCAGATTCTTACATGCAAAATGCTATTCATATGAGGCTATAGAAGAAGTAACAGTTAAAGATAAGAAGACTAAGGAAGAGAAGAAGGTAAGGAAGCTGCAGCTCCATGCAACTATAGCAGGAGTTAAGCAGCTAGGCCGCAATGGTAATAATAGAATTAAAGAGCTAGGCTCTATTGATAACCTGGAAGGAGATAAGAAATTTTATGATTGTGGTGGCACTTCCTGCACATATGTTGCTGGCTTACCTGACATAGTAGATATTAATGGCCATGTTACAGAAGTAGCTTCAGCTGCAATTATTAAAAATGTAGACAAGACACTCACTGCTGAGATTAATCTTGGCTGTGACATGATCAGATTCATGAAGGAGGATATTAATGATTAATAAAGCACCGATTAAATTTATTGATAATAAGGAAAAGCTAGGCATCAAGTACGACTGGCCTAGTATCATGAGCGACTTCAAGAAATTGAAGACACCTAAAGACTGTTTTAATCCAATAACAGCACCTATAGAGAGTGCTTCCATATTCGTATATGTATCTAAGAGGTCAAAGGGTAAGACTACCAACTGGCTTCTTATTGGGCTTATCATGTACTTAAAATATGGAACTACAACCGAATATGTAAGAACCAGTAAGGACATGATCAAGCCTTCCATAGTAGAAGAAATCTTTAATGTTATAAAGACCTATAACAATGGCCAGTATATCAAACAGATGACTGGAGGGAAGTATAACAGTATCTTCTATAAGTGGAAGAAGTGCTATTTGTGTCATATTGATGATGAGGGCAAGCGTGACCTGGAAGACCCTAACCCATTCTTTTACTTCTTATCAATTGACAGCTTCCATATTATTAAGTCAGGCTTTAACACTCCAAAGGGTGACCTCATCATATTAGATGAGTTTATAGAAGAATACAATACTATATCAGACTTCCCTAAATTCTGGGACTTATTTAGAACCGTACAGCGTGACCGCTTAAGTCCTAAAGTTATTTTATTAGCCAATACTACGGATCCTAATAACTTATGGTTCAGGGAGCTGTGTATCTCTAAAGAGGTTAAGGAAGTACAACCAGGAGAACATAGGCTCTTAGATGTTAATGGAACTAAGATATATTTTGAATATCTCTTCTTTCAGATAACTAGAAATGTTGTCCAGATGATCACACAGTATTTTGGATTTGCTAAAGGCAATCCTAGAATGGCTCATCTGGTAGATACTGAAGCAGCTTGGACCTTTAAGCCAGTTCCTCATATTGTAGAGGATGAAGATGATATCTACCTGAATAGGCAGCTTAGGATAAGAGCTAATGATGTTGAGATGCTCCAGGTAGATCTAGTAAGGAAGAAAGATGGAAGGATAGTAGTATATTGTCATCCATGCACTTCTACATATGAAGATAGTATCTTCCTAACCCTTGCAGATATTAGAGAGAATAATGAGCTCTGGGGCTTAGGTTATGGAAAATATTGCAAGCTGATCTGGCAGCTCTATGAGCGTAACCTCTGGTATTTCTCAGATAATGAGACAGGTGCTCTTATAGAGTCATATGTTAAAAACTACTACCAGCTTAAGAGATAATATGCTATACTACCTATAGAGACATTGTTGACCTCATTTCTTATTAATATCTTTAATTACCGATTAGAGTCCACGTTGCAGCGTGGGCTCTTTTCGTTATTCTTACTAAATTTTAATAGGTCAATTTTAGTAAGTATTTACAATGACTTTGATATTTAGATTTGATATTATACTTAACAGGAAAGGAGGTAACAAGATGATACTTGCAAATGATATAAGCGTAGGACTTGCTCAGATGCTCTGTAAATATTATGACTTCATAGTTGAAGATGGAGAGTGTTTTGCAGAAGGTAAGCATAAGAAGGAGAAAGAGGATGAGAGTAGAACAGAAGAAAAGTAAGTTAATAGAAGATTTAGTCTATCAGAATGGCCAGCTTAATTGCAAGCTTAGCCAGAAAAATATCAAGATAGCTGAGAGAATCAAAAACTTAGCAATAATGATGAGAGATAGTGAGTCTTTAAGCTTAAAATTGTTTTTAAAAAAAGAAATCGACTGGCTCATGGAGCTAGCTGATATATAACAAGCCAGAAGGAGGAAAATGACATGGCTAAAGCTAAAGGAAGTGCTCAGTCATCTGAGGTGAGAGATGATAATAACAGTGTAGCAATCGAGGGAATTGTTAAGAAGGTCAACTATTCAGGAGATAAGATGATGTCTTACAACATTGAAGTTGAGAATAAGACACCTAATGGCAAGGCTACACATACTTGGGTAGATGTTAAGCAATTTAACGCTTCTTGCCCTATTGATGTAGTATTTGAGAAGGGTGACCATGTAGCAGTAGGTGGAAGACTCAATACTGAGTCATATGAGAAGAATGATAAGAAATATTATAGTCTTATCATTGTTGCAGAAACAATAAAGGAGGTTAAGTAATCCAGGAAACAATTAAAAGTGTCTTACACACTTGCAGATCATATAGTTAATAAAAAAAACATCAAAATAATACATCGAGGGAGCAGCTGGTCTAGCTCCCTCATATTATAGGAGAAAAAAAAGATGGACAAGAAGATCTATAAATGTTATGACCCTATAGGTCCTGGTGTGACTGTAAGAGCTCCAGAAAGATGTTGCTTATTCTGCAAACATTGCTCTGATGTTTACTGGGATTATACAAACGGACCTTATATGACGATATGTGCTGCAGATCATGATGAGGTAATAGGTGGACAAACAAAATGTGAATATTTTGAGGAGGATAAGAATGATAACACAGTATCCAGTAACTAAAGAAGAGCATATCTTACTAGATAATAAAGCATCAGAGATAGCTAAAGTATTACATAAGATATTCCCATATTGTAATATTAACTTTAGATTAAGACCTGATATGCTCTATAGTTTTACTATTGATTTTTGTTACTTAAATTATCATGAATATACTACTGTTTACTTAGATTATAATGTAATGCTAACAGGTCAACCTAATCTAATAGCAAAATTTATATATGAAAGATATATAATGACTAGGTTTGTTAATATTAGAATGAAGGAGAGTAAGGATGATAATAAGTGATATAGCTATGAAAGAAGCAGCTATCATTCTATCCAGAGGCTGCATGGAGCGACAGGGCTGCATTGAGTGTCCACTGCGTGTAATATGTCATAAGAAGAATAGACATAAGCCTCCAGTTGAATGGGAGAAGCTCTTGATCAAGAAAGCAAAAGTTAATAGAAAAGGCGGAGACCATACTAAGAAAGAGGAGCCCTAGAGCTCCTCTTTTGATTAAATTATTATACCCTGACTTACAAGAGCCTCTATCTCAGACTTCTCAGCATCGGTGCAATTAATTGCTACCTGGGTGAGCTCTGCACATGTAAATCCGGATACCTGTCCAAGTACATTAACAATATTGGTAGGTCTTCCATAAGTTGACTCTAATAGATTTGGCTTGATAGAGAGAGTCTCTTCTATTATTAAATAGGGATATAAGATATCACATTCACCACAACCAGGAGCGAATGAACCGACAATCTGCTTAGTTGGTTCTTTCTTGAAATCTTCAAGCGTACCTATTAAGCTCTGAGCTCCTGAAGAGATACCCTGAGCCGCAGCAAATGGGTTAGGGCTCATTACACCCGTGGCAATATTTACAGCTGAGCCGGCAAGATTAAACATGTCCTGTCTTATCTCTCTGGCCTTACCTGCGAAGTCATTTCCTATAATAGCCACCTGTCTTCCAAATGCAGCATCTATTATCTTATATACTACAGAATTAATTATTATGTAGTATCTGATCTGAAGGTTAACAGGGTCCACAGCTGCCTTGATAGTAAGCATTTTATTGACCAGCTCATCAGCTGTAAGGCTAATCGCATTACTAAAAGGAAGATGAAGCTCATAGCTAAAATTATTATAGTCTCTAAAATCATTGTAAGTAGGTGTGATAATCACATCACAAAGCTTAACTATCTTACCATATTTCTGAACTTTCTTTACTCCGGTAGTATTAACACTATAAGAGCCAACTTTGAAGCCTGTGGCAGCCTCTGTAGTAATGAATGCACTTATATCTATAGGACAATGGAAGCATTTAATAATTGAATTGATAGGGCTCTCACCATAAATCTTAAGAGCATCCTGCAGATCATTCCAATTGCTAGAATCAAATATGGTACTTCCTAGCTGATTAAGAGCTCCAGCTGTAGACTCATATAGTGTGATGAATCCTGTAGTAGCATCGAAGGTCTTATCTGTTAGATCTGCAGCTGTATCGGCAGGGTCTCCCATATCGTTATAGTCAAAGCTCTCATATTTATCATCCTGGTTAAGATATTCCACTTCATCAGGGTGCTCGTATGAATAATCTGCTGCCGACTCAGATTCTGCAAAATTAATAGAAGAGCTCCAGAGGTTACCTCTTACCCACTTGTTACGACCATATGCTCTCCAGTCTGGCCATGTATTAAAGTTATTGGCAAAGTGTGAGTTATTAAATTCAGATATACTCATAGTAGTACGCTGAATAGTACCGCTCTCCATATATGTAATAGAAAGCTCACCCTCACCATAAGCCTTAAGCCTTACATTATGATAAGGTCCTTCTTCTACCCATCCACGTATCTCTGCATCTTTACCAGCATCTATAGCCAGATAATGTGCATAATTTTCTTTAGAGATAAATTCTCTATACTGGTCATACTCATAAGTGTGAGACCTGATAGAATACTTGTTACCTGTGAAACCTTCAAAAGCTCCAGGAGCATTAAAGCAGGTATCAAGTGAAATAGCTCCAGTCTCTAAGTATGCAGCTGCAGCACTGTAAGAAGTAAATACTGGAATTGCTGAAATAAATTGAAGCATATCAAGCGGGTATCCTGTAGCCTGATAATTAAAAATTATGTCTTGAGTACCGGTATATACATTATCAGTCTTTATAGCTGAATCCTGTATTAAGCTATGCCAGTCAGCGTTAGCAGTATCAGCTGTGTGTCTAGTATTACCTATATTTACATTAGTGCCACCCTGATGAAGTCCAGAGCCATCCTGAATAGTAAACTGTAAAAATGTAAAGATAGATGTTGAAGCATTATCTGGGTCAGTTCCTAAATCTGGAATAAGCTCACCATTAGCATCACATAATAAATCAATGAATGGAGCTCCATCATAGCTATTAGAATCTAATAAGTAGATGCAGAATCTAGGGTTATCTGGGTCTACTTTAGTAAGGACATTCTGAGCCTTTGGAATATCTCCGGGCATATAACCATAAGATACATACTGCTGTGTGTAATTTTGAAAATAACCTAAATAATAACCAGCACCCCAGTATAAAGCTGCATCTCTAAGAGCTGTATCACTTTCCAGAGCATCACCTATAAGAGTAGCAGGCTGACCTAAGAAGTCTGGAAAATATTCATTAATTTCTTCCATATTGTCAGGTGTTAGTTTAATTCTAAGATGATATGTATCACCTTCTATATGTATAACCTCTGCCATATATTAACCTCCTATCATAATGTAATACTTATTTGCTGAAGTAAAGCCAGCTCCCAGCTTACGCTGTGTAATTTTAGACTGTGCTTTATTGATGATCATGTTATCAGGTATGTACTTGTCAAAATTAGACTGACTTCTGGTTATTCGAGCTTTACATGCTTTAATCTGGTCCTTATATGTCATGAGTACATCAACATGAAGATTAAGCCTCATCTCCTGACCTGGTAACACTTCTATATTAGTAATGAAGTAATACCTACCAAAGTCTGAGATATAAGCATAAGAGTGACTTAATAATGAAGCATCATATCCTATAACCACTACAGGGTCAGTGATAGAAGTGCCATCTAATATATGACAATTATTTTTTGATATGCTATTAGTAAGCACCTTACTTAGTCTATGTCTCTCTGAGCTTGTTTTATAGAGTGTAATATTCATAGGCTACACCTCCCACATAGGAAGAGCTAACTGGTTAGCTATATCCTTAAACCACATAGAGAAGAAGTCCATATGTTCCCAAAAGTCTTTTTCTGCAGAAAGAAGCTGCTGTGTCATAGTCACTCCGATGTTACCACCTCTAACAAGTACGTCTGTCACTGTATCCTTACCCGATAAGGTGTCTGTATCATTACCAGAAAGCTCACTCTTTATCTTACCACTGTTAGAAGTACCTTTAACCTTACCTGCATTGTTAGTATTCTTAGCAGCTGGGTTATATGCCTGACTATCCTGCGGTGATACATAATCTATAGACTGACTATCTGTGAGCTGCTCTGTAGTAGTCTCTCCAGCAACAAGCTGTTCTGTAGTTGTAGCCGATCCCTTAGCCATAGTTGTAATTTTTCCATACTTAGTCTCTATAGTATGGGTCTCAGTACCATCAACATTCCAGATAGGATTATATTCAGCTTCCCACATTCCTAGGTAATGCTTCCATCTGGTCACACACATAGCCTTAATAATATTGGACACTGTGGCAGTAGATAATTCACCAGCTTTATACTGATAAGCTATATCATCTGCCTTCCTGTCTCCATAGAAGCGATTGAAGAACATGATCATGTAATCATTGAGAGAGTCTTCCCATAGATTTACATTAACTGTTACAGTCTCACCCGCTACCTGCTTTGTATAAGTAAAGCTCTTTAGAGTATTTAATAAGTCCTTAAGATTGCACTCACTAATCTTCATTAGGCTCACCTCCTTCTGGTTCTGCTGGAGCTCCTGGCTCTTCAGGTCCTTCTTCAAGCTCCTCATCTGTCTCTTTAAATTCATCATCCATATTAGCAAGTCTGCTCATCCAGCACTCGCTAAAGGATACCTCAGCACCTTCAAAAAGTTCAGGCTGTTTTTCCTTAGCTATCTCTAAAGCCTTCTGTCTGCATCTAAGCATGTCATGAGGGATTATCATTGATGCATTATTATCCTGGTTAACCTCATCAACAGTCTGCTGGGCTAGCTTAGAGCTTCCCTGACTATTCATTCCATACATCGAATAGAACCATCTCATCAGATCATCACGATACTTAGCTAAGTATTGGATATATCTTGACTTATCAATATCTGTAAAATTGATAGTATCAATACCAGAAGAGCCTTCTATAAGCTTACTAATCATATCCTCATCAACTATAGTAGGACCATCCTTAACTATACCCTCAAGCATATTTTTGATAATTTCATTGAGAGCTTTCTTGGTAGGCTGGTCCTTAGCCACTGGAATAGGGAAGAGTCTAGAATATAATACATTGAGTTTAAGAGATATCTCTACATCTGTAAGAGCTGCAGAGAATCTACCTATATTCATATCTGGTGCCTTGCATGAGTTATTGAAGAAAACAATTACATCAGGGTTATCCTTCCAGTTCTCAAATGTCTCTGTAGTTCCATCAAGTGCTCTGACTATCAGATCATGTGACATACCATAAGCATCTACTGAACCCGTAAAATTAGCCAATGAGCTTATCCAACCATCTGTAGGATGCTTCCACATGGCAGCTATACCATTAATTAATAAGAAGAGCTCATGAAAGCCCTGGTCAACATTCTTAAGCTGCTCACTAGGAAGCTTGTAAGTCATCATAGTATTAAGAGTGTTAGCTAACATCTCATTATAAGCAGCAGCTCTTATCTGGTTCTGTGCCTTCTCTGAGATATTACTAAACACGTTGAAGTGTTTTATAGTATCCATATTATCCTCCTATATTAAATAAGGGAGACTCAAAAGAGCCTCCCTATACTTAAGGCCTATGCCTTATTCATCTTCAAGAGTGAACACAATAGCGTTCTCACGTGAGTCTACATAGTAGTGACCAGGACAACGTCTGAAGTAGTTGTTAAAATCACCCTTAGCATTGTAGTGTGATGTAGTACGCTCAGCGAACATTGTCATACCGCAGGCATACTTATCATAAACCACACCAACACACTTCTCAATATGTGTTGTAGCTTCTGCAGCTGTACCAGCTCCAGTAGTCTGTTTAATCTCACCACATGCAGAGATATCAGGAAGCTTCTGTGTACCTCTATTCTGGAAGAAGTTGAGCTCTTCATAATCACCAAGAGCTACAAGGTCCTTGTGATATACATCTGACTGCATGTTAACCTTAATATCAGATGCAAACTTAGTAAGAAGCACCATATCTACATCTTCTTCAGGTGTGTAAGTAACGATAGTACCATCGTTATTAATTGCTGAGATATCTCTAAGCGCGGCCTTAGCAAGAAGCATTTGCTGGAGAGCCCATCTAAGGAATGAAGCATCATTCTCAGCTTCATCAACTGTAAGACGTGTATCACCTTCTCCAGAGTTAAAAGCATCATTGTAAAGCTTAAGAAGCTTAACTCTACCAGAAGCATGAGTACAAATAAGCTGACGAAGTGTAGCAAGCTGTGTAGCGAACAGATTAGCTCTGATAGTCTGCTCAGCTCTATTAGTAATGTAGCCGATAAGCTTCATTAATTCCATAACAGAGCTGAAGGCTGTCTTCCACATGTTGTTAGGAACTGACCAATCAAGCTCAAAGCCTGCATCCATAGTATAGACCTTATTATCAAAGCTAAAGCCAATATATGCATCCTGATTATATGTAGTGCCATTCTCAAGATTAGTAGACACATCATCTGTAACCTCCATAAGTCCTGACTTAACTCTTTGAACAATTCCGCCATACTCAGCATAATCTCTGAAAATAGAGTTAATACTCTTAGAATAGATACGCTCATCAATCCAAATATCAAGCACTCTACCAACAAAAGCACCTGTATAGTCCTTAAGCTGATCAGCTGTTACTGAACCAATAGCTGTACCAAGCTCAACAATATTTGAGAGATCATCAGCTATGACTGTTGCTTCTCCTAAAATGTTAGGCACTAATGTCTGATTTAGTGCAGTTGCAATCTGTGAATATTCCATTTTTTATTCCTCCTTAATTTGTTTTTAAATATTTTAAAATTGCTTTAAGTGATGTTAGTAAACTTGCAGTACCTGTTGGTTTACACGAAATTTTACTACCTGATACATCAATCCATACAGGGCAACACATAGAACCGTTTTCTGTATCAGAAGTATATACAAGTTTACATTCTGTAACCTGTTTATACTGTGATGTACCACTTGATAATACGTCTATATTACTTCCTGCTGTTAATGAAGTATTAGATAATGTTATTTCTTTTACATATTCTTTATCATTTCCATATATAACACCTGATTCATGTTCATTTGAATTAATTGTTAATTCTATGTTAAGTGTACCATCTTCATTAACAACTAACCCATCACCAGCTTTAACTACACCTAAGAGCTCTGCTGTAGCTTTACGTACTGAAGCATTACCTGAGCCTGTAATAGTAATAGGATTAGCACTGCCTCCTATCATAATACCGCCTACAGTATCGGCACTTGCTATAGGGATGCTACCAATACCACCACTGCCTACAGTCTTAGATAGATCATTAATCCTCTTCTCCATAATATTAGGATTGAGGCTTCTTGGTTCGTAACTCATTATTTTCCTCCTCTCAATAGAATGTTGACTCTATGCTGTACAGCAGCATAGTTAGCTCCAAGTAGTTTCCTTCTGGTCTCGCCATTCCCATACTTACCTCTGATGCAATCGCGGGCCAGCTGATCTATATCAGAGCTTATCGGTTTAACCTGGTTAAGCTTAGGAGCTTCTTCCTGTACTGGGATAGATCCTAAAATATACTGATTATATATCTCAATAACCTTAAGTGGATAATTAGAATCTGTAGCATATCCAGCATTAGCAATAATAGTAATAGCTTCCATCATTGTTTTAGCTGTAAGAGCCTTAGCATATCTCTTACCAGATATAAGCTTGAAGTAATCTCTTACGCTGTCTGCCACAGTATCATAAGCTCTGAATACTGCCGAGACAGTCTGCTCTATGCTGTTATATACTTCCTTAGTCTTGGCACTGTATACCTTACCCTTCCATGTCTTACTGGCCTTGATACCAAATAGAGCACGTGCCTTAACCATAAGGCCAGAGCTGCCATATCCCGTCTCCAGACAAGCCTGGGCTAAGCATACCTGTTTAATTATATTGCTCATCCCTACCTCATCACCTACCTTATTAATTGTAGGCCACAGGGTCTTGATGAACTCGTTAGCTGTCATGATCATCACCTCCTGGTACTACTCTCTTAAGCTCGTTGACTGCATCAACTAAGCTTGTAAGAGTCTGCTGCAGCGTATTCATGAACTTGATATCTCGATACATGAAAAACGCTATTATTACAATTGTTACACCACCATCT
>JAEIGA010012772.1_pt1 | contig 12767 bp, 7 predicted proteins | sample 9270691 | NCBI WGS metagenome assembly JAEIGA01 (sample SAMN17057246, study PRJNA624740) | gut metagenome | biome: biome; isolation source: fecal sample | host: Bos grunniens | place: China: Xizang | collected 2019 | reverse complement strand
TAACTCTCGTTTCTTCGACAACGATGTAAACAAAGTTCCAAAGCAGGCTATGTCGGTAGGTGTAGCAACCGTATTGTCGGCAAAGGAGGTTATTATCCAGGCATTCGGCCACAAGAAGGCTATGGCATTGCACCACTGCATCGAAGAGGGCTACTCGCATGTATATACCGCTTCGGCTATTCAGGTACACCCTCGCGGAATGATCGTTTGCGACGAGCCAGCAACTGTAGAGTTAAAAGTTGGCACCTACCGCTACTTTATGGATATCGAGAAGGATAATTTATAATAATATATATAGGTATAGCACGAGGGGCAGAGTCAAACTCTACCCCTCGTCTATTTTATCTACTGTGTTCAGTGATTAGACATTTTATCTTTTCGCTAAAATTGGCAGCCTCGAGCAACTCTTCGAGTGGGAGATGCATACGATAGCGCCAATAATGGTGTGCTACAGCTGGGATATTGATGCGCTCGCGCTCGATATCCTCCGCACGCAGCTCCTCCGACAACGAGAGCCAATCCTGCAACGGCAACACCGCCAACATCGAAGGCGAGGCGAGGTGTCGTGCCACAATCTTCTCGCACAATTCTATCGTTGCCTCCTCGGGTGCATCACCCTCCAAGCCAAGCACCTCTTTATAATAGGTATCGCGTTTTGCCTCGTCGCGCCACCACAAACGAAGTGGCGACATATCGTGTGTAGAGGTCGAGCAGACCGACAAATATGGGTAGCGCAAAGTGTCACCATAAGTCACACCATACTCCTTTGGCATACGCTCAATTTCGAGCGAGAGTATCTGCTCCTCCGCCATAACTTGTGGCACGCAAGTAGGTATCATTCCTAAATCCTCGCCACAAGCCAACATCGAGGTCGAAGAGGTCAGTTTCGCCAATCGTTCCGCTCCTGTTGCGCCCCAAAATGCATTGTGACGACGGTAGTAGAAGTTGTCGTGCAAGCGCACAAAGGCCTCCTGTTGCGACTTCGGTAGCGCCTTAAACTGCTCGGTTGCAAATGGCGAAATACGCGGTACAAAGCCATCGCCACACGCCAACCACAGCACATCATCATTGCTCAAATCTGCGGCAACATCCTCCTCCTTCTCAAAATGGAAGCCTTCGCAACGAATCTCCGTAACCGAGTATGGCAACGATGGAACAAAGGCTCCGAGCAGAGCGCTTTTTGCCCCCTCAGGCACAGCCCAAATACGGAAGAAGCCAAGAATATGGTCGATGCGGTAGGCATCGAAATAGTCCGCCATCTTTGCAAAGCGCGCACGCCACCAAGCGTAGTCATCTTCGGCCATCTTCTCCCAGTTATAGATTGGAAATCCCCAATTCTGTCCCTCAGCCGAGAAGTCATCAGGCGGAGCGCCAGCCGACGAACTCATAACGAAGAGTTCTGGATTTTGCCAAACATCAACGCTCGTACGCGATACGCCAATCGGAATATCGCCCTTCAACACAACCCCTTTAGAGTGGAGATAGTCGCGTACCTTGCGCAACTGGCGGTCGAGGTGATATTGCATATAGTAGTAGAAGCCCACCTCCTTCTCGTTGCGCTCGGCAAAGGCGGCGCATCGTTTCTCGATAAACTTGGAGAAGGTTGCCCACTTGGTAAAGTCGGCTGTCTTATACTTATCGCGCAACACCGAGAATACTGCATACGGCATCAACCACGCGCGATTTTGCTTCTCGAAGTCGCGGAACGCCTTACTCTCCATACAGCGAGAACCGAGCAAGTCGTACATCTTGCGCAGATACTTTATTTTGGCATTAACCACGCGCTCGTAATCCACCTCCGGCAAAGCATTCAACTCCGCTTGCAGAGCCTCCATCTCGGCTCTATCCGCCTCATCACGCAGGTAGCCCACATCGCTCAATCGAAGGTAGAGCGGATGCAACGCAAACGACGAAACAGCGTTATATGGATAGGAGTCTGCCCAAGTCATCGACATCGAAGTATCGTTGATAGGCAGTATCTGTATTATTTTCTGGCCTGTCTTGGCGCACCAATCGCCCAGAAGTTGCAGGTCAGCAAACTCTCCCACGCCAAAGCTATGCTCCGAACGCAACGAGAACACAGGTACGGCTACTCCTGCCCCACGCCACTGCACATCATCACGCAAGCGCAAGCCGAGCGTAAGATGTATCTTGTCGGTTACTGGAAGTATACGATTTCCACCTCGTTCCCAGCGCAAGAACTCTCCCTCGGCAGTTGTTACCACAAACTTATACTCCGCGTGCGTGCGCTCGCGCAGAGATACACCCCAACGATAGTTACCGAGGTAGTTCAGCGGTATAGCCTTTTCGGTCTGCCACTCGCCCAACCCCTTTGAAGAGCCGACAATAGCGAGTTTTTCGGTCAATGGCAACGCTGCCTCGACCTCGACATAGTGCGTAGCTCCCACCATAACTGGCGAAGGTTGCACCGTACGCGAAAACAATCGCTGACGAAACATAGACGAGTAGAGAGGTTTTTTGAGCTGTGGCGCATCACACCAATAGTCTTGCACCTCAACGGCTGGACAACCTGCAATTTCGGTTAGCGAGTGTCCCTTACCCCACTCCTTGCGGAGGAGTTTTCGACCCTCGACAACTTGGTAGGAATAGCGATAAGGGCGATCAGAGTGCAACTCGATAGCTGTACTCCAAATGCCATTGCCCTCGTGACGCATATCTACGGGCTTACCCTCCGCAGGCACAAGCTGCAACTTGGAGCCCTCGTGGGTGTTGTAGTGAAGTTTAAGATTTGCTTTCATATCTCAAATTTATGCAAAATTTTTGAGATATGCAACTTTTATCGCCTTTTTCTTCGCTTCGGGAGTTCTATATATTCGGCATAGACAATATGGCTATGCGGATTTGAAGAGGTTATCTCCTGCCGAATAGCCTTGGTACCATAGCGTATAAACCAAAAGCGGCGAGGTTCGCGATGAATAACCTGGTGGAGAGTATCCACACTCTTGACCTTACACTCTACACGCTCTCCTCTAATCGCACCCTCAATGCGCACCCAATCATCACTCCATCGAAAGAGCGAAAGTGTATCCCTAAGGATTATGGTATCGCAACGAGGGGCAACAAACTCTAACTCACTATGTGTTACCACCTTAGCACTACTCTCCACACGCCTAAGTCGCACACCGAGAGCCTTTATTCGCGCGACATCGCGAGTGTGTTGCCTACGGAACTCATCTACTCGTAATTGCAACGCCACCACCGAAGCCGAAGATTCGTCGAGGCGGGATTTGTAGAGTTTCATTTCGGAGACTAGAGCCTCATTGTTATTTTTCAGTCGAACTATCTCGGCTGACGAATGGCGCAGAACAACTACGCAAACCACAAGCAATAGCGTAAGCGCCATTGCATAAATAATTAGATATTTTTTCATGATAAAAGGGATTTTGACTGCAAATATACAACATCAAAATCCCCTTGTCAATACAAAAATTTTAGAAACTTTTATCGCTCTTCTTTCGCCACCTTCGAAGCAATTTTTTCGGCTAAAATATCCATATAGAAGTGTCCATTATAGCCTGCAATAGCCGTAACGCCACGATAATCTACACACAGGAGTTCCTTTACCTGCAAAAGTTCATCTGCCATTATCGCACACCTTGTAACATTGCGTTTCATTGCAGTTGCTACTCTATAAGCAAGCTCAAACTCCACACCAGCACCCAATCGCGAAAAACGAATCTCATCTTCAAATACAGCAATCACCGATACTCCATCAATGGCAAGGATTTCACCCTGTTCATCTACCCACACGGCAACTCCTTCGTCTGTCATCTGTGCAGTCGTGCGGTTTAATTCGATAAGAGCCTCTTTCGCAGATGTATTCTGCAAGAGTAGCTCGCCCGACACGCGACAGAGGTAGCCTTGTGGTCTAAGTGCGCGAAGCGAGAAAGAGTCATACCACATCTCCGCCACCTCAACCTCCAATTTGCCATCTGCATAGTATCGCACACACACAGCATTTGTCACACAAGGAGAGCAATCGGCGCTTCGCAAGCACTCGGCAACTCTCATTTGCAACTCCTCTCGTGCAACCGCCAATGGTGCAAGAAACAAGCTGCGCGCAAGAGCATCGAGGCGCGTATAATGCTCCTCGAAGTGCATCGGCTCGAAACCTTGCGTGCGGATATGTTCGTAGATATATGCCATTAGAGCATCATAATTTTGAGGATAAACTCTCGCAATAGCTCCCCATTCGAGGCTCCACCGTCGTCTATACCTTTGCTCTTGGCATCGTACTCGGCACACAAGCCAATAATCTTAAACACCTTATTATTTGGCCACAATGGCGCACGACGGGTGATATCCTTCAGGAAGTATGGCGAGTTGAGTCGCATAGCGCGACACATCTCGCTCTGGTCGGGAAGTGCCACACCTCGGCGGCGCGAATCCCAACAGATATAATTATAGGTAAAGAGTTGTCGGAACGAATCGTACAGCACCTTAACGCTCAACAGCAAAGGATACGCCTTCGGATTTTCGCCCATATACTGGGCAATCGCAAGAGCCTTTTCGAGTTGGCGGTCAAGCACAGCATTGCTCAACTCGTAGTTATTGAATTGGCGCGAGATGCCTATGTGATTTTCGATATCTTCGGGAGTTATGGTCGTGCGCTCTTTGGGCAACGACACAATCATCTTCTCGAGTTCGTTACTTATCTTCGAGATATCTACTCCGAGGTGTGCAACCAAAATCTTGCTCGATGCCGAGTCGAGCTTCAACCCCTTTGTCGCAGCAAAACCCGAAAGCCAACGCTCTGCCTCGTAGTCGCGTGGCGAAACAGAATCGAAGACTACGCCCTTTGCCTTGATATTTTTATAGAGCGGAGTGCGACGATCCATCGCCTTACCCTTGTGACACAAGACCAAAATTGTCGAAGTCTGTGGTGATGCACAATAGGCATTGAGAAGCTCTATTTTCTCGAGTTGTTGTGCCTCCTTGACAATAATTGCCTCGTATTCGCCCATCATTGGCAACTGGCGACAATAGCTTGCAACGGTACCTCCGTCGGTGTCGTTACCATACACCACAATCTGATTGAAGGCGCGCATTGACTCCTCCATAATTCCCTCCGCGAGGGCATCGCACAGAGCATCAATAAAGTATAACTCCTCGCCCTGCAAGAGGTAGATAGGAGCGAACTTTCGAGCCTTGATATCGCCCATCAGACGATGAAATTCGGCATCGCACGAAGCGAATGTAACCTTTTCTGCCATATTGAGTTAGATAGTCAGCTTTGTGATTTTTAAGACATTCTCGGTATTATTGCCAACGCGGAAACGCTCATCTGAACGACGGCCTACCACCCATACAATATCCTCGCCCGAGAGCAATACAAACTGTCGTTTGCGCTCCACGATAGGAACCTTCTGGTCGGTAAGATAGTCGCCCACCTTCTTGCGACCTGCCATTCCGAATGGAATAAACGAGTCGCCTTCGCGCCAACGACGCAGGCGGAGCGGATATTGCAACTTCGCCTCGTCGAGCAACGCCACATCGCTCGGCAAGTGATACTCATTTACATTATCAATATCGGTATGCTCGTAATAAAGCACCGAATTACCGCAGTAGGAGCGCATATCCTCGCGCTCAACCAACACCTCGCAATCGTCTTCATCTTCGATTGGAGCCACCATAATATTACCTCTGTCGAGGTAGGCGACATAGTTGCGCGAGTAGAATCGTCGGTCGGTAACACCACGCTTCAGCGCCTTGTTCAACTCCTCCACAACATCTCCCTTGAAGCCGTAGGTAGAGTTTAATAACTCGTATATAACAAAATCGCGCGGATACATCGTATCGATTGCCCCGACCTCTATGGTATCAACTCCGTTATTGCTATGCACCGCACTCTCGCGTATGTGGTCTATCGTAACATCTATAAATCGCTGCGCATCGTTCAAGCGGTAGAGATTTCCGCGCATCAAAGCCGTAAATCGCGGATTTATCTCCTGCAACATCGGGAGCAAGCCCAGACGAATCTTGTTGCGCAGATACTTTGTCGAGCGATTTGACGAATCCTCGCGGTACGGAATATGGTTATGCACCGCATACTCCAAAATATCCTTGCGAGTAGCGTAGAGCAGAGGTCGTACAACCTTGCCGAATTGGCGGTTTATACCTGTCAAGCCTCGCAAGCCCGTACCTCGCAGAAGGTTTATGAAAAATGTTTCGATCGAGTCGTTTGCGTGGTGAGCCACCGCAATTACTGCGTACCCCTCCTCGCGACACAGCTCGTTAAACCACTCGTAGCGCAAACGGCGAGCCGCCATCTCCATCGAATCGCCCGTACGAGCCATTTCGCCCTCGGTATCGAAGCGCTTCGAATGGCAGACAATGCCCAATTTTTCGCACTCGTGCAAGACCATTTCGGTATCTTCGTCGCTCTCCTTGCCTCGCAATCCGAAGTTGCAGTGCGCCACACCTACATTATAGCCCAAGCGGACAAATATAGAGAGCATAACCATCGAATCGACTCCGCCCGATACAGTGAGCAGAATCTTATCCTCGTGCGAGAACAACTCGTGCCTCTCGACATACTTCTCGAATGCTTTAAGCAAAGCCTCTGTTTGCATAAATTTAGCTATTAGCCTTTGGCCTTTAGCCATTAGCTGAATTAAAAATCAAAAATTATTTTCTTTCGTCTTTTTACAGACCCCCTCCGCTTCGCTCGTCCCCCTAACTTAGGGGGACAATTTTGCACATGCAAAATGTCCCAGTGTGTTACCTATCCCCCAAGCCCCCTTTCTGTAAAGGGGGGCTTAGGTCGCTTCGCGATAATATCCCTTCTATTTCCTCCCCTAAGTTAGGGGAGGTGGCCTTTAGGCCGGTGGGGTCTGTATCTCTCGTCTTTCGTCTCTCGTCTCTCGTCTATATCACATTCACCTCGGGCGAAATCTCGATGCCAAACTTCTCACGCACCTTCGCCACCACCTTGTGAGCAAAAGCAATAACCTCGCCACCCGTAGCACCTCCGAGGTTTACCAAAACCAACGCCTGGCGCTCATGCACGCCGACATTTCCTTCGCGATAGCCCTTCAGCCCAGCTTTGTCTATTAGCCAGCCTGCCGCGAGCTTCACCTTACCCTCCTGTGCAGGGTATGATGGCATATCGGGATACTCCACGCGCAACGCCTCGGCAACCCCGCTCTCTACGATAGGATTTTTGAAGAAACTGCCTGCGTTGCCCAGTACGGCTGTATCTGGCAACTTCGAGCGACGAATCGAGCATATCGCATCGCGAATATTCGCAAGAGTTGCACCACCTCGCGCCTCGACCTCGCGAACAACATCGCCATAGCCGAGTCGTGGATTTGCCACCTTCGACAACTCAATCTCGATGGCTGTAATAATCACGCGCCCCTTCAACGAGTGCTTGAAGACGCTCTCGCGATAGCCGAAGTCGCAATGCTCGGCTGCAAGGGTTATGAAGTTTCCGCCCTCGACAAAGTACATTTCGACATTGCGGATTACATCTTTTGCCTCCACTCCGTAGGCTCCGATATTCTGCACCGGCGCAGCACCTGCCTTGCCTGGGATAAGCGATAGGTTTTCGATACCCCACAACTCGCGCTCCACGCTCCACGCCACCAAGTCGTCCCACTCGACTCCTGCGCCAACCTTTACACGCACCGCGGTATCGCTCTCGCCAACTATAGTGATACTTTTGTCGCAAGGGGTTATCAGCAGGGCCTCGATATCCTGCGTAAATAGGATATTGTTACCCCCACTCAGCACATACCAGCTCTCCGCGCCATATCGCTCGAAAAGCTCGGGCAACTCCTCGGCACGGTCAAACTCAACAAGGCGTTTAGCCACCTGTTGCACATGGAAAGAGTTGCGATTGGAGATATCAATATTTTCGTAATATCTAATCATAGTGCAAATATATACAAAAAAGAGTATAAATGCAAAAAGAGCTACCGCGCATCACTGCGCGGTAGCCCCACTAAAATCCAACTAATGAAAAACTTGTTACTCGTCCCATTCTCCTGTCTCCCAGCCGAAGCCTGGAGCGTTGAAGCCTGGTAACGAGGTGCTTTCGCCGTAGCCACCTTCGACAGCCACCTCAAAAATATCTAATTCGGGAGCAGAATAGCTCAACAAAATATTTTTCTTCATAACTTTCAAAATTTTAATCGTTAAACCATTCAATTACTCAATCTTATTGCCATCAACATCGATTGGAGTATCGTTGATGCTCTCATTCAACCAACCGCAATTAGTAAGTCGTATATCCTCTGGTTGGCGGTCACGATCACCATAAATATATTTATAGAAATCATAATCTTCTATCTTAACACGCTCGCCACCATCCTCGCTAGGAATAGAACCTCCGATATGGCAGTTGGTAGCCAAGGTGGTTTCGCTATATGGATTACCCATAATAAAACCATAATGACCTACGAGAGCCTCGTTCAGCACTGTGATTTTGCAGAAACAACGAGCATTTGTAATGGCGTTAGAAGCCCAACCAGCAATACCACCTACTCCGTAGTTACCGCTATTTCCGCTATCTCCTACGCAGTAGATTTCGCCAGTGTTCTCCAATGCGATAGTCTCGTTTGGAGTTGTAGCAACACCATAGATACCACCCAAATCGAGTCGTGTAATATTCGTTCCATTCTTATAAATGGTAGCACTAATCTTACCGCTATTTACAATCTTGCAATTGCCAGTACATACAAAGGCTTTTTGGTGATTTCCTCCCAAACCACCCATCTGCACCTGTTTCGAATATGCCTTGCACTCGCCTCCAGCGTATGTAACAGAGCCACTATTGGTAAGCACTGCATTATTGAGATAAACCTGTGTATCGGACCAGAGATTACCTACGATACCAGCATACATAACATTACCAAATGTCGAGGTACCATCACCCTTACCACTAATGCTCAATGCTCCGCTATTTGTTACATTGCCATTGCAAGTCCAAGTACAACTCGAACCCGTTTTTTTCATATATCCCACAACTCCACCGAACTTGATTTGGCCAGATGATGTTGCCGCTACCGAGAGAGCGGCCGAGTTGGTAAATTCTGCGTTTGTTAATTTAGCATCAGCTGAACCGTCTCCGATAAGACCTCCGACATATATAACACCAGCCTTTACAACATCAATGGTTATAGTTCCTCTATTAGACGATGCATCATTGAATGTAATTGTAGAATTAGATGCATCACCAATAAGACCACCAACCGAGAGATTATCATAGTCGTTTTCACCCCCGATAGTAATAGCACCTGTATTGACAACATTACCCGAAAGGGTAACAATGTGATGCTGAAGATAACCTAGCAAGCCACCGATATTCGACTGCTTACCATTTACATTCACATCTACCGAGATATTTCCACTATTTGTAAAACCATTGGTAAATGTAATATGCTGGTTGTCTGTTGTAGTAGTATCGCCATCAGTATAGTATCCGATCGCACCACCGATATTAAGCATTGCTCCATCAGCTGTAGCACAGCTACCCTTAATTTCGATATCGCCAGAGTTGCTACAACCATCGAGAGTTACATTTGCATAATTTGAATTCGAATACGACACAATACCACCTACGGCGTATGTACCTGTAGTTGACGAACCCTCTGTAGCCGTAATAGCGCCCTTGTTATGACAATTCTTGAATTTTGAAGTAGTAGCACACCAAATTACTCCGCCAATCATTACGCGAGCTGAGGCAGTGCTACCAAATGTGATATCTCCAGCATTAGTACAATCGCTGAACTCACAGTTGAGAGCTGCGCGTACAACACCAGCAATCTGACCTTCGCCAGTGCTACCGCCAGTAGTGATATTTGCGTAGTTGTTCGAGCTCTTAATTGAAGTAGAACAACTCTCTGCAACACCACCTAACAAGAATGCGCTTGATGCGTTTGTCGGATTAAATGTTAGAGTTCCAACCTCCTTGTCGCCCTCTTTACCATTTGTACACAACTCAACATATTTAGCATTTCTTGTAACACCTCCGATGTAAGTGTTTTGAGTTGAATCTGAGGTACAGTTAATTGCACCAAGATTGGTAGAGTTTGCGATAGTACCACTTGCGATAGACGCAACGCAACCACCGACATTAACCTTCTGAGCAAGACCTGTTCCCGAAACAGCTATCGAAGCCTCGTTCTTCAAGCCCGAGAAGACCTTATTAGATGTTGTGTAACCAACCAAACCACCAATATATAGCTCTGCAGTCGCAATCTCGGTAGTGTACTCCAAATCGATAGTTCCACTTACCGAGCAGTTCTCGACAGTTGCAGTCTCATTGTCAATATTGCAAGCCAATGCTCCAAAGTTAACGCCTGTAGCCTCTGCAATATTAACATTAGTAAGCTTTATGTTCTGGAGCGAAGCCTGTGTAGTGCCAAACAATGGAGCTGTCAAGCCACTGATTTCGAACTCCTTACCATCGAATGTACCTGCGTAGCCCTCGATAGGAGTCCACTCAACCTCGCTCATATCGATATTGGTAGTAAGCTCTACATTCTTAGCCATAGCAGAATCTAACTTTACTTGCTCGGCAAATGCCTGCAACTCATCAGCATTGCTGATTGTCAATCCTGCAATAAATTTATACTTAGGCTCCGCATCTTTGCTTGCAAGCCAACCACACTTGTCGCTATTTACAACAAGAGCGTCACCTACCTCGTTACTATAAGCATAGGTAGTATAGTTGTTCAAGCTCAAGTTCTCTTTATCAGCACTGCCTCGCTGTATCGAACCGCCGACAGCGCAGTTCGATGTATAAACATCATCTGTACGAGAAGTACCCATAACCATACCTACGCTCTCGTAGCCTGGAGCCTCGATGTCGCAGAATACCTTGGCGTTAGAGAATACCTTATCCGACTTAGCGGTAGCACCACCTACGATAATATTGTTGTTCTCTGTAGTTGCATCAACTTTGATATTACCATAGTTGCAGAAGTTGTTGGTATTTGCTACTGATACCCAACCTGCTGCACCACCTACATAGAGGTTCTGCGATGTTGTTGTGTTGCTAACCTCGACAGCGCCATTGTTAGTGAAATATCCAGTTGGCGCAATTGAACCAACCTGACCAGCAACACCACCACAATAGAGATCCTTGATTTGAGCTCCAATTGTGATTGCACCATTGTTTTCGAGATTGTTAAACTTTGCACCAATAATAGCAACACAACCGCCTATGCGATATGGCGATGTTGCATTTACCTCAACACCGTCCTCGATGGTAATAGAAGCCTCTGCAGTACTAGTAAGATTGGAGATATTGGCACTTGTATTATTTGCCACTCCTACTATACCTCCGATGGCTGAGCCATTGCTGGCATGAGTATTTTTAAGTTTAGCTCCACTCTTTACGGTAATTTTTCCACTATTCTTTAAGCCCGAGAAGTCGCGTTGGTGTTGCAACAATCCTATAATACCTCCTAGGAACATACGATCTCCGGCAGTCTCTCCGTATATCTCGATATTACCACTATTTTCGAGATTAGTAGCTACTATATTGTTAGTTTGCAAACCAGGGTAATATGCAGTGGCACCACTTATACCTCCAATATACAACAACTTAGCTACCTTGCAATCCTTGTCAATAGTTACTGTGCCGCTATTTTTACAATTATCAATGGTTGCAAACGGACCTCCCGATGAACCTCCTTCTAGATAACCAACGCAACCTCCAACAAAGATACTGCTATTAACAGTGTGATTTCCTGTCAAAGTTACACTTGCATAGTTGTGTGTATTCAAGTACGAACTGCAAAGCGAGTGTCCAATAATACCTCCAATATGAGTAGTCGATGCACCTCCCTTGACGCTACCACTAACCGTTACATTGGTAAGTCCCTCTGCTCCGGCTTTCTTCGATTCGCAAGCGTAATAGTTTGCCAAGCCTCCTACTTTCGTAGCATTGCTATCGATATTAACATTAAGGTGCAAGTTCTTGATTATGACAGGGTTTGTTTTCAACTCATTGAACATCGGAGCTGTCAAGCCCTTAATCATATGGTTCTGACCATCTAATACAAAGCCATTGGTTGCGCTAACCGATGTCCACGACTCGTCGGTCATATCAACATCTGCGATAAGGTATGCCTTCTTCACAGATGCAATATTTGTTGCGAAGTTGCGCAACGAAGCCTCGTCATAGATGTAGAATGTGCCCTCTTCGTCATTCGACACAAACTCGAGTGGAGGGAATACGCGAACCTTGCCAGCAGTGATTGGCTTGCTTGCGGTGTTGATGCTACGCGACATCATACCGCTCTCCGAGTAGAGCTTTACGCTTACCATATCGAACTCTCCGCCAGGAAGTGCCACATAGATTGGCTTTGCATCAGCCTCGGTAGCACCAAGAGTCAAGCCCTCGCCGAAGGTTACGGTGATGGTGTTGCTTGCGTCTGCGTGAGCAGTCAAAGTGCCGTCAGCAGCAACATCGAAGTTACCTGCCAACTTACCGCTTTCGGCTGTGATGGTCATCTTACGAAGGGTTACACCCTCGCCATAAGGGGCAATGCTAAGCACACCCGAAAGGTGCTGCAAAGCAACAGCGTCGTCGCTCGATGCCTGATAAGCGTACATCGGAGCTGCGCCCTCTGCGAATGTACCCTCTATGTACTCCTGTGTTGCAAGGAATGTTACAGGGTACTGGCCTGCTGTCTCTGCAACCACACCCTCTGCAGGAGCAGGATAGACGATAGTGCGCGGAAAGCCGATAGCTCCATTCAATGTGAATGTTGCGCTCTGCTTGCCGTGAGCCG
>JAEIGA010012771.1_pt1 | contig 12767 bp, 9 predicted proteins | sample 9270691 | NCBI WGS metagenome assembly JAEIGA01 (sample SAMN17057246, study PRJNA624740) | gut metagenome | biome: biome; isolation source: fecal sample | host: Bos grunniens | place: China: Xizang | collected 2019 | reverse complement strand
TTGGTTGAGTTCGCGGTTGTTCATAGAGTCGATCTCGTCCAGCGAGATGAGTCCAAACTCCGCTATACGGAGGCGTTCGTCCTTGTTGAGGTCGTTGGAGTTCGCCAGTTTGCAGGCATAGGCGCGCAGGTGAGGCGGGATGAGGTGCTCCAGCCAGGTAGTTTTGAATATACCCTGACGGCCGATGAGCACTAGCACCTGGTGATTGACTACCTCATCCTTCATCCATGAGGCTACCATGGCCACGAACCACTTTTTGAAGCAGAGGCGCCAGAGGCGGTCAGCGGGGGTGTCTTGTAACGACAAGGGGTTTGTTTGTTCTGAAGACAACATAGACAACTCTTCCGCTTCGCCAACATTGCTCAGCGGTGAGGATACGCTCTGTTGCTGGGATAATGGAGATATATCTTCCTTGGCAAGCGCCAATGTTGGGCGCGCGCAGAGGTTGTTTAAGTTGTCTTTATTAATCCCACACTCCGCGTTGTTGTTTTTCACATGAACTTGCTGCGCAACGAAGTCGATCCAATCCACTTGTCCGCCCCATGGGTGCAGAGACAGGATGTACTCGCGCAGCGGATGCACTTGCGGTATGAGGTCGGAATGCAGTGCGGTCATCACCTCGCGGCTGGTGATATTCGCGTCGTACTGCTGCGCAGCGTGGCAGACGATGGAATTGATGTCGTGCTTGGTCATTTCGCGCCACATCTCCTTGCCTCTAAACTGTAGCCCCTTTGGGGCGTCCTGTAGCGAAGCGTCCTCTAAACTATCCGTTACGCGGATTTGTAGTTTGTCGCTGACCACATCGTATCTTAGTCGTTGGTGGTCCAGGTAGTTTTCTGCGATATACTGAATCGCACATTCTTGTTTGGTCATAGGGTAAGTAATTTTATTGTCTGAATTGACCCTCATGGTCTTACTATAGGTCGTAGTAGCTACATGGGGTGTAAATCCATGTACAAAGGTAGTAAAAATAGCCATACTAACCTTAAAGTATTTGCTTTAAGGAATTTAGAGGTGATTTTCGTAACTTTGCAATTAGGTAGTATGTGACTGCCTAATAAACGCAAAAGATTATGAATGTATTTGAAATTCTGAGGGCGGTAGAAGTCTTCGGTTGTATGGAGAATTTATGTTGCGCCAAGGTGCTTAGTAAGACAAATTGTGCTCGCTATAGGCGTTATACGCTCTATTTGGAGCGAAAAAAGGTCCATCCGGATGAAACGCGCTATCGCCTTTTGGTGGATCTGTCTATCGAATTAGGTGTGTCGGAGCAGACTTTGTATCAGGATATTCGGATGATGGAAACGCGGATATTGTAATAGTAGATTCTCCTTATTGGTTTGAAAAATGCACTCTATAGGTGGTGAATGCCCATCTATAGGTGCATTTTGTGCATTTTTTTGCAGAATCTATCCCTTGTAGAGTCGTTTTTTAAAGTGTTTGTTTTAAAAGTTGATGTAAAAAAGCAAAAAAATACGACAATTTTTGCATTTTCCTTGTGTAATTCAAAAAATAGTCGTATCTTTGTGGCCGTGAAATATGAATATAAATGATAATACCATACAAAATATGAATCCAACTTATACCCTTAAAAATTTTAGAGTTTTTAACGAACTAGGTGCATCATTTGAAATGGCGCCTATTACCATTTTAACCGGTTGTAATAGTTCAGGAAAAAGTTCTATTACAAAGTCGTTGATGTTATTAAATGACATTTTTTTTAGGATAATTAAAGATTATATTGCAGGTAATAGATGCTATCTGGAGGATTATGCAATGCGTTTAAATAAGGGTATTCATAATCTTGGTAAATTTGCTTCCGTAGTAAATGACAAATCAGAGAAAGAAGAGTTTACGATTGAATTTTCCCAAAAGACTTATTTTTACTCAGGTAAATTAACAGCAAGGATTACTTTTGTACGTGATGATGGCGATATTATAGAGAATGGTAAAATTCGAGAAATAGTAATTTTAAATAGTACTGACGAGCAACTATGTGTGATGAATTTTGACACAGGTGTAGCAGATTTGAATTTTGCTCTGCTCAAAGACGATTTCTTTGAGTTCGCTCATTATGCATCTATTTACAAACAATTTGATGCTGTGTCCAGAAAGATAGAGGAAACGCACATTCAGCAAATTCGCGTTTCTGATAAGGATATGCGTGATTATACCAGCCTAGCAGAAAAACTAGGTGAGAAGTATCATTATATCTTTAAAGCAATCATCCCAAGTATATATAAAAGGGATAATCTGGACCATTTAATGGGCCAATGTGATTTTGAAGAACTATCTCAATATAAGAGTGTGTTCTACATAGAGGCATTAAAATGGCTTGACGGGTATAAGAAAGTTGATGTGAAGCGAATCGTTCAAAATCATATAAAGCGTTCTATCATAAGCATTCTAAATTTTCGGGAAGAAGCTGATGCTGCTATGAAGAAAATCAACTTGATTCTTGATGAATTTCATAACTCATCTTTTAAGACTTTTAAAGAATTCTACTTACATTATGAGAATTTATTTTTGCAGAATGTACGAGCAGAATTTATGAGTGAAAAGAAAGAAGATGCAGATAGTTTCCTTTCCAGAATTGAGCACTCTTTAGCTTACAAATACGCAGGCATTAATTCTGAGTTAAATTTCCTAAAGGATTGCTATATTACAAATATAGATGATGTTGATTATTTCTGGAATCATGAGAATTTGCGCTTTGTGTTTATAGCTCATTACATGCGTTTAGTAGAGCCTCGTGATGTATATGAGAAAACTGTAAACAAAGATGTAGTGAATGTTTGGTTTGACACCCCGATTTTTGATGCATTTATTCTATATTTCTGTAATATTATCGAGGATATATTAGTCGATGCTCCTAGTTTTATCAATAACGTTAATTTTGTTGATGCAAATAGGGCGAACGTGAGACGCTTATATGCTTTTGATGAACAGAAATCATCGTTTAACAAACTTCTGCAAGAATATCTTTCTCAAAAACATCAAAAAAGAAATCAAGAACTTTTTGAGGTCCTTAATCCCATGATTAAGGTTACACAATCTATCCAAGTGAAAGATATTTTACCAGACGGTTCTCCGATATTTGATAAACCTATAAAGCAAGGTATTGCTAAATATTCACTAAAACAAGATATTGATGACTCCGATAAATATGTAATAGGTTCGTTCGCTAAAAAGTGGTTGCAAGAGTTTGATATTGCAGATGAACTTTCATTTGAAACATCAGCAGAATGTGCTGGAGTTTCAGTACATCTGATTAAGGATGGAGTTCGACGAAATCTTGCTGATTTTGGTTTTGGTGTGACTCAGTTGGTTTCGATGCTTTTACAGATCGAGATTAATATCTTTGATAATCAAATAGAGGTTGGAAGAGAACAAATAGATGAGAAAGCTAATCCTATTGATTTTATTAAAATTGCTCAACAAGAAGTAGAACAAGGTACTGATTTGGGATTGAAATTAAAACCATATTTAGAACAAAATGAAGATATTCCAATGGAATTGAAGGCGGAACTGGTGAATGGGCTGAAAGATCTAGACTTACCAAAACATTATCTCAAAATTAAGTATGGATTCAAAGAGTCGTGCCTTGTTCTAGAAGAACCAGAAAGTCATCTACATCCATGTTATCAATCAAAACTAGCAGATATGCTATTAATGGCATATCAAAAATATAATATTCGTTTTATAGTTGAAACTCATAGCGAATATTTGGTTCGTCGTAGTCAAGTTATTGTGGCTGAAAATAAATATGATAATGAGCAGGAATTATCTGAAAAATGTCCGTTTAAAGTGTATTATATGCCATCTCCGAATAGGGAAATGGTTCCATATGATATGGAGTATCAAACAACAGGTGGATTTAAGCAAGGTTTTGGTGAGGGATTCTATGATGAGGCTGCAAATCTTGATATGACGATTTTAATGAATGAGAAACATATTCAGAGGAGGAGGTAGTTATGTTTATTTTATATACAACAGAAGATATGCTTTATCATATCTGCCAAGAAGCCAACTCTAATTCTGTATGTAAAACGTGGTATCAAATTATAACTAAGACCAAGCAGGTTGCTATAGATAAAGATGAGTGCGACGTTACAAACGAATGGGTACAACAGTTACACAGAATGGGTGTGAAGATTTATTCGGAAAAAGAATGGCTAGATGGAGTGCGTGAAAATAATAGTTTTATTCTGGAAGAACCAACCGCTGCCTATATATTGGATATGCTAGAATCCGAAGCTCAATTACTAAATAACGAATATGGCGTGTGGTGTCAATCTAGTCTAAAGGAATTAGAGTCTCCTATTTTTGTTGAACCAGATTGGTATATAGAAACTTCCGACGATACAAAAGAAAAAAATTGGAACGCATTATTATCTGGTTTATCTGTACCTACAAATACAATTATTTTGTTAGATCGCTATCTGTTTTCAAGCACGTCTGGTGAAAATATTGAGGACTCATTCTCTAACATCAAACAAATTTTAAACTTATTATTACCTAAAAAAGTAGCGGGTAATATATTAGACGTATCTATCATTTTTGATTTTGAGCAAATTAATTTCAAAAAAGATAAGAAACCTGATGGAACAGATATAACAATGGCCTATTTAGCAAAACGTATAAATAAGTTAAAAGGAGAGATAAAACGTGATTACCCATATAATGTATCCTTAATATCTATTTCTAGGAATTGTCCAGAGTATGATAAAACACATAATCGTCGAATTTTATCGAATTATTATCTCGTTACTGCAGATCATAAATTAAAAGCATATCGAGAAAATAAAGCATTATGTGAACAAAATCTAACCTTTTTGTATATATTTTCTAAAGGGTTAGTTAATCCGCGCTCTTCTATGCCAGAAGTGACACGTCATAACACTATAGGATACATTAAGAAAATTCTAGACGCAGAAAAGAAGGCACAGAAATCAGAAGTAATTATATATCGGAACGGTAAAGAAATCAGCATTTCTGAGTATTCAAATACATTACTACAAGTGTAAAAATATATGCCCGAGAAATCTATATTGCTACCCAAGTGGTTGGATGACTATATATTCAATACGCTCTCTGCATCATATTGTAGGAGGTGTAAAGATCTTGTAGTTCTAGAATGGGATGCTGCTGATATATTGTGCTACTTAGGTACTTATTTCCCTAGATCTTATGCAGAATCTTTTTCCATTTTCTACTCCTATTTACAGGAACATGAAGTAGATTATAGAGATAAAGAAACACTGTCAGTATTTGATTTTGGATGTGGTACAGGAGGAGAGTTATTAGGTTTTTTAGTTGCGCTGAATCAATGCAAAACAAATGTACAAGAAGTGAATATATATGCCCTAGATGGCAATCTTCATGCATTACGCATTTTAGAAAGTATTCTTGCAGAGGCAAAGAGTCATGTTAGTTTTGAAATCAAGTACAATATTATTCCTTTTGAAATAGATGACTTTTATGATTTATCTCTTGTTGAGAATGTATGTTTTAAGCGCTCTAAATATGATATTGTTATTTCTTTTAAGGCAATTTGTGAATTTGTAACTAGACAGCAATTGGAAGAGATGAATCCATATGAGTACCTGATAACAACATTTCTTCCTCATCTCAATAGAAATGCTATAATGTGTTTAGCAGACATCTCTTCCTATAGTGATGTTGCACAAGATTGGCTACCTAAGATTATTGACAGAGGCATAGCTTCAACACCAACGACAATTATTGGACTGAATGAAAATTATAATGAATCATATTATGTAACCCATTCTCATAAACGATGTGATTTAAGCAAAATTGTTTGGAGAATACTAAAATCGAATATATCATGAAAAAAGATTGGATGGTAAAAGAATCTGAGCTAGATGACATTCAAGTGGCTGTGTTAACCGCAACTCTTGACAAGTCGTGCATTGTTTCTGGATGTGCAGGAAGTGGAAAGTCTGTTCTTGCTCTCATTAAAGCGCAGCGTATTCAAAGAGAGAGAGGCAACAACTATCAAATTATTGTCTTCACTAAAGCTTTATGCAATTACATGAATGCTGGTAGAAAATCTCTTGGCCTTACAAAAGAATTTTGCTATCACGAAGAATGGCGTTGGAAAAAGGAATTAAAGCGATATGCAAACGGGAAATCGTATATGGTATATAAAAAGGACGAGGATGGGAATAAAGTATCATATAGACCAAAGTCAGACTTCATAATTGTAGATGAAATTCAAGATTTTACTATAGATGAAATCAGAGAGTTCATTGCTGCCACACAAAAACATTTCTTTTTTTATGGTGATACTGCACAGTCTATTTATGAAGGTTTAAAAGATACAATTCCTTTGAGTGATATTCGCCTCGATATTTCTGGTGCTAGAAATGCCAAAGAAGCAGAATTGTATTATAATTATCGACTACCATTGCCTGTAGCAAAGTTAACATATCATGTAGGGGTTGATCTACCACCTTTTAACCCCGATGTTTATAAGAGTAAAGAAAGAGAAATTCCACGTATTATCGAATATGATTCATTTGATGAACAGATAGAAGCAATCTACCGTATCATACAAGATAAGAATCTTACAGATGTTGCAATCTTGCTCCCTCACAATAATGATGTAAAAGAAGTATATGATCAATTAAATGAGTTAGGGGGAAATTATGAGGTTAGATATACTAATGAAGAGGATTGGCGTGATAGTAAGGATACTTTGAATTTTAATAGTTCTAATCCTAAAATTATGACGTACCATAGTGCAAAAGGATTGCAATTTGAAGCTGTATTCATGCCAAAGTTAGAGGACTATGATGATATTCAACAAAAAGCTTTATATGTAGCTGCCACTAGAACTTATAAGTATCTTTATATGATGTGGTCAGATTATGAACCTGATTTTCTGTCCGATATTCCAGGAAATCTTTATGAAGCAGAAGAGATAACAACTATTGATGATTTATAATATGAAAAAGTATTATATACCTACTAGTTCACTTAATTTTAATAATATTTTTTCTTCTGAGTCAATTTCTCCTGCAGGATTTTACTCTCAGAGGAAATTTGGTTATTCCAGTTGGACTAAAATTCCTGAGAATCCTTTAGATGGGGCTATTGTATTGTATGAATCATTAAAATCATTTGAACGACCTATTGCGGATGTTGAAGACCATCCGATGTTGTTGGAGGTTTATTCTGATGAGGTATTCCCCATTCTTCAAGAAGGTGTTTTTTATTGTAATCATACAATTTATTTAAATCCTTGGCATACTAAGGTTTATTTCTTTACAGAGCAAGATAAAAAAGTCACCCTATCACTTTCGGTGCATAGTCTAGAAACAAAAATGCTTCGGCTGTACAAAAATGGAATGAATATAATTAAATCTGCAGAAAAGTATCCTGTCTTATCTGAATACGAGAACATCCCTGTTTGTTATGATGAGATAGAGAAGGATGTTCAAACAAATAAAATAAAAGGATTGCTATATGGCTACTATATAGGAGCAGCATTATCAACATCTTTAGATAATGTAAAACAGATTCATGCGTTATTGGAAATCGTTGACATTATTTCAGCAGTCTTATCTAATCCAGAAAAAGTTGCCACAGAACATCAACGCACACAATTAGCGAACTTTTTATATGAGTCTAATAAAAAGCATCCTCTCTATAAAGCACTCATTCCTATTGTAGAAGATCCTCATAAAGTTAATGCTCTTATAGAAGTTTTATCGCAATTTAATATAGGTCTTCCATTTGAGACTACAGCATCCCTTTTGGCATCACTGAGCTACGAATCAGTAGATAATAGCATAACGCTCAATAAAATACAATTGCAATTAGATAATTTATTAAAATCTAATAAATCTTTATTATCCATTGATCAAGCTGAAATTATCTGTGCTGAGAATGAATTACAAAAAATAAAGAACTTTGAAGAGAAAGATACAGCTTTGTTTCTTCTATGGGTAAATAATGTATTGAGAACTGGTAAGTACAATGGTAAGATTAGCCCGCAGAAAATGGATATTGCTACAGAGTTAACAATACTTTCTCGTGATGAGTATTTTAAAGATCAATGGGAGAGTGCCTACGAAAAAGGGTATCTTAATGGATTAAGAAGACATTTAAATGGCGAAAAGTTTGAGTACAACTATGACAATGGATTATTATCCTCTCTTGCTGCTGTTTTGGAAAAAGGTGATGATTGGGAACAACTTTTACGATTTATGCAATACAAGGAAATGAACGATTATCGTATGGCTTTCGCAATATATGGTATTCTTAATGGCTTTGCAAATTTGACCCGCGACTTTACTGATATATTGTTAGACCAAGATAGGAACTATGTATCAGATGTATATAAAGAATTTTATGGGCAATTATTTGACAAAACGATTGAAACGACCTCTCCTGAAAACTCGTTAGATAAGCAGAATATAAAGAATATCGAGGAAACTAAATTAGCACAAAAGCCGTTTTTCTATGAATGCATAATTAAAAAATGGCTCACTTATCCAGAAAAGAAAAGAAAAATTCATAACGAAGCTTTTATGGCTTATTTGGATATTTGTGGTTCACAGAATTCTCCAGAAACGTTTATAGAAGGATTAAAGAAGGTTAGAGGTTTTCAAAAACAAAGCGAAGCTTATAAATATGTGAGAGATGCTTTGAAAGAGATTATAGAAAATAATGAAGTAGATTTTTTAGGAACCGTTCAACAAAGTGGTCCAAACCATACGGATGAATTGAGTAGTGTAGGTGATCTAAAAAAAATGGAATTACCCCGTATACCTGAATTACCTGAGATGCCTAAATTGGGAATAAGCATTTTAGATGATATCTCGTGGTTGAATCTGTGTGAAAGACACCTTTTGTCATTTTCTGCTAAAAGAGACTTTAAATATTATGCTAAATGGCTTGTAAATGAGTATCAAAATGGCAAGTATGCTCAAGAACCAGATAAAAGTAATAAAAGAATAATTGAACACTTAAATAACCTTTTGCAAAAGAAAATAAGAGAAAAAAAGGTTAAACTTACAGAAGTGGAAGTAATGAACATAATAAATTATTTGAAAATAAACTATGCCAACTGACAAACTACAAATAAAAACAGATGAAGGTCAAATTGTAGAAGCGTCTGCTCCTGTCATAATATCTGCTAGTCGCTCCACGGATATTCCTGCATTTTATGCGGAATGGTTCTTCAATCGGTTGGAGAAAGGCTATTGTGTTTGGTATAATCCATTCAATCAAAAGCCAATGTACATATCATTTGCAAAATGCAAAGTAATTGTTTTTTGGACGAAAAATCCCAAATCAATTATGCCATATCTCAACGAGTTAGACAAACGAGGAATACATTATTATTTTCAAGTAACACTGAATGACTACATTGCAGAAGGCTTTGAACCGAATGTTCCACCGATAGAAGAACGCATTCAAACATTCAAAGAATTATCTAAATTGATAGGGAAGGAACGTGTCATATGGAGATATGATCCTATCATCATTACCAAGACTTTGACTCCTAAAGAACATCTTAGACGAATCGCGAATATAGGAAATCAGCTTAAGAACTTTACTGATAAACTAGTATTTAGTTTCGTGGATGTTAAGATTTATCGTAAAGTTCAAAACAATTTAGTAAAAGAGACATCTTGCTTTACCCGTGAAATAATTGAAATGGCAGAACCTACTGAATCTCAACGCAATGAAATTATAGATGGGCTTTGTAAGATTCGAGAAGAATGGAAAAAACAAAATTGGAATCTTCAAATAGCTACATGTGCAGAAGAGTTTGACTATGAACAATACGGCATAGAGCATAATCGTTGTATAGATGGAGAGCTAATGGAAAACCTTTGGAGCGATGATAAGGACTTGGTCTATTATTTGAGAACAGGACAGTTACCTACACCTAGTTTATTTGGAGATACACTAGAAATACCATATTCTCAAAAGAACTTAAAAGACAAGGGGCAAAGAAAAATTTGTGGTTGCATGGTAAGTAAAGATATTGGTATGTACAATACATGTAATCATCTATGTGTTTATTGCTATGCAAACACTAGCAGGGAAGTTGTCCAAAAGAATCTAGCAAAATTTAATTTGAATTCAGAAAGTATAATTGGATAAGTCTATTTGAAAATTATTCACAAAATATCAAGTTGCATTTATCTATATGAAAAAGAATGAATTTGTCGCTAAATTAGACAACGAAATTATACCTGCTTTACGAGAGCGGATATTACATGCATATGATGAAGGATACACTGAAGGTCATCGAGATTGTACACTAAGGGGGTACCTCGAATCTCATCAATTGAAAAAAAGCGATCATCTCGTTGATTTAGGATTACCATCAGGCACAATGTGGATTAATCCTAAATTACATATTACATTCACTAGAGCAAAAGAGTTGGGACTTAAATTCCCGTCGAAAGAACAAATCAATGAACTTGTGAGATGTAAATTAATAAATCACAATGGTAGGTTATACATAAAAGGTCTCAATGGCAACGAAATTCTTCTTTCATGGAAAGACCATAATTTTGCATTGTGGACGGATGAATCTATCATTAATGAAAATTTTTTCGTTAATGGAACAATTCTGTATAATGAGGATTTCTATAATATGAGCGTATATGCTGGAGATTTATTTCGAACACTTTTCGTTCTTCCTGATTATGTAATGTGATGTGATCTTTATGATCAATGTATCCTAAGAAACGCTAGGTTAGTTTGACATAGATTTAGTCTACGAATTCGGGACAACTGAAAAAAGATATTAATCATACATACCTATGGACTATATTGAATACGAAAACGGAGACATCAAGTACAATCTATACGAAGACGGGACAGCTTGTGTAAGGTCTGCTAATCGGTATAAGCGTGGAACTCTAGTTATTCCAGGCATAGTAAGCTATTCTAATCATATATATCGAACTACGCGTATTGGATGGTCTGCATTAAAAGATAGTTGGTTTGAGCATGTAATAATTCCAGACGGAGTTACGACTATTGAAAATTATGCTTTTTCACAATGTTCCTATTTAAAAGATGTAAGAATTCCCGATACAATAATGCATATCGGTGAAGAGGCATTTGGAAGGTGCTATGCTTTAAAAGAAATTATCTTACCCCAAAGCCTTCACTCTATTAGTCGCGCATCATTTTGGATGTGTCGTTCGTTACAATCATTAAGTATTCCTGATGGTATTACTGCAATAGATCACGATGCTTTTTGTGGTTGTTATGCTTTGCAGGATATTAAGATACCTAATACTATCACGTATATCGGATGGAGAGCATTCTCACATTGCAAGAATCCCTCAATTAGAATTCCTAAAAATGTCCGCAAAATAGGTTCTCAATTTCTATCCCACTGCTCAAACCTTACTTCTATTATAGTAGATGTAGAAAATCCATATTATGATAGTCGCGAAAATTGCAATGCAATCATTGAAACTACCAGCAATACAATTATTCGAGGTTGTAAACATACAACAATCCCTAGCAGTGTGTATAGTATCGGGAGCGATGCCTTTATGGGAATGGGGATAACATCCATTAATATACCAAATAACATACGCACTATAAAAGAATGGGCTTTTGCGTTTAACTCCTCTTTAACAAATATATCAATAGGAAATCAAGTTGGTAGCATTGATTATCATGCTTTCCATAATTGTCCAGAACTTGTATCAATCATAGTTGATAGCAACAATACAATCTATGATAGTCGTGAAAATTGCAATGCGATTATTGAAACGAGAACCAATACATTAATTATAGGTTGCAAAAATTCAACAATACCTAACAGCGTAATAAAGATTGGAGAATATGCCTTTTGGAATTGTAAAACTCTCTCATCAATCATTATCCCAGAAGGTGTAACTACTATCGGAAGATCTGCGTTTTGGGAGTGTTCAGGATTGATTTCCGTGATTATTCCCAAAAGTGTTATAACCATTGAGGATGGTGCATTTATGGATTGTCGAAGCTTACAAACAATACAATACAACGGGACTTCATCGGAATGGCACAAGATTAGCAAAGGAAGAGACTGGCATCGCAACATTTATACAACAAAAATTAAATGTATCGATGAAGTCAATTTATAATTGTTAAACTTATCACAACTTGCACAAAACAAATCGCATCGAGTTAACATTTAACACTTGACACTCGCTCACGAAGCTCGTGTGTGTCTTCTGAAATCGTTTGTGCGACATGCGCAACAGGCATAGCCATCCTCATAGGTGTAAAAAAGTTGATGAAGTGAGGCATACTTCAAGAACTCAACCAATATCATCTCCCCCTAGCAGCACCCTCACACGGTGCTGTTTTTTTTCTTTCCTATTGAATATATCCCCTACTTCTTTTCTCCCGTTGTCTCATCTTCAGCTTGCTCCTTTTTTTAGTCACACCAACTCTTACAAAAAAGGAGCAAGCTAACAATAATGAACCTCTTTTAATAAAAAAGTGCATTTTTTGTAAAATTCTTTGACATACTGACAAGTTTTAGCAGTTTGATGTAGTACCTTTGCAGCAGATTTCTTATTTCGTATTAAAAATACTCAATTGATAATTTCAAAAAAAGCAAATTATGAACAATGAAATGAAAAATGAATTGGTCGTAACCAATACTTCAACAAACGAAATTGTATTATATCAACCAAACGAAACTATCCAATTGGAAGTGCGCTTACAAGACGAAACTGTTTGGCTCAATCAACAACAAATAGCAGTATTGT
>JAEIGA010012770.1_pt1 | contig 12767 bp, 6 predicted proteins | sample 9270691 | NCBI WGS metagenome assembly JAEIGA01 (sample SAMN17057246, study PRJNA624740) | gut metagenome | biome: biome; isolation source: fecal sample | host: Bos grunniens | place: China: Xizang | collected 2019 | reverse complement strand
GCGAAGCTACTCTGGAAGAGCTGGCTGCTTACGCTGCCGAGATGGGCGCTCCCGCCAACCCCGGCTCCGGCCGTCAGGAGTACCTGGAAGGCGTCGTCAACCAGGTCATGTTCGGCTAATATCCCCGCATATAACACTGCACCCCCTGCGAAAGCAGGGGGTGCTTTTTGTTGGAATTACTTTGCCGGCGGATATTCGTTACACAGCAGGCGGTAAGGCGGTTCGTCCTCCTCAATTGCCGGGAAACGGCCCATAGGGGGATTGAAGCGGTTGTCGGTATTATCATCATTGCACTGGCTGACCTCACCCAATAACACCGGCCCAGTGCCCGGCTCCACGGTGAAATCGTGGTACATGCCCTGTGTGACAAAAATGCTTTCGCCCGGTCTCAGGCGCACCTGCGCCCCTGCAGGCACCGTGTAGGTGCAGCCGTCCATATGGACCGTCACATCAGAAACGTAGTCGATTTCCTCGTTCGGCAAGCTGTTATAGACACGGATCAGGCAAGTGCCGCCACCCCGATTGATAATATCCTCGGTCTTGAACCAATGGAAATGATTCGGCGCTGTCTGGCCTTCTTTCAGATACAAAAGCTTTTCCGCGTAGACCTTTGGGTATTTTTCTGCCAGGCTGCGGTTGCCGTTGCGAATGGTGATCAGGGAAAATCCCAGCGTGTCAAAGTCACCCATGCCGTAGTCAGTGATGTCCCAGCCCAGCATGCAGTCCCGGACTTCGTCATATTCGTGACCTGCCTCTTGCCACTGAGCCGGTGTCATATGGCAAAAGGGCGGCAGGTAGCAGCAGTATTTTTCGCACATGGCCTCCAGTTCCCGGAGGGCCTTGTTGATTTCGGACCGTTTCATGTAGCGATCCCCTCCCCTGTTATCTCCAAATTTTACATAAATAGGCAAATGTCATGGATGACGCCGGTTTTTTCTGTATTTTCTTTTATTGTAATACCCCGACGGAAAATGCGCAAGAATTTTTTCTTCCCCAGCTTCCCACGATTGCACTTTGCACCCAAAAGTGCTATGATAACCATATAAGAAAAAACGGGAGGTCCCTATTATGACACTGATAAAACGTTGTTTCGGTGTGCTGTTGCTCCTTGTCATGTTACTGTGCATGGTACCGGCAACACCCATCCAGGCAGCGGAGGCGGATGCCGTTACCTGCCTGATCGATACTGCTGATAAGAATATCGTATCCGTCCGTTACCGGGCAGATGCCGGTATCCGCACCGATGACGGCAAGCTGTATCTGTTCGCTGTTCCCACCTATGTGGACACCGTCGCCGGTCAGACCCCGGTGGCCGCTACTGCCTACAGTGGCAGCGGTGCTTACCAATTTTCTGTGGCCCTGAACCCGGATACCCCCAGTTCTCTGCTCTACAGCAAATTTTACATCGGCGTGAAGACCGGCGGCAGCTACACCGCCCTCACCGGCGGCAACTACATCACCAATCCCCAGGTCCTGGCTACCTCCGATGCCCCCAGAGCTGACACCGCCTCCAAGAAGGGCGTCCATATCGATTTCTACGCCCCCACCGATATGGAAGATATCGGCATCCAGCACACCTATTTTGGCGTTTTCTATCAGGATCTGCTGAGCCTGGAGCCTACCGAGTGTGCCTTTACCTACAATGGCAAGACCTACTACATCAACAAGACCCGCATAAATGAGTACGACTCCCTGGTCAGCAACATGACCAAAGCCGGCATGAGCATTTCTGTGGGCCTGATGAATAAGTACCGGGAAGGCTACGAGCACATGGTCATGCCCGGCGTGACCCCCAACGGCATCAGCGAACTCTTCGCCCTGAATACCTCCACCCCGGAGGGTCTGGAAACCGCCGCCGCCATCCACTATTTCCTGGCCAGCCGCTATAACGGCACCAACCCTGCCTATGGCCGGGTGGAAAACTGGATCTTCGGCAACGAAGTCAATGACAACCTGGGTTACTACTACATGGGACCCCAGCAGGTGGAGACGTTCGTGCAGGAGTACCTGCAGTCTTTCCGCGTGGCTTACACCGCCATCAAGAGCGCTTACAGCAACGCCAACGTCTATATCTGCCTGGAGCACCGCTGGAATACCGAAAACACCCTCAACGATTACGGCGGAAAGGACTTCATTGATCTGTTCGGTCAGTACGCCAAGGCCCAGGGCGATATGGATTGGGGCCTTGCCTACCACGCCTACTCCTTCCCCATGAATGATGCCGACATCCTCAACGACGGCCAGGCCACCCTCAATTACGACGGCAGCGTCACCTTCGGCGGGGAAGTCACAGACAGCATCGATACGCCCCTGATCTCCATGAAGAATCTGCACCTGCTGACGGAGTACTTCCACCGGCCCGCCCTTCTGACCGAGGACGGCCAGGTCCGCAGCATTCTCCTGTCTGAGCAGGGCTACACCTCCAACTCCAACATCACCGGCCCCAACGAAGCCAAGCAGGCTGCCAACATCGCGCTGGGTTATTACATCGCCGAGATGAATCCGGACATTGATGCCTTCATCCTCCGGGGCCATACCGACACCAACGAGGGCAACCCCTATTTCAAATTCGGTCTGCGCAACCAGGGCACCGGCGAATATCCCGGTACCGAAAAATTTGCCTACCGGATCTATAAGCAACTGGATACCCAGAGTTCTCTGGCATATACGGAGTTTGCCAAGGCTGCTCTGAACATCACCGATTGGTCGGACGTTGTTCCCGGCTGGAACAGCAGCGCCCTGGCCACCATGGGCAGCCGTGCAGACGTTCCCCTTTATACCGTCTCCGGTGCCACCGGCAACCGCTCCATCACCACCGGCATGCTGGATCAGTGGGAGCCCAGCTATAACGTGTTTGACCTGGCCACCGTGGACTATGATATGGTCTATCGGCCCGAGGGCTTCGCGGTCATGAATTCCTTTGCTTATTATCTGGCCCGCCAGGGTGTGGAAAAGCATTTTGATGCTCCCCTGAATTTGAGTGGCTCTAACTATCTGACCATGGACATCCATCTGGATCCCCTGGATGCTACCGGCGACAATGACCGGCTGGAAGTCCTGGTCCGTCTCCACAGCGGCGACGATATCCTAGACGCCACCGGTATCATCGGTGTCAACCAGACCTACACCCTTTGCATGGATCTGCAACAGTGGTCCGGCCGCAGCGCCATCCACACCATTGAAGTCCAGATCCGGGAGTACGGCCAGCAGAAATCCTTTGCCGGCTGGATGGGTATTTACAATCTCCAGGGCGCATCTGCCGTCTCCGGCCAGCAGATGCTGGAGAGTCCCCTGAAGGCCTACACCGACCTGTCCGATGCCACACTGACTTACCAGGAGAGCTTCAACCACACAGGAGAAGCCATCGAGCCGGAGGTCACCGTCCAGCTGGGCGGCGCTACCCTCACCCGCCACAAAGATTACGACGTGATCTACAATGACAACGAGAAGGAAGGCACCGGCAAGATCGTAGTGGTTGGTATCGGCAACTACGCCGGCTATACTGTAGGCGAATTTACCATCGAAGGCAACTACCCCACCGTCTATAACGATGTAGACTACGCCCGGGTTTACGCCTACGGCTACTACCGTGACCGCTACCCGGCAGTTGTTGATCAAGTGGGCGACGATCCCAATGCCCTTCTGGAGCATTTCGTCACCGTGGGTATGCCCTACGGTATGCAGGGTATCGGTAGCTTCAACGTCCAGGCTTATGCAACGTTCAACGGCGACCTGCGGGATGCTTACGGCGACGATTGGGCTAAGTACTACATCTTCCATCTGGAAACCGGCTGGAAAGAGGGCCGCGCCACCAGCGGCAATCAGCCGGAAGATATGCCTGCCCCCATCTACCCCCACAACTGCCCCTACCCGGTAGTGGACGCAGCCGTGGAACCCACCTGCCTGACCACCGGTCTGACGGAAGGCATCCACTGCGGTGTCTGCGACAAGGTTTCCCTTCCCCAGAAGGTCAAGGCAGCCCTGGGTCACGTCTACTCGGACTTCTGGGATACCGATTGCGACGTCTGCGGCGCTGTGCGTATCGTTGACAAGAATCGTCCCACGGTGAGCATGTACCGTATGTACAACCCCAACTCCGGCGAGCATTTCTACACCGGCTCTATGGAGGAACGGACCAACCTGGTCACCGCCGGTTGGGAGTACGAGGGCGTGGGCTTCACCTTCCCCGCCAACACCGGCGATCCGGTCTACCGCCTCTATGACCGCAATAACACCATGGAGCATCTGTACACCATGGACGTGGAGGAGCGTGACCGGCTGGTTGCCGAAGGTTGGGAGCTGGAGGGCATCGCCTTCAATTCCGGTTACACCACCGAAGTTGCCCAGTACCGGCTCCATAATCCCAATGCCACTATCGGTGCTTATCACTTTACCGCCAGCCCAGAGGAACGGGCTTTCCTGATCAGCTTGGGTTGGGAGGACCAGGGCATCGGCTGGTACAGCTGCTGGCAATAACAGAACAAAACCGATCCCCCGGAGCGGTCGCTCCGGGGGATCTCTTTACAATAAAAGCCCACGGTTCAAAGCATGAACCGCGGGCTTATTATTATTGATCAGATTCGGGCTGGAGGTCCGTACCGGCTTCGGGTACGTCATCGATTTCGGAGTCAGCGCCGGTTTCCGGCTCTTCGTTGGCATCCGGCGTGTCGCTGGACTCGGGAATATTGCTGCCCTCGGAAGCGCCACTATCCGCAGGCGGGGTGCTGTCCTCGGTATTTTCAACTTCCGCAGGCGGCTGGGCATCGCTGTCCTCCTGGTCTTCCGTTGCGGCAGGCGCTGTGCCAATGGTCAGCTCCGGACCTGCAGGCGCAACCTCCGGGTGTGTCCACTGGCTCTGGAAGCTGAGCTTTGCCTCTGCCTCATATACGGTCACTTGCATCGTTGCCGGAGCATTCTGGCCACTGGCAAAGGCGAAGCAGCAGGTGGGAGTCCCGTTCACGGACATCACAACGTAAGCCGCTGCGTTTTGATTGTCCGGTTTGACCTGCAGAATGTGGGCGCCCATCGGCAGCGCATACGCGCCATCCTCACCGGCGAGGATGCTGCCGTCATCCACGGTCACATGCGCAGTCACAGTAGCGATCTCGATGGTGTTGTCCGGGTTTTCGATACCCACCACGTACCATGCCCAGGTTGCGCTTACCAGGCAAGCCAGGCACAGAAAAATTCCGCAAATGGAGGAGATCAACACCCTGCCAAAAACTTTTTCACTTACTTTTTGTCCCTTCCAAAGGTTTTGCACGGAGATTCCTCCTCTCTTTGTTACTCAAGATCCACATTTGCCTGCTGTGCAAACACGGTAACGCCCAATTCCACCTTGGGCACGGTCATGCCCCGGTAGTTGGCAACATTGTCCACTTCCTCCGGCATATAGACGATCAGGGCGGCGTAATGGGCCTCATCCGTCACCGCAAAGGTATACGGCGACTCCTCAGACCAGGTATCCAGTCGGCCCCAATCGTACGGCGCATGCTCACGGGCCGTCAGGCGGTCAGCCACCAGCTCCCGCACCTGTTCCTCGGTCTTGCCAAAGACGATACCGTAGCGCAGGTAGTCGGGCAGGTAAATATCCTCACCCCAGACGTTGGTGCCCGCGGTCACCTTCTGAACTGTGACCGCGGCCTTATAGTTAAACGGCACGTTGCCCAGGTTATCGATCTTCAGATAGACCACCTGGGTGTAACCGGGCTCATACAAAGCCTCATCGTAGAAAACCTCGCTGGTACTCAGCATGGGGGTATACTCGGTGACGATGTCATTTTTGTACTGGACATCCAGCTTCAACAGGCCCACCTGGAATTCATTACGGACGGTATCGTTGTCGCTGAACCATGCCAGCGTTGCGCCGGTGCCCAGTGCCCACCAGATGACAAACAAAACAGCGGAGACAGCCAGCGCCACCTTGGTCCATTTTTTATTCTTCAAGGCGCATTCGCCTCCCTTCGAATCAAATTACTGCGTTTCCTTGCGCTTGCGGCTCACGACCAGGAACACGATCGCCGCCATACTCAGGACCATCATGCCGAGCCACAGCCACAGCCGGGCATCGTCACCGGTCTGCGGGGGCTTGGGGTCACTGGGTTCGATCTCGTATTCCTCGATCATAAATTCCCAATCCAGGTAGCCGATCTGCTGCTGGAATTCGTTATCCAGCTCCACCGGCACATCCAGATACACATTCAGCTTCACTTCGCCGCCGGAGTACAGCGTGCCCAGGCACACCCAATCCGTCAGCTGCGCGGTCTCATGGGCCGCGGCGTCGAACATCTGGGCCATGGTGTTATCCTCGCTCTTTTCCACCCGCAGCTGCAACTGGGAGAGGAACGCCTCGCTGTCGGCGTGGGCGCCCAAAGCGCGCATATAGATCTTGACCTTGACCTTGTTGGACGCGTCATTTTTCACAGTGATGGGCTGCACCAGGCTGTCGCCGGGCATCACATCTTTAAAGTTGGGGAACAGGTCTGTGGGCGAATACTCACTGCCGGGGGCGAAGATAAACTTCCCCGCGTCGCCGCTGTAGGTGACGTTACCCTCGGCCGCGAAGGCAGGCATCACGCAAGCCAGCAGGAGCAGGCAGGCGCAGAGGAAAGTAAAACATCTTTTCATGTCCTGACCTCCTTAGTCTGCGGGCCAGCCGGCGGCATCCCAGGGATGCTCGGCGGGATTATTCTCGCTCTGGACAGCGTAGGCGTTGACGGTGAGGCTGAGGGTGGAGCCGGCGTGGCTCTGATCCACCTGGCTGCCCACGATCTCCACCTGGGTAAACAGCGGCACGGTGACCTGACCGGGCTCCAGGATAGCGTTGTAGTAATAGTAGCCGTCCTGATATGTCCAGTTTTGGGTATTGATATCCAGCTTCATGGCCTCTTCTTCGCTGATGGCCTCATCGGTAGTACCGCGCACCAGCATGACTCTCAGGTAGAAGGGGTGATTGCAGACGTTTTCGACCGACACCTGCTTGGAGACGATATCGCCGGGGATCACGTAAACGCCCTCCTCGGGGAAATCGGAGCCGTCGGCGGTTTTCTCATGGATCTGCAGGCTGATATTGCCGGAGGTCACCACGTTGGTGGCCTTACCGATTGTAGTATAGTACGCCAAAGTCGGCTGAGTCAGAATGGTGGCCAAAATCGCTGCCAGGGCGATGATCAGCAACCGGGATCTGGCTTTCGCTTTCATATGGTGTCCTCCTTTTATCCCATGTCATTCCGAGCGAAGTCGAGGAATCCTGGCGCCATTGGAGGTGCGCAGATCCCTCTGCGCGGCTTCGCCTTAGTCGGGATGACAAGTTTTTTGTTATTTCAGCAATCAAAAGGCACTCATCGTATGGCTCCCTTGTGTAAAGGGGGCTGTCTGCGCAGCAGACTGGGGGATTGACAATCCCTCCACCGCGCAAGCGCGGTCCCCCTCCCGTTGCACAAGGGCGGCTTTTGGGCGCTTGCGTCAATGCCTTTTGATTGCCGCCCAGGGGGTCGCCCCCCTGGGTAGCATTGTTGAATTAATTACATCAGGGGGATGTATCGCTCAGCCATGTAAGCGATATCCTCCCAGGTCAGCAGACCCTTGCCGATTGCGACGTTCAGGCAAGCGCCGTTGAAGGCATCGAACGCATCCTTGGTGATCATGCCGCCGAAGTCCTCGAGAGTCAGCAGGCCGTACTTTTCGATGTCTGCGGCCTTCTTTTCGGCGTCATAAGCCATGATGGCGGTGTCCACCTCGAAGATGTTGAACAAGCCCTCAATACCGCCGGGCATGGACAGCACGCCGTCGGTGTAGTAGCACAGATGCTCGAAGGTAACGGGAGAATAAGCCTTCTCCACCTTCTTTTCGATCTCGACCTTGGTCAGGATCGCAGTGTTCCAGGAGCCGTCCTCGATGCTGCCCTGGGTCACAAACCGATGACCCACGTAGCTCTGCGCGTTGGTAGCATCGATGTAGACATACTCGCCCAGCTTGTAATCGAAGAAGCCGTGCTCGTAGATCACGCCCACCTTGGAGCCGTCAGAGAAGTACAGATTGATAACCTCGACCTCAGCCTCTGCCTCGGTGTCCACGAAGACGATGGGAGCGGAGTCATACTTGCCGGTCTCCAGATTCCAAACCAGCAGTTCTTCGTTGCCGGTCAGCGCATCCACACGCACCTGAGAACCATCTGCCAGAGTAATCAGCGTATCGCCGGTAATGCAGCTAGTGTTACCACCGCTGCTACTGGCAAGCAGGTCGGTCATCTTTCCGTTCACAAAATCAGAATAGCTATACTGTGCAACATCCTTATAATCCGCATACTTGACATTATAGCTCTTAGTAAAGGTTAAGGTCTTACCATTCGGGTCGGTAAACTCATAGGTGAGGGTAACGCTTCTTGCGGATGTGCCGGTAGAAACGTAGCCGGTAGTGCTGGAGATAGTGAAGTACATTTGCTTAGTTCCGTTGTTATCAACAACAACAGGCATGCCGTAAACCTGTTTGCCCTCGTGGATATAGCCGCTGGTCACCTTCAGTTTGTAACCGTCCTTTATGGTCTCCCAATAGTTATTGGTACCATTCTGTTTGCCGATACTTGTAGGTGTCAAGGTAGCAAGATCGAGGATCACTTCACCATTGGCAGTATAGTACTTAATTTTGATGCCTTCCAGTGCAGGCACCGCACAAGACCAGTCGCTGTTTTTGGACTTAACAACCAGCAACGGCGTACCGCCGGTGGTGTCTTCCGCCTCAGGATCAGGAATGCTTGTCTTCGTGGCAACGATAGCGAAATACATTATATGCTCATCATTAGTAGACCGATTTTTGGCTTCTTCCTTGGCAGTGATTACATAATTATAAACGCCGGAAGTAGTCAAGGAGATTTCCTTAGAAGTATCCACCGCAGTCCCGTCAGCAGTCTTAATGGTATAAGACAGATTTTCACCATACTTCTGCACCAGCAGCTTGTCAAAACTGAAAGTATAGTTACCGTTGTCCAAATTAACAGTCAATGTGGATTCCCAACGATTATCGCTAGTATCAAACTTTGTTTCAAACACACGGTCTGCGTTAGTGTCGGTGAAGCTCACCGTGGGAGCAGTCTTTCCCTGGGTAGTAGAAGTATAGTCACCTGTATTCCCGAACGTACCGGAAGTGCCATTAGTGTTCTTATAGGAATAAACCGTTGCGCTCGCAATGACGTTACCAACAATAACATCGTCATAAGGAACATCTTCCCGATCGATGCGATTATCGCTCACATTAGCGCTGTGGTTACCTCCCGAATTCTGAGGCATGTAGGTGAAGCCAAGATTCAGAGATTCATTCGTGCCGTCACCATCCAGGTCATGGAGGTAATCTGTTTCTTCTAGCGCGCTTGTAACAATGCCCGATGCGACAGTCGGAACGTATCCCTTATAACTCTCATCGATCCACGCATCTTGTACTAAAGTGCCTTCCAAAGTCAACTGAGTAGCAACGCCGCTTTCATCGCACTCAAACAAGCCGCTGAAGCCCATTACAGTCTTAGAAGTGTCATGAACAGTTGCCTGGAACGGTTTCTGAATCAGTGTCACATTACGCAGGGTCAAACTTTTGGCAGAGACCACATGAATATTGGCGGCCGCACCACCGGAAATGGTGGAATTATCTACCAGTAGATTGCCAGAACGGAAATAGACAGCAGCACGACCACCGTGGATATAGGAATTGATGATTTTGCTATTTCCGTCAGCCATAACTGCGCTTCTCACATTACCGCGAGCATCGCTACTAGTGTCGCTGGGTTTTGCGGGACTTCCGCTAATCTGGTTACTATAAATAATTGCATAAGAGAAGTTGGGACAGATGATCTGCACGTTATCCAATGTACCATTCTTCAGTGTTACAAAACCCACACCCATAGCATCGTACATCACATCGTTTTTGGCTTCCATCCTAAATCCGTTACCATACAGAGTATAGCCATTGGAAACTTCAATAGTCTGCAGGCCAACATCGTTCAGCAGAACAACGTTATTGCTCTTTGCCGAAGCCGCAGAGGTCACATTCACAGCATCCACGACTTCCAGCATCAGCTCAGTAGAAGTGCAGTAATCATTATCGGTAATCGTAACCTTTACCACACCGGTACCATCAAAGTTGATCGTACCCTGTTTCCAATCAGTAGTATTATCGGTGTATGTTCCGGTCGCATTACCTTTGGTTGTTTCAACCGTTACCGATACATTACCTTCTGTAACATTCTTTCCAGTAAACAAGCTGTCCAGCTTTACATGGGTAGTATCATTATTACCCACACGATACAAGAAATTGCCAGTAAACTTAGTTTCAAATTTCACTTCAGGTTGGCGGTCAGTAACATCCACAGTAATCGTAGTGGGAGTACAGAAGTAGTAGTCCTGAATAGTGATCTGAACCTTGCCAGTACCATCCAATGTCAGAGTGCCATTTTCCCAATCCTTATCATCACGGACAAACACTGCAGAAACAATGCCATCAGTATCGTCCATATCGGTCACCGTAACAGTCAATGCACCGGGAACCAACTCAACGCCCTTATCAACAAACGTGAAGATGTCACCAAGCTTGTATTCCTTGTTGTTAGCTAGTTCAGTAACCTTACCTTTAAACTTCTCAACGGAATCAGCAGTCTTTCTGTCCAGAATAGTGATGCCTTCAAAGGCGTAATCCTCACCGTTGTAGACGGGAATATGCTTAACGCCCCAGCCGTAGCCAGTAAACAGCTGATTAAAGGGCAGATAGATACGCTGATTATTTTCCTTCAGCACTGTTTCACCATTGACAGTTTCAGTGATATTGGGATTCGTTGCATCTTCCACATCGTGCTTATGCTCATACAGATTACCATTGGCATCCTTCATAATATGATAGCAAGTATTGGTAGGCGTCTTACCGTTCATCAAAATGAAGTTACCGGTCTGCTTCCATTTACCGTTTGTGTCCTGAATCTCAGAAACATTCTGAATTTGAGTCAGACGGCTGAACTGGTGATCGTGGGTGTAGGATGCCAGGGAGTTGGCAACCAACTCACAGTAGTAGTAATCGTTCCAATCACCGAAGTGGACAGTACAATTCTCAGCGTGGAATTTGGTAGTTTCGGGAACGGTGTAACCGTCCGTATCAGTGATCATATTCTGGTTTGTACCGACCATCATACCGGAATAACGGTACCAGTAGTACTGGTAGTTACCGCAGACGTCATTATAAACGTCGATCTGCGCTGCCACATGGCAGTTGGTCATGTAAACATGGCCTGCACCACGGAACATACCCACCAGGCCGCCACAAGCAACGTCCCAAGAGCCCCACAGTGCGGTGATCTTGTTGGTGTTGTCGAGAGTGATGTTATTGAAGGTCAGCTTGTAGGTATCAGGATCACCGCTGTTGCCGCCGATACCGACAATACCACCGTTACCGGTGTTATACACACGGGGATTGCAGTTAGTGATGGCGATATTCTCAAAGGTGGAGTTCACAGCATAGGCTGCGATCACGCCGGTGGGGGTGTATTCACCATCGGAGGAGAAATTGTCCACGGTCAGGTTCTTGACGGTGCCGTTCACCACATAGCCGAACAGACCCATGGCGTCCTTGTAATAGTTGCCGTCATAGTCGCCCTTGATTTCCCAAGTGTTCTGGTAGAAGTTAGAAATGGTATGACCCTGACCGTCAAAAGTACCCACAAAAGAGTAGACGGTGCTGTAGTAATCACCAGCCGTGCCGTCGGCGTTCTTATCATCGGTGTAGTAGTAACCAATGGGGTGGAAAATCAGGCTTCCGTTAGCATTGTCCTTGTCGCCCAGGTTGATGTCAGAAGTCAGCTTGACTTCCTGATCTTCAAAGGGATCCCGCTCGATGCCATCTGCCATGCCGCCGACGATCGCACCAAATGCAGCCAGCTGGTCAGCATTCGCGATGGTATATTCAGTTACGGCTTCGCCATCGATAGGCGCAACCGCATTGGTGTACCAAGTATAGTCAAACTTGCCTTCCCAGGCATTATCCGTTTCTGCCACCACGGCCACCTCGGAGAAGGTCGCCATATGCAGCACCACATCGCCGGTGGCGGGGTCGTACTTGAACTGATTGTGAGCGCTGAAGGCTGCGACGCTGGCCACGTAGCTCATCTCCACGGCCACGCCGCCCTCCACGTGGTACAGCTTGTAGTTGCCCATATTCAGGCCCTTGGGCGCAAGCTCCCGCAGGGTGATGGTCATAGGCACCGTATTGTCCGCGGCCACGCCCTCGATGTGCACGTCCACGGAGCGCTGGCTCTCATTGTCGCCCAGGGTCAGGTTGGCCTGGCTCTGGTCCACATCATTGACCGTCAGCTTCAGCTCGGTGGCGCCGCCCTCCAGCTGCACGCCCGCCGGCACTTCCGCGGCCGTCTGGCTGCCCTGCATGGTCACCGCCGCGGAAACCTTGCCCGCGCCGTCGGTATCGACCTTGGTGCTGGCGCTGTCGCTCACGTTGGTATCGGGGAAATCGAAGCCGGGAATCTCGGACAAGTCGAAGACCATGATCTGCCACTCACCGTCAGCGATGACGGGAGCCTTCATCATAGTGTCGTCATTGGAGGGGCCTGCGCCGGTAGAACCGATGTAGAACTGGATGTATGCAGTGTCTGCATTGGAGGTTCTGTACTTGATGGCCAGGAAACGGTCAGCCTTTACACCTGCAAAGGGGAAGTAGTAGGGATCGTTACCCGAGGGCGTGTAGGTGATGTAGTTATCAGTTACAACGCCGCTGGCGATCTC
>JAEIGA010012769.1_pt1 | contig 12767 bp, 12 predicted proteins | sample 9270691 | NCBI WGS metagenome assembly JAEIGA01 (sample SAMN17057246, study PRJNA624740) | gut metagenome | biome: biome; isolation source: fecal sample | host: Bos grunniens | place: China: Xizang | collected 2019 | reverse complement strand
GCTAAGGGCCAGAAGGTGGTTACCGCAGGTGGTATCTACGGCACCGTGAAGGAGATTCACGAGCGCGACATCCTTATGGAGGTGGATGGCAATGTTACCCTCCGTGTGGATAAGAGTGCCATTATGCGTGATCCCCGCGCCTAAAGAAAAACGCATATAGCGGGCGACTGCTGCACCGCACCTTCAGAGAGCGGACTTCCTCACCTACGCACAAGTAGGCTGCGGAGTCCGCTTTTATTTTTGGTCGAAAGTCGAAGGTCGAAAGTCTAAAGACCTAAGTCCTCAAGAACTAAAAGGGCTAAAAGGGCCAAAAGGGCCGAAAGGCTCCCAACTATTCCCCCTCTAAGTTAGAGGGGGTGCCCGAAGGGCGGGGGCGTGTGTCCGACTTAGGTCTTTAGACTTTCGACTTTCGACTTTCGACCAAAAATAAAAGCGAGCCCGCAACCTACTCGTAGTAGGTGAGGAGCTCGCTCTCTGAAGGTGCGGTGCACAATTTGCCCGCTATACGCGTTTTTCTTTAAGCGCGGGGATCACGCATAATGGCACTCTTATCCACACGGAGGGTAACATTGCCATCCACCTCCATAAGGATGTCGCGCTCGTGAATCTCCTTCACGGTGCCGTAGATACCACCTGCGGTAACCACCTTCTGGCCCTTAGCCAGGCCGTTGCGGAAGTTGTCGAGTTCCTTCTGCTGCTTGCGCTGGGGACGAATCATAAAGAAGTACATCACCACAAAGAGCATCACAATCATGAGGATGGAGCTCATAGCCGAGCCGGGAGCACCTGCAACGGGTGCAACAGCACCCTCGGCCTGCAACATAATAGTCATAAAATTCATAGTCTTTCTTTTGTTTTATTGTTTATGTATAAGTAAGTTCTTCTCTCGGGAAGCATCCGCAAAGATACTCATTTTTTTTAGGAGTTGCAAACTCCTTTAGTGGACCATCTTGGCCGTTACGACCAATCGCTTGGGCTCTTGTGAGGCCGAGGTCTTAAGGTAGAACGAGCGAGGGGCGAAAAAGTTGTATCCCGAGGAGTAGAAAGTGAGCCTTGCCTCCACCGTTGCGCCCACGGCCAGGGGTTCCTTTGGGTAGGCCATCTCCAGACAGCTGCACGAGGTCTCGTCGCCCACGATGACCACGGGCCCAGCTGCACCGTTGGTGAGCGCCAGAGAGCGCACCACAACCTCGCCCGTGCGCACCGCCCCGAAGTCTATGGTGTCGATGGCGTCAGGGTCGGCCACATCCACCCTCTGGAGCAGAGCGAGGTCGGCCGATTGTGCGCCCCCACGCCCTCTGCCACACGAGGCGCATAAAAGAGCAAATGCCACCACCACAAGGAGGTAGCATTTGACCAAAGCATTAGCCCTCAGTGCTCTACTCATATATCTGGTCTCGGGGCTCTTAGGTTTAGAACTCCACGAGGCCCCTGCCTTGCTTGGCGATGCGGCCATCGGAGAGCATATCGCTCGAAATCTTGTCCAGCAGACCGTTGATGAAGGTGCTGCTGCCCAGGGTGCTGTAGTACTTGGCAATCTCGATGTACTCATCGAGGGTCACCTTCACGGGGATGGAGTCGAAGCCCACCATCTCGGCGATGGCGGTGGTGAGGATGATGTTGTCCATCATAGCGATGCGCTCCACATCCCAGTTCTTGGTGTACTGCTCCACAATCTTGAGGTTCTCCTGGTAGCCCACAGCCGCAGCGGCAAAGAGGCGCCTCACGAAAGCCTTGTCGTCGTCGCTCTTGTACTGGGGCAGAAGCTCCAGCGCCTCGTCCTGCTTGCGCATAGTGGCCAGGGTGCGCAGTACCATAATGAGGATGAAATCGAGGTCGTCGCTCCACATAATGCTGCTCTCCTCCAGGGCGGCGGTGAGCATCTCGTTGTCCTGCACGGTCTGGAGGTAGAACTCCTCCACGAGTTTCCTATCCTCGGCGAAACTGCTGCGCTCGGAGGCCATATACTCCTTGTAGTAGTCCGACTCTACCATCTTCTGATAGAGGTGCTTAACCACCTCGGGCTGTGCGCTCCAGCCGAGCCTGCGCGACAGGAGCATATTCTCCAGCTCCTCATCGGCCTCGATGCGGGCAACCACCTGGTTGGCTACGAATTTACGATTGGGATTGAGGTCTTCGTGGGTGGGAAGGTGGAGGTTCAGACCGATCTGGATACGCTCCTCGGCGTAGCGCTTCACATCCACAATCAGCGAGAGGATGTAGGGATAGAGATCATAGGCTTTGTCGATACCTTTGAGGAGGTTACGCTCCTCGATAGTGATGGACTCATCGGCACAGGTCAGGTGCGCATAGATTGCTTTAACGACCTTGATTCTCAAAAATCTTCTGCTGAACATAGTATAGAACGGTTTATTTCGGCCGCAAATATAAGAATTTTTCTTCAAATGAAAGAATTAATTTGTACCTTTAGGGGGTGAAAAGATTGAAAACTAAAAAACGAACTATGAAAAAGAGCCTTCTATTCCTACTTGCAGCAATGATTATATGCCCTCTGGCGGCACAGCAGACCGTTCACCGCGACCGAGGCACAATCATCTCGCCCGAGGTGCACGCCGACGGCTCCGTGACCTTCCGCCTTGAGGCCCCCTCGGCAGAGAGTGTGCAGGTTGTTGGCGACTTCACGGCGGCCGACCCCGCCAGGCCACAACCCCCCACTGCCAGCCTCACACTCAACCAGGAGGGGGTGTGGCACTACACCACCGCCCCTCTTCGGAGCGAACTCTACAACTACCATTTCGTGGTGGATGGCCTTGCCATCAAAGACCCCTCCAATGTCTACATACAGAGGGACATTGCCTCGCTTATGAACTACTTTATTGTGGGAGGTGGCAAGGCGGATAATTATGCCAACCAGGATGTGCCCCACGGCACGGTGGCCAGAGTGTGGTACCCGTCGCCCTCGACCGAGAGTAAGACAAGGCGTATGTGCGTCTATACCCCTGCGGGCTATGAGGATAGCCTCTGCGACTACCCCGTGTTGTACCTGCTCCACGGTATGGGTGGCGACGAGGAGGCGTGGCTCGCCACGGGCCGTGCCGCACAGATTCTCGACAACCTCATTGCACAAGGCAAGGCCGAGCCTATGATTGTGGTTATGACCAATGGTTGCCCACAGCACGCCTCCGCCCCTGGCGAGAGCCACGAGGGAATGTATAAGCCCTATGGTGTGAGGTCAATGGATGGCTCTTTTGAGAGCTCCTTTGGGGAGGTTATCTCGTTTGTCGATGGGCGCTATCGCACGATTCGCTCGGCTCGTGGCAGAGCCATTGCGGGCCTCTCGATGGGTGGGTTCCATAGTTTCTATATTTCGCTCAACCTGCCCACCACCTTTGGCCACATAGGACTCTTCTCGGCGGCCGTAAGGCCCACCTCGGGTGGCATAGGCGGAGTCTATGACAATAGCGACGAGAAGCTCGCCACGCTCTTTGAGAGTGCCCCTGCGCTCTACTATATCGCCATCGGTAGGGAGGATTTCCTCTATGACCACAATGTCGAACTGCGCCGAAGGCTCGATGGTGCGGGCTACCCCTATACCTACATCGAGAGCGAGGGCGGCCACACCTGGCGCAACTGGAGGGACTACCTTATGGATTTCTTGCCTCGCCTCTTTAGGTAGGGGAGGGTGTGATATGTGCAAAAAAAAGTTCGGGTAGGGAGATCTCCTCGGTACCCGAACTCGCGTTTGTTATGTGTTTTGAATGAGAGTGTATTTGCGCTTACTTTTTGATCCAAGTCTGAGTGCGACCCAGCAGACCCTTCTTGTCGAGTGAGCCTCGGAGGTTGAGAGCCTTCTTGGCGCCGTCGTACTTGATGGTGCAGTAGTAGGTGTTGCCCGATGCGGGGTCGTAGATCTTGCCACCGGTGAGCTTGCCGTCCTTGAAGCTCATACCCCTAACGATCATAGTTCCCACCTTGCTCTTGTCTGGGCCGTAGGTGTCGATGAGTTTGCCGTAGTAGAGGCCGTCGGTGTCTTTGTAAATCTCAACGATGCCTGCGGGCTTCTCGGTTTTGTCGTCGATGGTGGTCCATTTGCCTACGAACTGGCTCTGAGCCGAGAGGGCCACGATGCCAATGAAGATGGCGGCCAGGGTGGTGATAATCTTTTTCATCTTTGTTGTTTCTCTTTTAATTAAATATTGGTCACATCCTTTTTTCCGCTCTCTTGCGAGTGGGGTGTGACTCATTTTGCTTGTACAAAAGTAACTGTTTTGCACTTTGGTCGTATTCGGCGCTTGTAGATTTGCCCCATTTCTACAACGACATTTTCTGTGTTAAGGTGCTGTTTTAGTGGCGTTTGCCATCTTGCTTTCTACGATGCCCATCACTCCAATGGCTCCTCTTCGAGGCCCTCTACGGGGGCATAGTAGGCGGCTGGGGGCATATCGTAGACACGGCTACGGAGTAGGCTACGGAGGCTCTCCATTGAGCCTGCCTTGTCTTGCTCTGCCACGGAGATTGTGGGGCCGATGGCGAGACGGTGCCGCCCACGGTGCTTGTTTGTGACCTCGCGCGGCAGCCTCAGGAGCCTTATGCGCCAATCCACAAGCCCCAGCAGATAGTAGAATAGTGAGTTGCGCCCCTCGAAGTGGATGGGCACGATGGGCACTCGGGCACGCCGCACAAGACGAATTATGCCCTCCTGCCACTCGCGGTCCTCGATGGTGCCACTCGGGATGTGGAGGTCCGACACGGCGCCCGAGGGGAAGAGCGAGATGACACCCCCCGAGCGGAGGTGGGCGAGGGTAGCCCTGATGCCGCCGAGGGTTGTGGCGTCGGCCTTGAGTTTGTGTGTTTCGGTGGGGGTGACGGTTATGAAGTTGGACTGCATAGGCTCAATGCGCCAGAGGATTTTGTTGACCATAATCCTCAGGTCCTTGCGCCTGGGGCCGAGCATATCGAGCAGTATGATGCCGTCTATTCCGCCGTAGGGGTGGTTGCTGATGGTGATAAAGGGCCCCTCGGGGAGGCTCTCGAGTCGCTCGTGGTTGCCAATCTCGTAGCGGCACCCAATCAGCCTTAAGGCTTGCCGTGCCGCCTCGGGGCCCGAAAAGGGGTAGATGGCGTCGTAGATGTGGTTTAGTTTGTCGATGCCGCAAATGCGCAGTAGTAGCCGCCCCACCTTGTGACCAAGCCGACCTCTGAAGAGTGGAGAGAGGGGAACTAACTCCTCTTCGGAGAGCACCTTGTGGCGCGGTTGGGTGGTCTGGCGGCGGAAGACAAGCGTGTCCGAGAGCAGAAAGTTGAGCGAGCCCGAGATGCCAAGGGCCGCCAGGTTGCACACCACCACGCCCCATCCAAAGAGCCGCTCAAAAAGGAGCAGGAAGAGCATCTTCACCCCAAAGCCCACAAGGGCTGTGAGGTTGAAGCCCAAGAGGTGGCGCCAGAAGGAGGCCGAGGTTTTGTGGCTAATCCTCTCGCGCCATATCCAGAAATAGGAGCAGAGGAAGTTGCTCATCACGGCCGCCTCGAACGAGAGCAAGGGCGAAAAGATGTAGGTGGCCAGGTAGCCGCCCGAGAATAGGTAGTGGGAGAGGGCCCACAGCACCAGGGTGTCCACCACGGTGCCGAGCCCTCTGCTTAGAACGAACTCTAGTAATCTTCTCTTCACGCGATCTGCTTCTTACTGATTGTCTGGGGTTTGGGGGATTGTTGAGTGGCCTTGGAGGAGGCGGGCAGTGGGTCGAGCCTGGAGAGGTGCCTACGGTCGGAGAGCCACTGACGGAGCCAAAGGGTGGCCATCAGGAGTATGGCGCCAAGGGCCACAAGGTCGAAGAGCCCCAACTCTATGCCCACGACCTTTAGAGTCAGATTGTGCCACGGGGTGTAGATGAAAAGGGTGTTCGTGAGGATGACGATGAGTCGGAACTCTGTGGGGCCCAACTTGCCGTAGGTGAGCCTCATCTGGTTGGTGACAATGGTGCACACATAGGTGTAGACGGAGATTATGAGGTAGGCCGCCAGCACCCCGAGTGCCACATCCAGCCTGAGCAGTGGCGAGAGCCCCGCACCCACACACATCATCGTAATGGTGATGGCGTCTATGGAGTGGTCAATAAAGAAACCGTACTTGGGGCGTTGTGTGCCCCTTACACGGGCGAGTGTGCCGTCGAGCGAGTCGCCATACCAATTTATCACAAGGCCTGCGGAGGAGAGCCACAGCCACCCTATGTCAAGGCTCGAGAGGGCAAATCCGAGGCCACACACCAGCGCCCCCGCCACACCAATGTAGGTCAGCAGGTCCGAGGTGACCCACCGAGGCTGACGCTCGGCCAGCCATACGAGCACCCTTTTTTCCACTCCGTTGAGAATGGATGTCTGAATCCTAACTGCTTTTTCTGTTCCCATCTCTGTTTCTTGCTGTTTTTTGTGATTTACTTTTTGCCCCATTAACTCCTTGGGCGGGGTGTTTATTTTGCCCCGAGTGCCCTTTGGCTCCATTGGGGACATCACTCAGGCCGAAGCAAACATTTCTCCACCACAGCCCCCAAAGCAAGGTGGGTGCAAAATGTGTGCCGAGAGAGAAAAAAGGAGGGGCGCAAACTTGGTGTTCGCGCCCCCGAATATTATTGCTTATGTGTGTTAGGATAGAATCTCCCTGAGGAAACGGCCCGTGTGGCTCTCCTGGACGGTTGCAACCTCCTCGGGTGTGCCCTCGGCAATCACCCTGCCGCCCGCAGCGCCACCCTCGGGGCCCATATCAATCACCCAGTCGGCACACTTGATGACATCCAGGTTGTGCTCAATGATGATGACGCTATTGCCCCTGTCGACAAGTTTCTGGAAGACGGCGAGCAGTTGGTTGATGTCCTCGAAGTGAAGACCCGTGGTGGGCTCATCGAAGATGTAGAGTGTGTGGCCCGTGTCGCGACCTGCGAGCTCCGAGGCGAGTTTTATCCTCTGACTCTCGCCACCCGAGAGGGTTGTGCAACTCTGGCCCAACTTGAGGTAGCCGAGTCCAACCTCCTGAATGGCACGCAGTTTGGTGTAGATTTTCGGTATGCTCTCGAAGAACTCCACAGCCTGATTGATGGTCATCGAGAGCACCTCGTCGATGTTCTTGCCCTTGTACTTCACCTCGAGTGTTTCGCGGTTGTAGCGGTGGCCGCCACACGCCTTGCAGGTGACATAGACATCCGGCAGGAAGTTCATCTCAATGGTCTGCACACCTGCGCCCTTGCACTCCTCGCAGCGGCCGCCCTTCACGTTGAACGAGAAACGCCCCGCGCCAAAGCCCCTCACCTGTGCATCCTGCGTCTTCTCGAAGAGTTTGCGGATGTCGGCGAATACATTGGTGTAGGTTGCAGGGTTGCTGCGTGGGGTGCGCCCAATGGGGCTCTGGTCCACCACCACGAGTTTTGTGATGTTCTCCACCCCCTCGATGGCCTCAAAAGGAAGGGGCTGGTCGAAGGAGCGATAGAGGGTGCGACTGAGGTAGGGGTGGAGTGTTTCGTTGATGAGCGAGGATTTGCCACTGCCGCTCACACCCGTGACGCAGACCATCTTGCCGAGCGGAATCTCGAGGCTCACATCCTTGAGATTGTTGCCCTTGGCGCCCGTGATTTTTATTGTTTTGCCGTTGCCTTTGCGTCGCTCTTGGGGTACTTCGATTTTGCGCCTTAGGGCAAGATAATCGGCCGTAAGGGAGTGAGAGTCAAGGATTTTATTATAGGGGCCCTCGGCAACCACTTCGCCACCCTTGCGACCCGCCAGCGGGCCCATATCGACAATCCAGTCGGCCGAGCGCATCATCTCCTCGTCGTGCTCCACGACAATCACCGAGTTGCCCTCGTCACGCAGGTTTTTGAGCGAATCGATAAGACGGCGGTTATCCCTCTGGTGGAGTCCGATGCTGGGCTCGTCGAGGATGTAGAGCACATTGACGAGCTTTGAGCCCACCTGCGTTGCGAGCCTTATTCGTTGGCTCTCGCCACCCGAGAGCGAGCCCGACGAGCGGCTCAGCGAGAGGTAGCCGAGCCCCACATCCACAAGGAATCCGAGGCGGTCGCCAATCTCTTTGAGTATCTCGCGTGCAATGGTCCTCTCTTTGCTGTTCATCTGCTCGGGCACCTGGCGTATCCAGCAGCTGAGCTCCTCGATGCTCATATCCGACACCTCGGCGATGTTCTTGCCCCCGATGCGGAATTGGAGAGCCTCGGGCTTGAGTCGTGAGCCGCCGCAGTGGCTACACGGGGTGCGCTCCACGAACTGCTTGAGCCACTTGGCTCCCGAGCCTCGTGTGCCCTCCTCGGAGGAGTCCTCGATGTAGCGGCCCACGCCCTGCCAAGCGGTCATCTGCACACCGCCACCACCATAGAGTGCGTGGCAGTCGATGGCCACAGGCTCGGCGTCGCCGTTGATGATGGCCGAGAGAGCCTCCTCGGAGAGGGAGCCCACGGGGTCATCTATGGTGAAGTCGTAGCGGCGCCCCAGGGCCGACATCACGGCCAGGAACCACTTGGTGCGCATCTTGTAGAGTGGAGCAATGCCGCCATCGGCTATGCTCACATTCATATCGGGAAAGAGTTTTTCTCGGTCAAATCGTGCCTCCTCGCCCAGACCTCCGCAGTGGGGGCAGGCGCCCTGTGGGGAGTTGAAGGAGAAGGTGTAGGGGGCGGGCTCATCGAACGACACGCCCGTTGTGGGACACATCAGGTGGCGCGAGTAGTAGCGTGCCGCATCGGCCTGGTAGTCGTAGACCAGAATGGTGCCTTTGCCCTGACGCATCGCCTCCTTGAGGCTCTTGGAGAGGCGGTCGTGGCTGCTATCACCCACCAGCAGACGGTCCACCACGAGTTCAATGGTGTGGGTCTTGTAGCGGTCGAGCTTCATACCCGAGGTGATCTCCACCACCTGCCCATCGACCCTCGCGTGGAGGAATCCGCGCTTAATGAAACCCTCGAAGAGTTCGCGGTAGTGGCCCTTGCGCCCCTTGATGACGGGGGCCAGAAGGGCTATCTTGCGCCCCTGGAAGTTCTCCTGGATGAGCGATAGGATCTGCTCGTCGGTGTAGTGGACCATCTCCTCGCCCGTGATGGGTGAGTAGGCCCTCGAGGCACGGGCGTAGAGCAGACGCAGAAAGTCGTTTATCTCGGTTACGGTGCCCACCGTCGAGCGTGGATTCTTGTTTGTGGTCTTCTGCTCAATGGCCACCACGGGGCTGAGACCCTCGATTTTGTCCACATCGGGGCGCTCCATAGTGCCCACAAACTGACGGGCATAGGAGGAGAGTGTTTCCATATAGCGCCTCTGGCCCTCGGCATAGATGGTGTCGAAGGCGAGCGACGACTTGCCGCTACCCGACAGACCCGTGATGACCACAAGGCTGTCGCGCGGAATCTCAAGGTCAATGTTTTTGAGGTTGTTGACCCTTGCGCCGGTGATGACTATTTTGTTCTGCTCGTTCATTTGATTTCGATTTTGTCGGCATCCTGCCAGGCCCTGAAACGCTCCCTGAAGGCGGCGATTTTCGAGGGCTCAATCTCCACAATCCTCACACACGCCCCCTCGCCGCAATCGGCCATCTTGCGCCCCATAAAGTCGTAGGCGGCCGAATGGCCACAGTAGGGGGTGCTGTCCTTGTCGGTGCCCACACGATTGACGCCCACAACCCACGCCTGATTCTCGATGGCTCGGGCGGGTAGGAGCGAGTCCCACGCCCCCGTGCGGCTTGCGGCCCACGAGGCGGAGTAGACTAGAAGGTCCACCTGGCCGGGCAGATAACTCCAGGCAGGGAAGCGGAGGTCGTAGCAGACCAGCGGGAGTATTCTGACCCCCTGCCACTCCACGATGATGCGCTCCTTGCCGGGGGAGAAGGTGCGATCCTCGCCCGCAAAGGTGAAGAGGTGGCGCTTGTCGTAGTGGTACTCACCACCGTCAGGCAGCACCACATACATCCTGTTATAGAAGTTTCCTTTGTCGGAGGTGGCCACGGTGCCGATGATGGCGCATTGGAGTCTGTGGGATGTGCTCCTCATCCACTCGAGAGTGGGGCCCGAGGTGGGCTCTGCGACCTGGTCGGCCGTGGTGGAGTAGGCGGTGGAGAACATCTCGGGCAGCACCACAAGGTCACACTCCACCCCCTCGAGCAGACGCTCAATGGAGCGGAAGTTATCCTCACGGCGGAGCCATAGGGTGTCGAATTGTAGTAGTGCCAGCCTCATTTTTTCATTTTATTTTGTGCAAAAATAGCGATTTCTCACGACAAAGCCCTATTTTTGCAGAAATTTTATGTCAAACGGAAAGTTGTTTTTTCACATACCACTCACACACTATGCTCACAGCAGGAGAATACCACTCGCTACGAATTAGTCGCATTGCCGACCCTGGCATCTACCTTGTCGATGACGAGGGCACAGAGGTGCTGTTGCCCAACCGCTATGTATCCCTCTCGGACCACGCGGGCGACCTTGTCGAGGTCTTTGTCTATCACGACTCGGAAAACAGGCTCATCGCCACTCGTGAGAAACCCCTGGCGACGGTGGGTGAGGCTGCGGTGCTGGAGGCAGTCGACAGGAACGCCCACGGCGTGTTCCTCTCGTGGGGCATCACGGCCAAGGACCTCTTTATGCCCAATAGGAATGTCCCCTATGAGGTGCAGATGGGCGGCCGCTACCTGGTCTACCTCTACCGCGACGAACTGACGGGTAGGGTGGTGGCCACCACCAAACTGAACAAGTATATCTCCAATGCGGAGATTACCGTGAGGGCTCGTGAGCAGGTGGACATTCTGGTGGCTCGCAAGATGGAGATGGGCTACCGTGTGGTGGTCAATAACCGCCATTGGGGTATGATCTACAACGACCAGATTTTCTCCTCGGTAAAACTCGGCGATAGGCTCACGGGCTATGTTCACCGCATCAGCGCCGAGGGTCGCATCGACATTATGCTCCAGCAGGAGGGCCGAGAGATGCGCGATAGTGCCTCCTCCAAACTCCTCGACCTGTTGGCCAAGAATAAGGGCACTCTTCCCGTGGGCGACAAGTCCTCGCCCGAGGAGATTGCAGCCCTCACGGGCCTCAGCAAAAAGAGTTTCAAGAGGGCTGTGGGTGCGCTATATAAGGAGCGACGCATCACCCTCTCGGACACCACTATAACACTCAAATAGTTAAACCATCACTTTAGATATGAGTGCTCTTCAAACCGCCGAGCGAGTATCGCAGCGCGACGCCTCCGATAACTATGTCTTCCAACGCTCCCTGCTGGCCTATGTCTATGCCGCAGGAAGGGTGTCGGGCAGGGTGCTCGAGATTGGCACGGGCAGTGGCTATGGTGTGGAGATTATCGCCCCCGTGGCCGAGCACTTTACGACTATCGACAAGCATATCCCCAGCCCCGAGGTGCTGAAGGGATTCCCAAATGTGGAGTTCCGCCAGATGAGCGTGCCTCCGCTGGAGGGCATTGAGAGTGGGAGTGTGGACTGCGTCATCTCGTTCCAGGTGATTGAGCACATCAAGCGCGATAGGGATTTCGTGAGGGAGGTGCACCGAGTGCTCAGGCCAGGTGGTAAGTTCATCGTTTCGACCCCCAACCGCTCTATGTCCCTCACGCGCAACCCCTGGCACATCAGGGAGTATCTTCCCGAGGAGTTTGCTGCGCTGCTGAGTGGTGAGTTTGGGGAGATTGAGGCCCTGGGCGTGGAGGGCAACCAGAAGGTTATGGAGTACTACGCCAAGAACCGTGAGGGGGTTAGGCGCATCACGCGTTTCGATGTGTTGCGACTCCAGTACCGCCTTCCCCGCTGGATGTTGCAGATTCCCTACGACCTGCTCAACCGCCTCAATCGCAAAAAGTTGCTCAAGCAGAACAGGGACCTCACAACGGGCATAACGATGGATGACTACTCCGTGGTGCCTGTCCACAAGGAGTGTTTCGACCTTATCTATATAGCAACCAAATAAAAAGAGAGAGCGCCCCAAAAGGAGTGGGCGCTCTCTTTGTTTGATTACCGCAACTCCCAGTAGGGGATTGCGCAACTGCGGAGCATTGCGACCACCAGCAGATCGTCGAGGCGTGAGTGGAACGCATCCCAGACGAACTGCTGCAGGGAGCCGTAGTTGCGATTGATGTTGTCGGCAAAGCACTTGTAGAACTCCTCTTGGTGGTGTTGGTCGAGCCCCTTGGGCAGAAAGCCGTCGGCCACCAGCAGGGTGTAGGGGAAGATGTGGCGCATCTTCTCGGGCGAGGCCTTCAGTTCGGTGACGATGGTGGCCAGGAGCACCACTTCCACGCTGTCGCCCATCATCGGCATCTCGATGAACTCCTCGTAGACGGGGTACTGCTCCTCGAGCATATCGGCCACACGGGTGCGAAAGAGCATAAACTCCTCCTCGGAGAGGTTGTTCAGGTAGACAATCTCGCGCCAATCTCTGAGCATTTCGCGTGTAGCCCTACGCTCCTCCTCGCTCCACTTGGGCTTGTTGGAGCAGGATGTGAGCCCCACCGAGAGGGCCATAATGGCAGCCGACAGCAGAGTGGCTGCTCGGAGTGAAAAAATCTTCATAGTCGTAAGCGTTTAGTTGAACACCCACATAGGCAATCAACTTTCGCGCCACACTCACTAAAAAAAGTCCGCGAAACCCGCGGACTTTTTTTTGTGAGTAATGAGTAATGAGTAGTGAGTAATTAGTAATTTCTCAACTTTCAACTTTCAACTTTCAACTTTCAACTTTCAACTCATTCGTTCTTCGACCCAGTTGGTCAGGGCGATGTAGTCCTCGACGGTGAGGGCCTCGGCACGGAGCGAGAAG
>JAEIGA010012768.1_pt1 | contig 12768 bp, 9 predicted proteins | sample 9270691 | NCBI WGS metagenome assembly JAEIGA01 (sample SAMN17057246, study PRJNA624740) | gut metagenome | biome: biome; isolation source: fecal sample | host: Bos grunniens | place: China: Xizang | collected 2019 | reverse complement strand
TTTCCATTGTAGTTGGGTGTTGATTGGCTTCGGTAATAGCATTTCCATATTTGAAATCTACTTCACCACCGCCAAAAGAATACATTAAACCACCTCCACCTACAAAACGTAAGTTTTTACCTGCAGAAAACTCTAGACCTAGAGTAACACCGCCACCTGCATATTTCAAATTGACAGCATCAGCTACTTGGTCTTCTGCCATTGGATTTAGTGCCAATGCTCTATCGTCGTCTACATATTCACGATAGTTTATATTTGCACCACTAAAGCCAACACTAGCTTTAAATGCCATGTGCTCTTTTGCTTGATATTTAAAAGAGAAAGCCACCATAGGCTGTTGTGCCAAAATATACATTTGATTTGGTTTACTTTCTGCATTACTAATTATACCATCATCAGAGGCACTTCCATAAAGAAACTGACCTACAGTAGAAAATGACGCAGCATTACCACCTTGTGCAGCAGCCACTGGATTGAAGTTTACACCTATAGCAAAACTGCCAACCTCTGGAGTATAAACTTTAGAATCTTTTTCTGTTTGTGCCATAGCACCCATAGACAAGGCGCACAATAGCGAAACAGTTATTACTTTTATCTTGTTCATAATAATACGCTTTAAATATTGATAAAAAAAGTTCGCTATTAAGGATTGAAGTGATATGGACTGTTTGTAGCACCTACTCTTTTACCAATTAGGTCCACGTAAACAGTTTCACCATATTTAAGTGTAGGGTTTGCTTCACCTTTGTAGGTAATCATTACTTTTTTAATGTCTGAATCGTCTGGTTTTACCTCTGCATCGTAGTTTTCTTGTTGGAACATACAAGTTGCTTTGCAAGATGCTTTTTTACCTGCTGCCACTGGAATGCTCGCTTCAAATTTACCACCTTTAAGAGCTGCTGTAACAATCATAACATTGCCAGTTGCTTTGTCGTCAGCACCTAGTTCTGTTACTTCGATAGTTACACTGGCTTTGCCTTCAAAAAGTTGATTTCCCTCTGGTGCCATTGTATCATCAAGTTTTTGAAAATATACATAACCAGCAAGGGTAGTTCCTTTTAAGTCAGAGGTTTCAAGTGCAGTAGGTTCTACCTTTTCGCAAGAAGCGAAAGAGATTAATAACATTGCTAGAGTAGCAAATAATCCTAATTTTTTCATAATGTCCAAATTTTAAGTTATTATATTTGATTTAAAGTATCTACAGCAATAAACTTTCTACGTTAGTATGGACATAAAAAAAGCGTGAAACTTTGCATTGTTGCTCGCTTCACACATAGAGGCCTTCGCATTGCCCTGCAAGTTGAAACGAACAACGTATAAGCTCCACGCTGATATGAATAGGATTGCACACAATATACCAATAGAAGCAGACGCAACTAGTACGTCTGCCATGAACAATGTGCAAATATTTATACACATCCTAGGAGCATTTACGTTGCGTTGTTTTTGACTTGCAGTAAAGAAAGTTGCGAAGTTTCTATGTGCCAAAACAAGCGTAGTAAACGCTTTTAAATATGTCTTAAAAGAAAATCTTACATATGTAAAATCTTCTGATTTTATAAGTGCAAAATTAATGATTTTTTAGAAAAATCAAATTTTTTGCTTGTTAAATTTCAAACGATTTCTAAAGAATATTATTTTTCTAAGTATTACGCATAATGACGCTATTCCCACTAATAATATCTCATAATTTCTTGTGCATCGGTGGTAGACATAAGGTCTGATAGGGAGAAATCTTTGTGCGCCTTCATAAATGATGATACAATTTTCCATCCCATATACACTCCTAAGCGACCAGGAGAATGTTCTTGCGAATATCCATTGGTGAATGGCGCAGGTTGAGTATACTTCATGATGGTGCGCCAATCGGTAGAATATAACTCTTTATTTTCCACAATTGAATGCCAAATTCTCTTTTCGTGCTCCTCACACCATGCAAATTGTTCTTCTGAATATGAAAGTATCTCACTCATTTTGTAGTCTGGCAGGAATGCTTCAAGCATATACATCAGTTTGCCATGATTTATCATAGACTCTAGAAGTCTATAATCATTGGTAGAAAACTCAGAACTAAGCCAACCTAGCATCACGTCTATAGGCAAATGCTCACGAGTAAGGTATGGCACTTCGTATTGATATGCTACAGATGAATACATTGGGTAATCTTTTCCCAAGTAATAGTCTGCACTTGCAGAAATTCTATTTTGCAGTGCCACTACACATTGATTGAACCCAGACACGTGAAAACTCACTTTTGGTATTTCCTTTTCTGGGAAATAGTATTTATAATACTTAAACGCCTTGGTTAGAGTATTTTCTACATCCTCTACAGAAGAATATTCTTTCTCTACATCGGCAAACAAGCCACGCACTACACTATCTGCTTTGAATTTTTCTACCTCAGAGGCAGGCAATTCTAGGATATTTCTAATGTATAGAGGATAAAATGAAGGATATTTTTCTGACAAAGAAGCAGAATCCATAGACATAAAATCTAGGTCGAAGCGCTCAATTTTCACTTCTAAAGGAAGGTTTTCTGCTTCTTTACTATAAAACCTGCCCTTGTCGGAGCAGGCTGTACAGATGAATATCAATAATAATATTTCTAAATACTTTCTCATCTAGCTACCAATTTTAGCATCCAAGCATCTGGATATTTTTTTCTAGCTTTTGCAAGTACTTGTCTTACTTCTGGTTCGTTGTCTGTAGAATAATAGAACACACGATATAGACCATTTTGGTTTCTAGCCACAGTAGCCTTAATGCCAGATTTGTTCAACTCAATAGAAAGGTTTGTTGCATTTACTCTGCTTGAGAAACTTCCTACTACCACATGGTATGCATATACTACATCTTTACCATCTTCTGTGGTATATTTGTCTGAAGATTCTACTATTTTTTCTGTTTCTACAGGTTTTGCAACTTCAGCTTTTACTGTATCAACTACTTGTTTTACAGTGTCTTGTTTCACTTCTTCTACCTTGGTGGTATCAATGAAAACATTTTCCATCTCGTCCGCACCTGCTTTTTCATACATTTGAGGATAATATTGCTTAGAACAAGCCATTAAAGATGCTCCTAGCACAAGAGCAATAAAAAAGTTTCTTTTCATATTTATTGTTTTATTTAATTACAAAAAAATTGCGAGGGACTCACCGAATCCCCCGCAAAGATAATATTTTTTTTTATCTTTCTTACCAGATAACTGGTTTTGTTGTTGGTATAACAAACGACAACATCACCTCATGAGTACTTGAAGTTAAGTTTGCAACAGGACCAACACTTAGGTCGTAGCAGTAACCGATACGTAGCCATTGCCATTCAAAACCTGCCATGAAACTAACAGCAGAGTTTAGGCGATAGCCTACGCCTAACCAATATTTACCATCGTATAGAGCGGTTACACTGAAGTCGATGATATGCTCTTGACCAATAGAAACTTCTTGAGCATTTTCACTGGTAATAAGTTTACCAGAGTTTAATGCACCAATATTGGTATAAGCCACTGCTGGAATTAAGTTAAATTTCGCTGGCAGAGGAGCATTACCACGAAGGTAAACATTGATATGAGAAGGTGCAGCGGTAGTGCGCACATCTTGTGTAATACCTGTAAGGTGAGTGATAGAAGCACCTAGCATTAAGTATTTGTAAGAAAACTCAAGACCAAAGTCTAGGTCGAATGCTGTGGTATTTGTTTTTTCTGCTCCACCATCTAGAGGGTCACCATTGTCGCGCCAAACGTGACGTTCAGGGTCGAACATTTTATTTACTACACCTGCAGATAGACCTAGAGAAAGAAGACCTCCGTCAAACAAGTCTATATTGTAGGCATAACAGATTTTAGCATTAATAGTTTGGTTGTATAGACCCAATTCATCGTATGAAAAGGTAACACCAAAACCAGATTTTAGTTTTTCATTGAAATAGTGGGCATTTAGCAATGCTGAAGTTGGAGATTGTTCAAGTCCCATTCCCACATATTGCATACGTCCTGCTGTGAAAATTTGTATCTTTTCGTTGTTACCAATCGCTGCTGGGTTTTGATTGATACGTGAAAACATTTGTTCCGACAATTTAAAATCGCCTTGCGCAAATAATATTGCAGACACGAACAAAAGTACGGTTGTTAATAATAGTTGTTTTCTCATGGCGATTATTTGTTTTCAGAGTTAATAATTCTTACTTCTACACGACGGTTTTGCGCGTGTTGTTCATCGGTTTGTGCATCACGAACATGTAAAAAGCGTTCACCCTTAGCTACAATGGTTAGGTTTTCTGCTTTTAGACCTTTCTCAATTAAAGCTTCTTTAACTGCTTTTGCACGTCTTTCTGATAGTGCATCGTTGTAAGCATTGCTACCACGAGAGTCGGCATAACCTGCAATTTCAAATTTAGCTTCTGGGAATTTTTGCATTTCCGCAACTAAACGTTCCATATCTGCCTTAGACTGAGCAGTAAGTTCTGCTTTGTCAAATTCAAAGAAGAAATCTACCCAATAGAATTCACGTTTGATTTCTGCAGGAGCTTCATATTCTTGAGCAGTTTTACATTCTGTACCTGTGAACCATACATTGATTTCACGTTTTTGTGCTACAGAATCACAAGCTAAGTCTTTGATATTGAAGCTAAATGGAGATTCTAGAGGAAGTGCATATTTTTGTACTTCTCCTACTCCAACATTGATATTCAATTCACCTTTGTCTGGAGCGCCTGTGAAGTTTACTGCGCCTGCAAGAGTATATGCACTACCTGTGTAGTCTTGAATCACTTCAAGAGTATCTATTGAAATCTCACATGGACGAAGAACAAACGCAAAAATATCAGAGCCATTGCCCACATTGCGTTCACTCACAAGGTATGGAGTGCCATTTGTAACCACAATGCTATAGTCATTTACTTCGCTATTGTATGGCTCAGGCATTACTTCTGCTTTATTCCAAGCATTTCCATTGGCTTTTGCCATATATAAGTGGCTTACACCACCTTGCTTTGATGAGAAATAAAGAATTTCATCGTTTTCTACGAAAGCAAAGTCTTCGTCAGATTTTGTATTGATTGCTTTACCTGCATTCACTGGTTTTGTCCAAGTGTCGTCAGATTTTAGGTCGATATACCAAAGGTCTTTGCCACCTTCGCCACCTTCGATAGTAGCACTAGTAAAATATAAGCGGTTACCATTTTTAGCGATAGCTGGGTTTATCATCACTGCTTTTACATTTGAAAGATAACTCCAACCAGCATTTGCCATAAAAGCATTGTTGCCACGCACTTTACCCATGCCTTCTATCTCTAGACGTCTCACATTGGTCCATTTATCTTCTTTTAAAGAAGCCTCATATATCCAGTGAGAATCAGAAGACTCTTCTACAATAAAGTATATTTTATTTTTAGCTTTATCGTATGCTACATTACCCTTAATGGCTAGACCTTTAAGTGCATCTGCTTCTACAGGGGCTTGTAGTTCCTCTTTATCGGCAGTAAAATCGCTAAGATATGCATCGCCATCCACCAAGAACAGCATTTGATTTTCACCAAAAAGAGAAATATTTGTTTCATTTTTATCTGTGTTAATAGGCAATGTCTTTAAATCATAGCCTTGCGCATATTTTTCGTTTATGGCTGCTTGCAAAGAAAGCGAAGCCGCTAGAATCATAAGAATAACTACTACTTTTTTCATATCTTTTTATATAATAGTTTATTTTTGCTTTTCATTTAACAATTCAACATTGCCTTTAACAACTTCACCGTTTGCTAGGGTTGCTACATAGAAGTAAACATTTGGCATAGCATAGTTTCCATTTGCATCTTTACCATCCCAACCATTTGTGGTTTCTACCACTAGATTGCCATAACGGTCGTAAATTTTTAACGCTACGTTTGGCTCCATATTTACCACAAAGTCGTCGTTGAAACCATCTACTACCATAGGAGTAAATACTGTTGGCCAAATGATTTCGGTAACAGCCACTGCTTCTGCCACACAACCTGCTTGCATTGCAGAATATTTAGTAGCAACAAGTGGCTTAGACACGTATGAATCGCCTTGTACATCTTGTTGAACATCATTTTCAAACCAAGTAATAGGTTCTGAAGAATCAATATTGGTAGATGTAGCGGTCACAGTAACTTCATCACCAAGGATAATAGATTGTTTATCAATGGCTAGTTCTATTAACATCAACTCAATAAATCCTGTTGAGTCACTCACAACTTCTTGAGAAGTTTTTACTCTAAACATTGTAGGTTCGGTGATAAGAACAGTAAGAGGACTAGTTGTCTCAGACATATCTTCCCAAACTTCACCATCGATAGATTTTTGCCAGTTGAATGCAATGCCTTCTTGCACTCCTGCATATAGGGTGATATTGTTACATTCACGACGAGTAGAATCTATAAACGCTGGATATACTATATCATCGTCGGTCCAAGGTACATCTATACAGTTGTCGTTGAACTTATAAGATGTAACACCTTGATCTGGGTTGCTAATCAACTCACCATACTCTCCCACTCCCACTAAACGGAATTGAGTATCTTCTGTAATTCTAATTTTTACACAACCTTCTATTTTTTCACCATTTTCATCTTCCACCTCAACTTCTTGAATAAGGGAATTTGGAAGATCTTTCCATTCACTTGCACTCGCTGGCCAATATTGCCATTTGTATGAAATAGTTTCATCTTCGCCAATGAATGAAATTGGTTTAAGTATCACGTCGTTACATTCTTGAGTAATAGGTTGCATAAAGAACTCTAGTTTCTTAATAGTAACAGTTGCATCACAAGCACCTGCAACCACTTTTATTGTTTCTACAGTATTTTGAATTGTATATTCAAGTTCTGGTTCTAGAGAACTTTTGATTTCAGACCATTCACCTTCCGATGTACTATTGTACCATCTATACATAGAACCTTCCATTGGAAGATTTAGAGTTGTAGCTGTAAATGTAACTGGATCACCAGGGTAACCCAATTCTACAGAACTTTCTAGAGACACACCTGTCATTTCTTGTAGTTCTGTTGGTTTACTAGGTATAAATTCTGAATTTATACGGAAATATGTAGACTCAGTAAGAGTGTATTCTATTGATTGTTGTGAATTTGGATAAGGCATTTTTGTCCAATGTTCACCATCTGTAGATTGCTCCCACCAGAAATTGAAACTATCTGGAGCATCATATACTGTACCAGTTAAGTAAACTTTATCACATTTACGAGCAGTAACTGTAACCTCTAAGTTTGGAGTACATAGTAATGTAACAGTATTTGAAACTGCCACAGGAGAACAAACAGACAATTGTCCTGCTAGGTAATTTCTTGCATCCTCTGCATTTGCTGTTACCACTACAAAATATTGTGTATAAGGTGCAATCGCAGTACGTAGGAATGTTTGGTTGTCGTTGTTGCTTAGGTGAACAAAGTTTGAACTACTAACATCTTTCATAAACCACAAATATTGAGGAGTATCAAATATAGTTTCAACCATAGATGTTTGTACATTCAATGTAATAGCCTCACGACAAGGACCTGTTACAAATTCACCATTTATAACCACATCATCTGAGGTAGGTTCTGGCACCAAAGACACTTCTGGAGTACATATACTAAATGAAATATCATCTACCATAAAGTCGTTGCCATTACCACCTTCTATACAGTTGTAGATTTCTACTGTTAGTTTTTCGTTGTTGCCTGAGTTGAACGAAGTTTCACCTTTCACCCAACCATCTGCAGGTTTGATTTCATCAATTTTAAGTGTTGCAGCATCAATAATATTGCCATTTTGGTCGCGAACAACAAATTTCATAGAAATATTTGTTTGAACACGATCTGGATTGGCAGCATTAGCAAACCAAGCAGAGAATATCATATTGGTGTTTGTACAAGGCATATCTACTGTGCGAGAATATACCAATTGTTCAGACTGACCTTGAAGCAAAGCTGCATTCACCATTAGCATAGCACCCCACTGACCATCTCTTTGACCACCAAATGTATGGTCGTATAGGTCGCGGAACCATAAATTATTTAAATCTGGAGAACAAGAATTATCATCATTTCCCAAATCGCCATAACCAGCAAACTTAGGGTTGGTCATAAGAGCATATGTACCTTCTGCCTTAAGTGGTTTACAATTATCCACAAAATTGTAGATTGAAGTATTGATATAGTCCACAGAACCACTACTACGAACAGTTTCTGATGCAAGAGTACCAAAATCTTCTATGAAAAGATTGTGTTGAGCAGAGTTTGTTGCACATTTGTATTCTGCACTCACACAAACTTCGTTTGAATAAACTATTGCACCTTCTACAGTGGCAATAGCACGATAACAAGTTTCGCCAGTTACTGGTTTATCTACCATAGTTGCACCTGTAAGTTGAGCACCTGAATCATCTAAAAGAGGCGCATAACCTGCTCCATTTGCATTCTTTTCCCATGCTACTGCATCTAAGTCTACATTACTAGAAGTAGCTGTAAAAGTAACAGGAGTACCAAGAGTAACCACAGACTCGCTAGCAGATATTGAAAGCACATCTAAACCACCATAAATATATAGGTCTGAAAATGCCAATACAGCACCACTTCCACCAGTCAATTTCACTTCAATATCCAATTCAGATACATCAAAACTAGATTCGTATGGTTGCCAAATTGCAGAGCCACCACTTGAAACAGACATTTCTGAATAATTTATGCTTCTACCATTTACTGTAAGAATAAGTTGAGCATCACCTGCGCCAGACACTTCTTCCATCAACATAGAGATAGAAAATGCTGAACCTGGTTTGTAAGAGCTCACTTTTATCTTAAAGATTGTTTCTCCTACAGCTGGTGTTTGACAAATAAGTCTGTTTATACCATCTTGCTTTGCAGAATAATTCAACACAGCAGGGTTGCTTAACACAGTATAATAAGGATTTGCTCCACCTGCGGTTTGATTAAATGTACCTTCTGCCTCTTGATAAGTAGAGCCCATAGTCATAGTAGCAATAGGTCTTCCAAATATCACTTCAGATAGTTTGAAGTAAGTCTTATCTGTTTCAGATTCATCATTTGCAATAGAAAATGTTGTACCTGTTAGATAAGTTTCTCCAAAAGGAGAAGGATTTGTTTTCACAGGATTGTTCTTCAATGTAGGCGTTTGAGAATATGCCATACCCACCGAAGAAATCAAGAATAAGAGGGTAATAGATAAAATTTTACACAAACGATTAATTTTTTTCATATTTTCTTTATTTGATTTAGACACAAGCGTCAAAATTAGTAATTTTAATTTAATTTTAATAATTTTTTAAACAAAATAGTGTATTTTTGCAGTATGAAGAAATTAGATATTAACACTTTAGGTCCTATCGGCGAAGGAATATACAAAGAAAAAGGAAGTAAATTTATAGGATTTGCCCTACACGTAGATAGCACCGACAAGGTAAAAGAGATAGTAAACGCATACAAAAAAGAACATCACAAAGCGAGACACGTTTGTTATGCATACAAGATTGGCAACGACATTCGCACCAACGACAATGGCGAACCTTCTGGCACTGCGGGTCGCCCTATCTTGCGTCAGATAGAAGCATCGGGAAAAGAAAACCTACTTGTGATTGTAGTAAGATACTTTGGAGGCACACTGCTAGGCACGGGAGGGCTGATAAATGCATACAAAGAAGCATCGAGGGATGCGATAAAAGAGTTATAAAAAAATGGCTGAAAAATTTTTCAGCCATTTTTTTATAGTTTTGTGTATGTTACACTCAATCTCATATTCGACCCATCATTGTTACCACTACGCAATCTTACACCTGTAGGTCTAAACTGGTGACGCACCACAGCATCAGTACCTTGAATATCGGTAGCACCAGTCACTGGTAAAATATAAAATGGATTTACATCTTCTTCTGTATCACCATTTTCTAGTATATCATGAAGATAATCTGCCAAATTGTTGAATGTATATGCTCTTAATTCATTGCTATATATACCCAATACCGTAGTAATACCTTCTGCAGGATACAAACTTTGAGTAAAGAATTTTTCCACATCGGCTTCACGCACCAATATCACGTTTGGAGGTAATTCCAACAATGTAAGCGAACTATCAGCACAAAGAGCTTCCTCTACCACAATAGACATATTGTTTATGCTAATAATATCACCTTTTTCATAGCCTAGTCTTTCTCTTATACGTTGAATTGGTAGTTCCACCTTAGGCACCATACCTATATAAGAAGACATATAAACCAAACTATCTGGAATATCTTCAAACGCAGGAGCCTCAATATTAGAAATTCTAAGCACACTTGTAGTTTCCTTATTTACAGGATAAACCCTCACCTTGTTTACTAGAGAGTCTGGTTTGCTTTCTTTTGGAGCATAATCGTATGCCACTTCCAAGTTTACAGAGTCTACATCCAACACCACTTGACCAGTGAACTCGTTTGTTACGTAAACACCTTTAAGTAGATTTAAAAAACTTTCTTGATTTCTAGTAAAACTTCTGTCTGCGATAAGTTTTTCACCAATAGAAAGAGGCAAATCAATTCTCACAGTGTTGCAATATTCATCTTCATTTTTAATAGAATCAGGCACTGTAGGGTCGTAAGCCACATACACCTTCTTTCCAAGTATCACAGACTTGTCACAAAACTCATCTACATTGATATTTGTAGTATAGTTTTTATTAAATTCTAAAGCTTTATTTAGTTGATACACAGTGGCTTCTTGCACAGCAGTAGAGTCGCCAAAGAAGGTTTTGTAGTATAGTACTACTTGCACAGAAGTTGCTTTTGCAGAAGCTGGATAGTCTGCATTTAAATATCTAAATTCTGCAAGGAAGTCTAATCTTGCTTTACCATAGATAGGGTCTTCATAATTGCCAAGCAACAATTTGTCAGACTCAGAATATCTCTCTTTTATAAACGTAGTAGTAGCCGAAACAGAAAAAGAATCTGTTTTCACAGACACTTTATCTTCGGTTGGTTGTATTTCAGCACCTATTTCATTTGCCTCACAAGCAGCAAACAACAAAGAAGCAAGGAATAATATTATTCCAGTCCAATTTTTCATCTGTAACTTATTTTTCTAAAACTTTGTCGTAAAATTCGTTGTACGAAGTTACATAATTTTCTTCAGAAACGTAAGGAAGGAACAATTTTTGAGATTTTTTAATATCTTCCAACAAGTTTGCGTTCATCTTTTCAGAAACTTGAATCACACCATCTGAATATTGCATAGCAAGTTTAGAAAGAGTTTCATAATTTGCATTTCCTGCCACAGCAGTAACATCAGAAAGTTCAATTCCGTTCATCAAGATTTTTTCGTTCAATCTGTCAGACATTGGAGTTGTAAACTCATCATCATATATAGAGTATACCACCTTTGAATTTTCAAAGAATGGGTCGTCGTGATATGCTTTTTTCACCATCACTGGCACAATAGCAGACATCCAACCATGACAGTGGATAATATCTGGAGTCCAACGTAGTTTTTTTACAGTTTCTAATACCCCACGTGCAAAGAAGATTGCTCTTTCGTCGTTGTCGGCAAAGTCATTGCCTGCTTCGTCTTTCACTACAAAACGACGTTTGAAGAATTCTTCGTTGTCTATAAAATAAACTTGAATACGTGCTGCTGGAATAGATGCCACTTTAATAATCAATTGGTGGTCGGTGTCATCAATGATAAGGTTCATACCAGACAGACGAATAACTTCGTGTAATTGGTTTCTTCTTTCGTTTACACAACCATATTTAGGCATAAAAGTGCGTATTTCCCTACCCAATTCTTGAATTGCTTGGGGCAACTGACGGCTCTTATTTGCGATTTCAGACTCTGGTAAATAAGGAAAGATCTCTTGTGTTATGTATAAAACTTTTACTGCCATAATAATAAAAAAACAATTACTTTGCAAAGATATAAAAAAAATTCCTTAAATTTACAATTATTTAGACATATTTTTTTAACTAATACTTTGGTACAATGGTAATTTTATCTAATTTTGTGCCCGAAAAATAAACCAAACTATGATTGTAGTAGAAACTATAAATAAACTAAAACAAGAACTTGCTGAATACAAGTCTAAAAACATTGGATTTGTACCAACAATGGGAGCACTTCACAATGGACATATCTCTCTTGTGAAACGCAGTGTTGAGGAAAACGACGTTACAGTAGTGAGCGTTTTTGTAAACCCAACACAATTCAACGACAAAGCAGACCTAGAACGCTATCCTCGCACCGAAGAAGCAGACAAAAAACTTCTTGAAGCAGCGGGTTGCGACATTGTTTTTATGCCTCAAGTAGAAGAAATGTATCCAGAAGAAGACACTCGCGTGTTCAACTTTGGTAGCATCGAAACTGTAATGGAAGGCAAATATAGACCTGGTCACTTCAATGGTGTAGCACAAATTGTGAGCAAACTTTTCTACGCGGTAGAACCTACTCGCTCATATTTTGGCGAAAAAGACTTCCAACAAGTTGCTATCATTAGAGACATGGTAAGACAATTAAATCTGCCTGTAGAAATCATCGCTTGCCCAATTATTCGTGAAGAAAGCGGACTTGCTCGCAGCAGTAGAAATGAACTTTTATCTGCAGAAGAGCGTAAAAAAGCAGCTTTAATATCTGAAGTTTTAAGTAAAAGTGTTAACTTTGCAAAAGAAATGTCTGTTGAAGAAGTAAAAAATTGGGTGTGTGAGCAGTTTACACACGATGAAGTCTTCAAAATGGACTATTATGATATTGTAGATGGCAATAGCCTACAAAGCG
>JAEIGA010012767.1_pt1 | contig 12768 bp, 7 predicted proteins | sample 9270691 | NCBI WGS metagenome assembly JAEIGA01 (sample SAMN17057246, study PRJNA624740) | gut metagenome | biome: biome; isolation source: fecal sample | host: Bos grunniens | place: China: Xizang | collected 2019 | reverse complement strand
TTAATGCTGAAAAAATACCTTTCAACAAAGATGTTCCTATAGGTATAATGATAGAAACTGCGGCGGCAGCAATTACTTCTGACTGTCTTGCAAAATCATGTGATTTCTTTTCCATAGGAACTAACGACTTAACTCAATATACAATCGGTGTTGATAGAGAAAATTCAAAAGTTTCATCTCTATACGATGAATTTAATCTTGCAGTTCTTCGCTTAATTGAAATGACAATTTCAAACGCAGAAAAAGAAGGAATTTTACTTTCTGTTTGCGGTGAAATGGCAAGTAGACAGGATAGTATTTTAGTTCTTGGTGGCTTAGGCGTAAGACACTTAAGTATGGGACCAAAAATGATTTCAGAAGTAAAACAATTACTTTCTCGCTTCACAATCAAAGAATTAGAATCTATTTCTTCAAAACGATTAAATAAGCTATAAATGGCGGTAAATATGAAAAAAAAGAAAAAGCCAGATTTTTCAAAACCAAAACAATTAGACGCAACTCAAGAAATTCAGCAAATAAATGCTGAAGAAACTGATTATTCTGAATCTTATGAAGAAAAACCTGTTCATGAAAAATTAAAAGATGGAATTTCCACTAAACAATTTGAAGGACTTCCTCTTGTGGTAATAGCAGGTCGTCCAAATGTTGGAAAATCCACACTCTTTAATAGATTTATGCAACGCAGATTAGCAATTGTTGACCCAACTCCTGGTGTTACTCGTGACCCTGTAGAAGGAACAGCTGTAATCTGTGGAAAACCAGTTCATCTTATGGATACTGGAGGATACAAACTTCAGCGTGACATAGGAACAATGGAAGCAAAATTAGACGAACTTGTTGTTGAACGCTCTCTTGAAATGATACAAAAAGCTGATTTGATTTTGTTACTTCTTGAAGCTAGTCAAATCACAGGTGAAGACGAAGAATTCATCAAGCAGCTTCGCCCTCATTGGAGCAAAGTTATTGCCGCTGTAAATAAAACTGAAGGTGGAAAAAACGAAAGCCTTGCATGGAATTATGCAAAATTCGGATTCGAAAAAATGTTCTTCATTTCTGCGGAACACGGAGACAACATTTCACCTTTAGCAGAAACAATTGTTTCTCGCCTTGATTTTTCAAATGTAAAAGAAATCGAAGATAATCCTCCTATAAAAATTGCAATTATGGGAAAACCAAACACAGGAAAATCAACTCTTTCAAACAGATTAACTCACACAGAAGCATCTATCGTAAGTGATTACGCAGGAACTACTCGTGACACAGTTGAAGGAAAATTTTCTTACGGTGGAAAAAACTTTATTGTTCTTGATACAGCTGGAATTCGCCGCAAAGCAAAAGTTAAAGAAAATGTTGAATACTATTCTGTAAACAGAGCAATTAAAACTCTTGATAAATGTGATGTTGTTTTCTTGATGATTGATGCACAAGAAGGCCTTGCAGAACAAGATAAAAAAATCTGTTCCCTTGCATACGAACGCGGAAGAGGAATTATTTTTGTTTTGAACAAATGGGATACTCAAGACCAAGACAGAAAAACTTTACGCGACAGAAAGCAGTGGATAAACATAATGTTTGGACAAATGGAATACGCGCCAATTGTTGCAACATCCGCTCTTGAAGGCAAAGGAATAAAAGAATTACTAAACACAGCAATTGAGCTTCATCAACAACTAAATCACAAAGTTGATACAGCTGCATTAAACGCTGCTCTAAAAGATTGGTTATTCAAATATCCGCCTCCAGCAAGCAAAACTAACAAATTCAAAATTAGATATATGGTTCAAACAAAATCAAATCCAGTTGAATTCTTAATTTTTGCTACTCGCCCAGAAGTTGTACCTGACACTTATGTTACTTTCCTAAAAAACAGAATTCGCGAAGATTTAGGGTTTGATAAAATTCCTGTTCAATTGGAATTCAAAGCCAGCCGCCAAAAATGGGAAGATAGGCAGTTCGATTAATGTATACAATCGGTGAAATTGAAGAATTAACAGGTGTAAAGTCTCACATTTTGCGTTATTGGGAAACAGTAATTCCTGGTTTTTCGCCACAAAAAGACATCGGCGGAAGACGAATTTATACGCAGCGTGAGCTTGAAATTGTTATGCGACTAAAATTTCTTATTCAAGAAAAAAAATTTACTATTGAAGGCGCTCGTGAACAAATAATTTCAGAAGTAGATTTAATCGCAGAAAATGCAACTTTATTAAAGCAAATTCACGATTTAAGAAAAGATTTAACAGACTTATATATGTGTGTGAAAAAATATGAAAGAAAATCAGAATAAACAAAATTCCGCTTGGTATCAAAAATTTGATAAATCATCTAAACCTTCCAAAGAAAAAAAGGACAAAGCAAAGGAACGATTTGTAAGTACAGCAAAAGGCACAACTGTCATTGGTAAACTTTCAAAAAAGGAACTTGAAAAACTAAAAAACCAACAACACAACAACGATTTTCCACAAGAAAATTTACACAACGAATTAAACGCAAAATTTATTTCATCAACTTCTATGTTTAATCAAAAAAAATTGCCAAAAGATGCAATAAATATTTTGGATAATTTTGATAATATCATCCAAGGAATTCGTCCGTTAAATACAAAACAACTTGCAAAATTGCCAAAAACTATTCGCAACTTGTCACATCAACTTACTGACGAACGAGACAGACGCCATTTAGGTTATATGAATAATACAGAAGAATTATCTGCTTATGTAAGATATTTTACTTGGTGGAATTTAGTTCGATTGACTAGACTTTTTGCAAATATGGATGCAAAAGATTTTCACCTAAACGACAACGATTACTGTCTTGATTTAGGAAGTGGTCCTCTTACTGTTGTTATTGCATTATGGCTTGCCCGTCCAGAATTACGCAAAAAAAAACTTACATGGTATTGTGTTGATATTTCACAAGGCGCATTAGCTTTAGGAGAAGATTTATATCTTTCAATCGCAGCAAAAACTCCTCCAAAAAATGAATCCGCAGAACCAAACTGGAATATAATCCGCGTAAAAGGAGAACTTGGCGTTAGCATAAAGAATAAAGTCTCATTCATTTCATGTGCAAATATGTTCAATGAATTAAACCAAAAAACTCAATCGCCAACAGATATTCTTGCAAAAAATCACATAAACTCTGTTTTGTCATACACAACTGAAAAAACATCTGTTTTCATTGCAGAACCAGGAATTCCTTCTAGCGCCCATTTTGTTAGTCGTGTTCGTGATGAATTAATTTCCAAAGAATTTAATATTACAGCACCTTGCCCACATTTTGAAAAATGCCCAATGCACGGAAAAAACGCAAAACTTGGCGGACAAACAAAATGGTGTAATTTTGCTTTTACAACAGAAAAAGCACCAAACAGATTATTAAAACTTTCTAATGATTCAGGAATTCCAAAGGAAAGAGCTGTATTAAGTTTTGTCTTTGCTAATAACTTTGAAAAACCAACATCAACAGATAAATTGCGTGTTGCATCAGATTCTTTTTGGCTTCCTGGAAATCTTTCTGGATTTTACGCATGTAATTCAAAAGGCTTAATTCTTTTAGTAAATAAATCAAAAAATAATATTCAATCTGGAGATTTAATTGATTTTGAATTAACACAAACAAAAATTTACCAAGATTCAAAATCAAATGCAAAAAAGATAGTAATGTAACTTTAAAATAACTTTTTAAGCATAAAAAATGGCTGCCTTCAATTTGAAGACAGCCATTTTTTTTTACAACGCTTTACAAATTAGTTTTCTGTAAACATTGCTTTTATTTCTTTTGAATAAATTTCACTAATGCGATAACGCATGATTTCCTGTTTTGCAGAAAGTTCAACACCAACTTCAAATGGTTTTTGAATCAAAGTAAATCTGTTTACTCTTTCAAACATTTTGAAACCATTCTTTGAACTAATTAATGTATTAATTTCTGTATCATACAATGTCTGAATTTCTTCAGAAGCAAGAAGGTTATCATAAGTATCATAATGAATACCATTTTCTGCAGCATAATTTTTAATTTCTTCTTCATCAACTAAAATCAATGCAGCAAGATATCTCTGGTCTTGTCCAACAATAACAGAAGTTTTGATATATCTTGATTCAGAAAGTTTCATTTCAATTGGTAAAGGTTCAATATTTTCTCCACCACGAAGAACGATTGTATCCTTTTTGCGTCCTTTAATAACAATTTCATCATGAATTGTCATCATTCCAAGGTCTCCAGTATCTAACCATCCATCAACAGTCATAACCTTTGCTGTTAATTCAGGAGCTTTGTAATATCCTTTCATAACAGTTCCACCCTGAATCTGAATTGAACCGAATTTACATCTTCCAAGAACATATCCATCTGCATCAACAATTCTAGCTTTTACACCACGAATTGGAGAACCAACATTTCCAAATACAGGAGCAGCAATTGGACGAACAGAAATAACTGGTGCTGTTTCTGTTAAACCATAACCTTCAACAACTTTTACACCAATTGACCAGAAGAATTCATCAATACTTGGAGGGAATGCTCCACCACCAGCAACACCAGCACGGAAATTCTTTCCAAGCATAGCTTTGATTTTTCTAAATACAATTAAGTTACCAAGGAATTTTAATGGCCACATCAAAATCCAAGGAATAAAGAACAATACCCACCAAGCACCAGTGTAATATCTTGAATAACATGGATTCTGGCGGAACATTTTTCTGTGCATTCTACTGTGAATTATTGCAACATTAACAAAGAATCTGAATAACGCATAAACAATTCCACCTGTTTTACGCATTTTTCTTTGAATACCATCATAAATAGCTTCAAAAACGCGTGGAACAGCTGGCAAAAGAACTGGATTTAATTTTACAAAGTCACTTAATAAAACACTACCAATTGGTTTTGAATAACAAATTACACCAGCTTGAATCATAATAACATATTCAACAGCTCTTTCAAAAACGTGCCAAATAGGAAGAACAGATAAAGCTCTGTCACCAGGATTTACATAAATACGCTCTGGAAGTTCTTCAAGCTGTGTAAGGAAGTTTCCATGTGAAAGCTGAACACCCTTTGGAGTTCCTGTTGTACCAGAAGTAAAAATTATACAAGCCAAATCGTCCCATTGACCTTTTTCCAATTCCTGTTCAACAACATCTTTGTGTTCAATTCTATATTTTTGACCATCTTTTACAACTTCAGTATAAGTCTGTAATGAAACACCACATTTTTTTGCATCTTCAATAGAATCTTTTGTTGGTTCATCAAAAATAATTAAACCTTCAAGATGTGGTAATTTTTCTTTTAATGAAAGGATTTTATTTACTTGTGCAGAATTTTCAGCAATAACAAGTTTACACTCTGTAATAGAAAGAATTGCTTCCAAGTCTATAAGAGTTGCATCACAACCGCGTGGTACATCAATTGCACCAATAGACATAATTCCTATATCAGCTTGCTGCCATTCTTTACGATTGTCAGAAATTAATCCAATTAAATCACCTCTTTTAACACCATGATTTAATAATCCAGCAGCAAAATCTAAAGCAATCTGAAACATTTCACGATAAGTAACTGATTCAAAAGTTCCATCTTTTGTACGATATACCTGAGCTTCAACTTCAGGATATTCCATAACAGTTTTTCTTATCATCTTTGGTAATGTTTGTTCCATAAAAACTCCAATAAAAAAGTTTGAAACGCGAATTTTACATAGATAAAACAAAAAAACTTTGACAGTTTTCTCATTTGTGTCTAATAAAGAAAATTATATAGACAAATTATCATTAAAGCAAGCATTTATTCCTTATGAAAAAATTGTTATTTATTTTCTATACAAATAATTAGCATTACTTAAAATTTGCGGATTTTAATTTCTACTGATATAATTGCTTTATGGCATTCGATAATATTTTAAAATCTATCATCTCAGATTTTAGTGAAGACAAAAGTAATTTTCTTTATATTTCACTTCCTAAACAACTCATAGAAGAAACTCCTGACTTATTAAAAGACACTTCATTTTCTGTGATAAATTTAACAAGAAATTTTGCGCCAATAAAACCCTTCATGCAAATATTAAAAGAATGCAATCCTTCTGAAGAAATAATTAATCAAAATTCTTACTCATTACAGCAAGAAACAATTCAAGAATATCTACTAAATGGCAAAGCAAAAGAACGAAGAGATTTTATTAATCACGAAGAAGTTTTTTTTGAAAAAACAAGAATTACTCAAACAGTTTCCACAATAATCAGAAACCTCTGTAATAAAAACTATGTTATTCAAAATGCCCAAGAATTAAGTATTGAAGCTATTGAAATTATCAAATCCTTAGAAAAACACAGATTCAATGGAAAAATAATTTTCTGTTTTAATAATGAAAAAATAGAAAATTATTCAACCGAACTACAAGCCTTTATCGACGAAAAACATAAGCAAAATAATTTTTTTGAAATTACAAGCAATGAAAAATTCGAATCCACTGAATTATCAACAAAAGAAATAAATCCAACTTTTGACATTCTTTACAATTCTTTAAGAGATTGTCGTTTATTATTTTCCCTAGACCAAGGAAAAACCATATCAAAATGGATTATTAGCAACATAGATTCGTTAAAATTTTCAAAAAATCAAAAACGACTAATTCATTATGAAATAGCAATTATAAGTTACTTATTAAGTGACACAGATGAAGCTTCCTATTATTTAAACAATGTATTAGAAGACCAAGAACACGAAGATGAAGAATTAATCATTAGTGCATTGTTATACATGGCAAAAGTTCTTTCTTTGAAAAACGCATCTGCTTCTGCTTTAAAATACATCAAACACGCAATGCAAAAATTAGAAAACAACAAAGATTCTGATTTTTATGCAATTGCATTTATGATTTATTACGAAATAACAGAACGAATGGATTCTAGTTCTTCACTAAATAACTACAATGAAGCACAACAATTACTTAAAAGCAGAAATCTTTTAAATAGCAAAATGAATTCTTCGTTCATTATGCCATGGCATTTGGTTGATGATGAAAAGGAACGAAAAAAACTTCTTCCAATAATTGAAGAATCAATTGAATATGCAAAACAAATCGATAACAAATTTGCACTTTCTACTGCATACCATTGGAAAGGAATGTTAATTTCTGATGAAAACAACGCAGAAGAAACACTTTCTTGGTATTCACAATGTAACGAAATCAGAACTCAAATTGGAGAAGTCGCTTCTATTATAAAAATCAGAAACGGTCTTTCTTACGAATATTTAATTCGTTCGGAATATAAAAAATCATACGATTTAATCAACAGTTTTTTAAATCGCATCACAGAAATTAATGACTATCCAGAAATTATTATTACACTAAATAATGTAGGAAAAACATTATTTTATTCAAGACATTTTAATGAAGCTTATGAGATTTTCCAAAAGGTTTTACACTTACTACATTTGTTCAATCTTGAAGATGCAACTTATTATTCCTTCTTGCCAGAATATAACGATGTTTCTGCATACAAAGCAATTGTTGACTTTATCAGAAATGATGATATTCACGCAAAAATCACATTAAATAATATTCTAAACAACGGAAGACGCATTGCACCATCTGTGGAACCATTTATTGATTTTATGAATGCAATAGTTTCCGTAAGAGAAAACAAAATAGAAGATGCTGAAAATTATTTTTCTGATTGTGAAAATAAATTTATAAAATTAGGAACTAATAATTTACATTGTTTATGTTTCTTCTGTTATGAATTTGCGCACAATCTAAAAAAATCAAATAATGAACTCCTTGCAGAAAAATATGTTAATTTAGGTTTTAAATACGCCAAAAAAAATAATCTTTCAAACTTCCTTGATTACAATGACAAACTTTCTTTAAAACACTATGTTTTGGATTTAAAAGAATTTGATGCATTAAATATCAATCTTGAAGAATTGTCTCAAAAAGCAGAAAAAGAACGCTTAATGATTCAACTTCAAAAACGCTTAAGAGATTCACAATTCTTAAACAAAATAATGACATATAGTTCTGATAAATTAAGTAAATCAAACTATATTAAAAATGTTATCCAAGCAATTTTTGACCATACAATGGCAGAATCTGTTTATATTGCTGAAAAAGATGACGACCAATGGAATTTATTAGATTCTGTTTCTCGTACTGAAGAAAATATTCCTTCCAACGAACTTTGGGAAGACTTTTATAAAGAATCAACCTTAACAGATAAAGGAAAATTATTCTTCAATAAAGAAAAAAATATTATTTTTGGAAATATTTCCAAATTTGGTTTTGAAGGAGCTGTAATCATTGTTCCAAGTCAAAACACAATGTTTGAATCAGATGACTACGATATAATTAATATTGCAATTTCAAATTTGCAATCTCATATCGTTATGATTAAACAAAACGAGCATCTGATGTTCCTTTCATCTACAGACCAACTTTCACAACTTAAAAATCGCCATGCTTTACAAGAACAACTTTCTATACAAAGTGAAATGATTCGTCGTTACAATAACAAACGCTCAATGCACTTCCAAATGACAATTATTTTCCTTGATATGGATAACTTTAAATTCTATAATGACACCTACGGTCATGAAACTGGTGATTTATTAATTTCAAAATTTGGGGAATTACTAAAAAAAGTTTTTAGAAAAGTTGATTTTATATCTCGCTTTGGTGGAGACGAATTTGTTATTCTTTTGCCAAACACTAATTGTCCTGAAGCACACAGAGCAGCAGAGCGTGTTCACGAAGCGTTGGAAGAATCTAACTACTTTATTACTGACTTAGAAGATTTGTTAGGTAAAAAACTTGATATTCCAGAAAATCGAATATTAGGATTTAGTACTGGAATTTGTTCAAATTTTGACATAGAAAATCCAACTGATATGGAAACTGTAATGAGTAATGCAGACCAAGCTCTATATTATTCAAAACAAACACAAAAAGGTTCCATAACAATTTGGTCTGATATAAAACATTTATTACCACAATTAAGTGACCTTCCAAAACCTGGGAGAGAATAATCCTTAAAATGGCTAAAAAAAAGATTTCTCGTGAAAAAATTATAAATGCGTTTTTATTTTCCTCATTTGACAAAAGTGCTGGTGCCACTTCTTTACAAGATATTTCTAATTTTTTGGAAATAAAAAAGGCATCTTTGTACAACCATTTTTCTAGCAAAGATGAAATGTATGAAGCAACTTTAGATTATTGTAAAGAATATTTATCTTCTGTTAATTTTATTCCAGATGAAATAAACTTAATTAAAAGCGTAGAAAAAGATTCATTAAATTCTCTTTTGAAAAAAATAATTAAACGCTACTTAAAATTATACGAAGCTGAACCATTATTCCAAATTTATACTTTTATTCATACGGAACAATATTTTAATTTAAAAGCTGCTGAAATTTCTGCTGATGAAATTGCAAAAATTAAAGACGGAATTTTTGATATTTTCAAAATATATTCTGATTATAAAAAAATAAAAGAATTGTCTGAATCTCAATTAGAAAATATTTCTCAATGGTTTTCTTCTGCGTTAATAAACCAATTTGATATTTACATTACTAACAAAAAAGAAATCGTTCGCCAAAATCCCGAAGCAGGAGCTGGAAGTCTCTTTGCCTTGCCAACTGACGATTCTGCTTTAGATTCTATAATTAGCATTACAGAAGAATATATTTCAAATTTCATAAGCAATTGATTTTTCTTTAAAAATTTTGGTTTCATTTCTATTTTAAAATTATGAAATGGTTCCAAACTACAGGAATTTATTCTTTACCAGAAATGATTCCTAAAATTATTCTTATATTTTTCATATTCAGCTTCATTGGCTGGCTTTGCGAAGTCATTTATGTTGGATTCATTTTTGAACATCGCTTCATAAATAGAGGATTCTTATTTGGTCCAATATGTCCAATTTACGGAATTGCAGGTGTTCTAATGTTATTCTTTCCAGAAAAACTACAACATTCTGTAATTCTTTTATTTTTTTCTGGAGTAGTAATTTGCACCGCTGTTGAATATATTTCAAGTTTTTTGCTTGAAAAACTATTTCACACTACTTGGTGGGATTATTCAAATAAACAAATCCAGATTGGCTCTACAATTATAAAACTGAATCTAAACGGAAGAATTTGTTTACAAAATTCCCTTTTGTTTGGAATAATGACCGTCATAGGAATAAAATTTGTTTTTCCTTTTATACAAAAAATAATTTCTTCTATTCCGCAAAATTTTACAAAATATTTTGCAATAATTCTTTCAGTTATTTTTATATTTGATTTAATTTTTTCAGTAAAAAGTTTAATTGACTTTAATAAATACATTTACAAAATCAAAACACTGGGAACAAATCTTGAAGAAAAATTTCACAAGGAAGAATGGTTTAACAACGATTCCCTAAAAGAAATATTTATTTCAGTAACAAATCAATTTAAAACTAAAAAAGAAAAATTTGATGAAAAAATAATCAAAGATTTTAATTACTTAAAAGAAAAATTAAAAAACACAAAACGATACATCAACAAATTTCCTACAATGAAAAGTCATAAATACAAAGAAGTTATTCCTTTATTGCAAAATGATGAAATCAATTCAGATAAAAAAAATAGGCATCTCCAAGAATGAAAATGCCTATTCAACTTTTAGAAAAGCTCTAAAATTATTTTTTCAAAAGTGCTGCAAATGGATTGTATGACATTCCATCATCGCTGCCGCTATACTGTTTTACATTTTCCTTTCTATTATTATTAAAGGAATTTGTTTTTTGAGCAGGAGCACTTCCGCCTTTTTTTACAACTACAACGCGTTTTTTAGTTCCATCAGAAGGAGCAGCAGCTTTTGTTCCGCCCATTCCAACTTGACCAATACGACTTGCAGCATCGCTCTTTAATGAAAGACTAATTCTTCTGCGGTCTTTATCAAGCCCAATAATTGTAAATTCTTTTATATCTCCAACTTTTACAACTTCCATTGGGTCACTTACAAAAGAATCGCTAAGTTCGCTAACATGAATTAATCCAGTTTCGTGAATACCGATATCAACAAAAGCACCAAAATCAACAACATTTCTGATTTTTCCAGTTACTTTCATTCCTTCTTTTAAGTCTTCAAACTGAACTACACCTTGCTGCATAATTGGAGCAGGATATCCATCGCGTGGGTCACGATTTGGTTTTTGTAATTCGTCTATAATATCGTTTAATGTTGTTTCACCAAGATTATATTTTTCTGCAAGTTGTTTTTTGAAATCTGCAGAAACTTTATCTTTATTCTGAATTAAAGGCAAAAGTTCACGAGCAACATCATAGTTTTCTGGATGAACCCAAGTATTATCAAGTGGATCAGCACTTTCTGAAATTTTTAAGAAGCCTGCACACTGTTCAAATGCTTTTGGTCCAAGCCCTGGAACTTTTTTCAAATCTTCACGACTTGTGATTTTTCCGTTTGAATCACGATATGCAACAATTTTCTTTGCTGTGGATGAATTAATTCCTGAAACATATTTCAAAAGTGAATAACTTGCTGTGTTAAGATTTACACCAACTTGGTTTACAACTGAACCAACAACTTCATCAAGCATTTCGCTTAATTTTTTCTGGTTTACATCGTGCTGATAAAGTCCAACACCAATTGCTTTTGGATCAATTTTTACAAGTTCAGCAAGAGGGTCTTGCAAACGGCGGCCCATACTAATTGCACCACGAATAGTCAAATCAAGTTCTGGGAATTCTTCACGAGCAATATCACTTGCAGAATAAACAGAAGCTCCAGATTCATCAACAACTGTATAACGAACATCTGGATAATTTTCGCTAATAACTTTGCTTACAATTGCTTGAACTTCTGGGCTTCCTGTTCCGTTTCCAACTGCAACAACTTGAATATTGTATTTGCGAATTGCTTCATTAACTGCATTATAAGAACCATCTGGATCAGTAACTTGACGAATCAAGAATGAACCAAGATATTTTCCAGTTTCATCAAGGGCAGCACATTTTGTTCCTGTACGAATTCCAGGGTCTACACCAAGAACGCGGCTTCCTTTAATTGGTTGTGCCATCAAAAGATTTTTTAAGTTTTCGCTGAAAATTCCAATTCCGTGACTATCAGCTTCATCTGTTTCATCACTGCGAATTTCACGAATAACAGCTGGTGACAACAAACGAACTACACCGTCTTCAATAGCATCTTTATGATAATTGTTATTAATTTTTACTTTTTTCTGAAGTAATAAAACTGCTGAATCAACATCAACATCAATAGTAACTTCCAATGCACCTTCGCGTTCACCACGGTTAATTGCAAGAATTCTGTGTGGTTTTATTTGATTCAATGGTTCGCTGTAATCCCAATACATTTGGTATGTTGAAGTTTTTGCAGCTTCTTCATCACCAATTCCCTTTGTTTTTATCATTCCTTCTTTCATGTATAAATCATGAATAGCAGAACGATTATTTGTATCTTGTGAAGTGCGTTCAGCAAGAATATCTTTTGCTCCATTAAGCGCATCTTCAACAGTAGGAACTGATAATTCAGGATTTTCTGTATCTTCTTTTACAAATTCTTTTGCTTTTTCTTCAATTGCAACATCATCAAGTTCAAGCATTGCATCTGCCAAAGCATCAAGTCCTTTTTCAATAGCAACCATTCCACGAGTTTTCTTTTTCTTTTTGAATGGAGCCCACAAATCTTCCAATTCAGTAAGAGTTGTTGCGGACATTGCTGCATTATACAAAGAATCTGTTAATTTTCCTTGG
>JAEIGA010012766.1_pt1 | contig 12769 bp, 11 predicted proteins | sample 9270691 | NCBI WGS metagenome assembly JAEIGA01 (sample SAMN17057246, study PRJNA624740) | gut metagenome | biome: biome; isolation source: fecal sample | host: Bos grunniens | place: China: Xizang | collected 2019 | reverse complement strand
TGTTAGGGTTGTAAGAACCAATACGCTCAATGATTTTGCCATCACGTGGCGAGCGGCTGTCTGCTACTACAATGTGGTAGTAAGCGTAGTCTTTGTGACCATGACGAGCCAAACGAATTTTTGTTGCCATTTGTTGTTTTGTCATTTGTGGACTACAACTACACGAGTTGCATGCCCGGGTTAATAATTTTAATGGTATGCCTTTTTCACGAAAGGACCTGCAAAGGTACGATAAAAAATGTATATACGCAAATTATTTCATAAAAAAATACTTTTTCTTCGTATTTTACTTAAAAATTTAGTTAGTGATTAAGTATATTTTGCAATATTTTTATATAAATATAAACAATGGGTTGGAAATATGCATTTTTTTTTGTACCTTTGCAGGCTAATTTGTGTTGCTATGCGATTTTGCGAAATAATAGGTCAAGAAGGAGTTAAACAACAATTATGTCAAACTGTGAAAGATGGACGTATTGCACATGCACTGTTGTTTACAGGTATTTCCGGAGTGGGGAAACTGGGATTGGCATTGGCATATGCGCAATATATTGCCTGCCCCAATAGGTCTGATAGCGATTCCTGTGGAATTTGTCCGTCTTGTTTACAGTATCAAAAATTGCAGCATCCTGACTTGCATTTTGCTTTTCCTATAGTAAAAGGAGATGGGGGTGATGTATGTGATGATTTTGTTGACAAATTCCGTAATCTCATTCTTGAAAATACCTATTTTGATCTCGAGGATTGGTATAGATCTTTGGGCGTAGAAACCAAACAGGGAATGATATATGAGAAGGAAAGTAGCGAAATCTTACGAAAATTATCCCTAAAAAGTTTTGCTGATGGATATAAAGTAATGCTCATATGGCAACCTGAAAAGATGAATGCTCATTGCGCGAACAAACTGTTAAAACTTTTGGAGGAGCCACCACAAAAAACTTTGTTTCTTCTCGTGAGTGAACGCCCAGAGCAACTGCTTGCTACCATACTATCTCGCGTACAACAGGTTCGAGTGCCTCGCCTTACTGAAGAAACCATCGCAGAGGCCATACAACGCGAATACACTTGGATTGAGACGGAAGCTGCGAAGGAACTTGCACATATGGCAAATGGAAGTTATTTGACTGCGTTGCGCGGGATGAACGATAGTGAAGATAATCAGAACTTCTTTGATGATTTTGTCGCCTTAATGCGCAATGCATGGCTAGTTGGAAAGAAAAAAGACTACAGTGCATTACTCAAATTGCGTCAATGGAGTTTTGATATGGCAGATAGCAAGGTGGGAAGAGAAAAACAAAAGGCATTCTTGCAATACGCACAAAGGCAAGTACGTGAAAATTATATCTATAATTTCGGATATAGAGAAATGAATTTTCAAACGGAGAATGAGAAACAATTCTCCACAAAGTTTGCTCCATTTATACACGATGGAAATGTGGAAAAGATGATGAATGAACTAGGTAAAGCTGAACAACAAATTGCACAAAATGGCAATGCGAAGATTATCTTCTTCGATCTTTGCCTACAAATGATAGTTTTAGTTAAGTAATTATGAAAGAAGATTTTACGATAGACAATGGCTCGTGTCATATAACTAAAAAGGCTGTAAACCACAATTCTAAGCATATGTTGCCTGTGGTGGATTGGCTGAGCGATGTGCCTAATGCTGCTGAGGAAAGCGATCTAGTTGAGGTGCAATTTAAGAACACCCGAAAAGGATACTATCACAATTCAGCGAAACTACCATTACAAAAAGGTATGTCTGTTGTGGTTGAGGCAAATCCGGGCACGGATTTTGGGGAAGTTACTTTGACTGGCAGATTGGTGCCTGTACAAATGGCTAAAAATCACATTAATCTAGAACGCTATGAGATACGCAATATTCTGCGTTTTGCTACAGAAAGTGACTTAACGCGTGCAGCAGAGGCGCATGCAAAGGAGCAAGATACGATGATTAAATCACGCCAATTGGCTAAATCACTCAACCTTGAGATGAAGATTGGTGATGTAGAGTACCAAGGCGATGGTTCTAAGGCAATTTTCTATTACATTGCTGATGGGCGTGTAGATTTTCGTCAACTTATCAAAGTGTATGCCGAAACTTTTCGAATCCGTGTTGAGATGAAGCAGATTGGAGCTCGTCAAGAAGCTGGACGTATCGGTGGGACTGGCCCTTGCGGTAGAGAACTTTGTTGTTCCACGTGGATGACCCAATTTACATCCGTAGGAACCAATGCAGCTCGCATACAAAATATATCACTTAATCCACAGAAATTAGCTGGGCAGTGTGCAAAACTTAAGTGTTGCTTGAATTATGAAGTTCCAGTATATGAAGATGCTACGAAGAAATTACCGCCACGAAATGTGCCGCTAGAAACAAAAGATGCTACATACTATTTCTTCTCTTCTGATCCGTTGAAAGGCGAAGTGACCTACTCTACTGATCAACGTCATCCTGCTAACTTGGAGACAATCACTCCCGTTAGAGCGCGCGAAATAATTGATATGAATCGTCGTGGGGAAAAACCATTTAATTTGGGTGGAAAGCAATCGGCTGTGGCTATTGTTGAGGTGGATTACCAAAATGTAGTAGGGCAAGACGATTTGACAAGATTTGATAAGAAAAAGAATAAAAACGATGGAGCACGCCGTGGAGGGCGTAATCAAGATCGTAGACATAATAAACGATAAAAGCATGAAAAAAACACTTCTTCTTGTGCTAATTAGTGTGCTTTTTATAGCATGCCAGAGAGGAGTTGTATTCTCTAAATTTCAGTCTCTTCCCAAACAGGGGTGGGCCGCTGATTCTGTTCTAACATTTATCCCGAATATAACGGATACTATACAAGGGTACGATGTGCAAGTCATTGTTCGACACACAGATAAGTATACATATCAAAATCTCTGGTTATTCGTAGATGTTCGTCAAGGTTCTAATCTTTTGCATCGCGATACAATAGAAGGAATGTTGGCTAATGAACGCGGGGAATGGAATGGGAAAGGAAGGCGTACGCACGAATTACCATTGCTATATTTAGAAAATATAAAATTTCCTTATAGCGGTGATTACGAGGTGACTATACAACAGGGAATGCGTGAAGATATCTTACTTGGTATAACTGATATTGGACTTAAAATTATCAAACATGGGCAAAAATAAATTAAAAAAATTTGCTGAGATGGAAACTTTCCACAATGTGTTCCAATGTGGAGCACGAGAGTGTGTGGATGAGAGCCCAATTGTTGCAATGCGAGGAAAATGGCACGAGGAGTATTTTCATAATAACAATCCGATAGTTCTAGAATTAGGTTGTGGTCGTGGAGAATACACTGTGGGCTTAGCTGCACGCTATCCCGATAAAAATTATATCGGAATTGACATCAAAGGTGCTCGTATGTGGGCTGGCGCGAAGCAAGCTGAGTTGACAGGTATGAAGAATGTTGCATTTCTGCGTACAAACATTGAGATGCTAACGTATTTCTTTGCTCCAAACGAAGTCTCTGAGATATGGATTACTTTTCCTGATCCTCAAATGAAGAAAGCTACCAAACGCCTCACTTCTACTTATTTTATGCAACGCTATGCACAGTTGCTTCAAACTAATGGATTGATTCATCTCAAGACTGATAGTCCTTTCCTGTATGCTTATACTCAAGCAATGGTCAAGAAGAATGGCTATCCGCTTTTGGTGGATACCGATGATCTGTATGCTGCTGAGCCTACTCCAGATATTGATGAGGCGCGTAGTTTGCAAACACATTATGAGCACCAATGGCTCGATAGAGGATTAACAATCAAGTACCTACGGTGGGAATTGTCGCACGATGAGAATCTCATAGAGCCAGATATTGATATTGAAAAAGATACCTATCGTTCGTATGGTAGAAATTATACAACTCAAAATAGTATATTGTAAATAGCTCAATACTAAACTCAAATGTATCCTCAACAAATAATAGACGCGCTTCTGCATGTGCGCTACCCTGGCACAGGGAAAAACCTCATTGAGAGCGGTATGCTTGAAGATGATATTCGTATCTCTGGTTTAGAGGTATCGTTTTCGTTGATATTTGAAAAAGACAATGACCCATTTCGTAAATCGGTCATTAAGGCTGCCGAAACAGCTATTCATACCTATGTCGATGAAAACGTTGTGGTACATATTCACACCAAGTTTATTAAGCAAAATATGACTCCAAAATCCGATTCTATGGAGAATATTCGTGCAGATAAGGTGATTGCCATCCATTCTGGTAAGGGAGGAGTAGGTAAATCTACCATTTCGGCAAATCTTGCTATCACACTTGCTAAGATGGGCTATAAGGTAGGATTACTTGATGCTGATATTCATGGACCATCCATCCCAAAAATGTTTCATACAGAAGGCTGCCGACCTGTTTCTACTTCGGTTAATGGTCGTAATCTTATTGAGCCTATCGAGCAATATGGGGTAAAAATGTTGTCTATTGGATTTTTTGTTGACCCACAACAAGCCGTCGTGTGGCGTGGAGGTATGGCGAGTAATGCTATCAAACAGCTGATTCAAGATGCTAATTGGGGAGAACTTGATTACTTTATCATTGATCTTCCACCAGGGACTAGTGATATTCATCTCACATTGGTACAGCATCTTCACCTTACAGGTGCTATCGTGGTTACAACACCTCAACCAGTTGCAATCATGGATGCTCGTAAAGGTGTGGACATGTTTCTCAACGAGAAAATCAATGTCCCTGTAATTGGCTTGGTGGAGAATATGGCATGGTTTACACCTGCAGAACTTCCGAATAACCGTTATTATATTTTTGGTAAAGATGGAGGAAAACTACTCGCCGAAGAACTCAATATTCCACTAATTGGACAAGTTCCACTTGTACAATCCATCCGCGAAGGAGGAGATCAAGGCACACCTATTGCTCTGCAGGATGGTCATCCGGCAGCACAAATGTTTTGTGATATATGTCAGCACCTAAGATAACTGAACTCGGAACACAACCTATTCGTAGTCTACTACTTAAGTATGCTATGCCAGGCATCATTGCGATGACTGCGAGTTCGCTTTATAACATGGTGGACTCTATTTTTATAGGTCAAGGCGTAGGCGAGATGGCATTTGCTGGTTTGACTATTGCTAAACCTTTCATGGATATTTGTGCCGCTTTTGGTAGTTTGGTAGGAGTTGGAGCTAGTTCATTGGTAGCAATTAAGTTAGGGGAAAAAGATTATCGCTCGTCGAATGACATTTTAGCTAATGTTATTTTGCTAAATGTGTTATTAGGGGCTATCATTATGGCCGTTGGCTTGTATTGGCTTGATCCTATACTATACACTTTTGGAGCCAGCAATGAGACTATAGCACACGCCCATGATTATATGGAGATTATATTATGGGGGAATATCCTAACGCATATATATTACGGACTCAATAGCATGTTGCGTTCCATTGGTCACCCCAAAGTATCAATGTATGCCACAATCTTGGCGGTGGTGGTAAATATTATTCTTGACCCCATCTTCATTTTTGTGTTTGATATGGGTGTACGTGGAGCGGCTTTAGCAACCATACTTTCTCAAATAATAGCAGTTATCTTGCAGATGGTTATTTTCCTTAATCCTAGGGAGGTGATCTATTTTCATCGAGGAATTTGGCGACTAAAACGAGATATAACTATGCGTGCTTTGGGTATAGGTATGGCTCCTTTCTTGATGCACTTGGCAGCGTGTTTTGTCGTGATTGTACTCAATAACCAACTAAAGCGTTATGGAGGGGATATGGCTATCCATACTTTCGGTATGACAAATCGATTTATGTTTTTTTTCGTTATGGTCATCATGGGATTAAACCAAGGCATGCAGCCGATTGTTGGATATAATTATGGGGCAAAACTTTATCCACGTATGATTAAAACGCTCAAACTAACGATTTTCTGTGCTACATGTGTGATGGGGGTGTTATGGCTGATAGGTTTAGTCTTTCCAGAAGGATTTATACGTATATTTACCCATAACGAACTGCAAATTAACCAATCCATTGCTCCTGCACGTGTTATGCTTTGTACTATGGTATTGGTTGGCTTCCCTATGGTAGTTGGTAACTTCTACACTTCTATTGGCTTGTCAAACAAGGCAATTTTTCTGAGTTTGACACGTCAGGTGATATTGCTAATTCCATCTATATTATTGCTCCCATTGCTATTTCAAGAACTTAATCTAACGCCTATATGGGGTGTTTGGTGGAGCTTGCCGATTTGTGATGCTCTAGCAGCTATTTTGGCGGCAATCATACTGAATCGTGATATGCGAAAATTTAAATCTTACAATTTATAAAACCAATTATAACTGATAATGATTATTCTCTGTATAGAAACATCTACTTCTAGTTGTTCAGCGGCGATCTTCAAGGATGGCATGCTGCTTGCTAATAAAGAAAACCTATCTGGTGCAAATCATGCTAGTGAACTGCCCGTCTTTATTGAGCAACTAATAGCTATGGCTAATACTAATCAGTGGCATATTGATGCGGTAGCATTATCAGAGGGACCTGGTAGTTACACAGGTCTGCGTATTGGTACGAGTATTGCTAAAGGTTTATGCTTTGGCATGAATATACCATTAATTCCGATTAATACATTGCAAATTCTTTGTAATTCGATTAATAAGCAATCTTTGGTAGGAAGTACTAACATTGTGCTTTGTCCTATGATAGATGCACGCCGTATGGAGGTATATACTGCTTTGTATAATCCAAATACTTTGGAGAAATTCACCGATGTCTCTGCGCAAATAGTTGATGAGCATTCATTTTCAGAAGAATTAAAGCGTCAGAAGATATGTTTCTTTGGTAATGGTGCTGATAAATGTCAATTGGTAATTACATCACCCAATGCTATGTTTATTCCGAATGTGGTGCCTCTAGCCTCTTCTATGGGAAGTTTAGCTGAAAAAACAGCAGTACTTGATTTGAAACAAATGGCTTATTATGAGCCATTCTACTTGAAGGAATTTGTACCTGCACCAAGCCATATAAAAGGATTGAAATAATAATGATGATGAAGAATAATATATATATTCTATTACTGCTTACGATGGTGAGTAGTATGATATCGTGTTCTACTCAAAAAAACACATGGGCAACACGTAGTTTCCACCAAACAAAAACTAAATACAACATCTTCTACAATGGTGCTATAGCATTTCAGGAAGGCGAAGAGGCAATTCGTGAAGCTAATGAGGATGATTTTTCCAATATCTTAAATTTATACCCTGTTTCTAATCATAAGGCAGCGGAAGCTTCTAAATCGCAAATGGATAGAACCATAGAGAAATGCCGCAAGTGTATAAAGTTGCATAGTATTAAAGCACGTCCTAGCAAAATCAATTATGATAAAAAGCGTCGTGACCCTCAGTATGCAGCGTGGTTAGAGAGTGAAGAGTTTAACAACCAAATGGGCAATGCTTGGTTATTGTTGGGAATTGCTGAGTTTCATAAAGGAGATTTCTTAGGTAGTGTTAGTACATTTAATTATATCGCTCGTCATTATGCAAATGATATGGATATGGTCGCTTGTTGCCAATTGTGGATTGCAAGATCATATGCAGAAATGGGTTGGTTGTACGAGGCAGAAGATGTTCTTAATAAAGTGCAGGTCGATAATTTGAGTCGCAAACATGCACCATTATATGCATCTGTAAGTGCAGATATTTTACTAAAAACCAAACGATACAAAGAGGCTATTCCTTTTATCAAGATTGCCTTGCCAGAAGAGAAAAGGAAAGGAAATAAACCTCGTTTCCAATATGTGTTAGCGCAATTATACCAACAACAAGGGGATCGTGATGCTGCGCGCAATGCATATGAAAAAGTATTAAAGATGCAACCATCTAACGAGATGGATTTCAACGCACGTTTACGCCTTGCTCAATTGACTAAATCGTCTGCTGAAGGTATTAAAATATTGACCAAACTAACAAAGTTGGATAAGAATAAGGATCTTTTGGATCAAATATATGGTACGATCGGTGATATTTATTTATCACAAAAAGATACTGCTAAGGCTTTGGCTCATTATGAATTAGCAATGGAAAATAGCACAAAAAATGGATTAGCGAAAGCAAATGTTTTAGTTACAGCAGGGGATATCTATTACGAACAACGCAGTTATGTTAAAGCAAGTCCTTGCTATAAAGAGGCTACCCAAATACTTTCTGCTGAATCAGAAAATTATGACAGAATTTTGCATCGTTCAGAAACATTGGACGAGTTGGTTGTGGAACATACCATGGTGCAATTACAGGACTCATTGCAACATCTTTCGACACTGTCTGAACAAGAGCAACGAGTAGTTGTAGATTCTATTATTGCACGACTCATCCGTGTGGAAAAAGAGGAGGCGGAGCAGCTAGCTCAAGCTGAGCGAGAGGCTGCTAATGGTAGTGGAGTGCGTAGTGTAAACACATCCAATATGCTAGGTGGTGGCGGTAATAGTGGTTCGTGGTATTTCTATAATCCACAATTATTGCGATCTGGAAAACAAGCATTCCAATCAAAGTGGGGTAATCGTACCTTGGAAGATAACTGGCGTCGTCTAAGTAAGGCAACTAGTAGTTCGCTCTTTGAAGAAAATGAAAATGATAGTTTTGTAAGTGATTCAACTGCCATAGATTCAACAGACTTACTCGCCAATACTGATATGGAAACGGATATTCACAAACCAGAATATTATCTACAACAAATCCCTAAAACGCCAGCAGATTTAGAGCAGTCCAATGAGTTGCTTGCACGAGCGCTATATAATATGGTTTACATATATCGCGATCGTGTGGGAGACCAGGCCTTGAGTGATGAGACTTTTCAAACTTTTTGTAAGCGTTTCCCTAATCACGAATTACTTGTAGATCTATTATATATGCAATACCTAACTGCTCTCAAGGATAAGAGAAGCGCCGATGCAGAATTTTATCGTCAGGATATTATTAGTCGTTTCCCTGAATCAAAAGAGGCAGATATTGTTCGTCAGCCAGACTATTTCAATCGCCTGAGTAATATGTTACAAGAGCAAGATTCGCTCTACGAAACCACCTACCAAGCCTATTGTAACAACGATTTTTCAATAGTAAAACATAATAAGCGTTATGCAGAGGAGAATTATCCTTTAAGTAACCTTATGCCGCGTTTTCTTTTCCTCAATGCTGTAGCAGTAGCGAAAACGGATGGACAGCCCGCATTTATTATAGAGTTACAAGATATGGTCGCACGTTATCCACAGAGCGAATTGGCGGCAATGGCAAAAGATATGTTAGCCTTGATGGGGCAAGGGGCTACTAGCCAAATAGGCAATTTGTCTTCTTTGCAGACGCTTCGTTCAGAGGTTAACACCGACAGAACAATACAAGATAGTGTTGAAGTCCAATTTGATTTAGAACGTAACGCTACTGCATTGGCAGTGTTAGTCTTACCAACAGACGAACAGGTGCTCAATGAATTGCTTTATGATATCGCGTTGTTCAATTTCTCTCAATTTATGATCAAGGACTTCGATTTGACTCCAATACCGCTATTTACAAAAGATTTGAGTGCATTGCAAATAGCAGGATTTGAAAAATTAGACGAGGCGGAATGGTATTATGGATTGCTGAAGAAAAATCCTGATTTACAGAAGATTTTTGTTGAGAAACAGGTAGAGGTGATCTGTATAACAGAGACTAATCTTAAATTAGTAGGTACTCATTTCTCTGTACAAGAATACTTAGATTGGATAGGAAATGTGAAGTAAACAAAAAAGACTGCTCAACAGAGCAGTCTTTTTTTGTAGCGGGACCCAGGATTGAACTGGGGACCTCATGATTATGAATCATGCGCTCTAACCAGCTGAGCTATCCCGCCGTAATGCTTTCTGTTGGAAAGCGGGTGCAAAGGTACAACAATTATTTGGATTGACCAAATTTTCTGGCTTTTTTTTCTGTTTTTCTTGTGAAATTATCTACTAACTCGTATGTATAGTACAATTCCAATTGCTAAAAACACAAAATTTGGTAACCAAACACTCATGAATGGTGACATAACACCATTCACTGAAAAGGTTGTAGATACGGTTGAAAATAGGATATATATAGCACTCAGTGCTATGCCTATTCCTAAATTTTTACCCATTCCACCACGTATCTTTTTTGAACTGAGTGTTACTCCTAATAAAGTCATAATAAAAACTCCGATTGGACCGGCAAGCCGTTTCCACCATTCTATCTCAAAGGCTTGCACATTACCTGTTCCACGCTTTTTTTGTTGATTGATAAAACTTTTGAGTTCAGGATTGGTCATCATTTTTGCGTTTTCTGCCGTATAGAATAATTCTTTGGGTTCTATAGGGATAATCGTGTCTAAGCGATGACCGCGGGTGAGCGTTTCTTGTATTCCATCAAAATCACGACGTACGTATTTTATAAAATGCCAATGATGCGCGGAATCATAATTTATACGGTCTGCTGTAATACGCATTGTTAAATGTTTTCCATCGAAGTGCTCCAAGGAACTACGATATCCCATATTTGTTCGCTTTTGAAAACTTTCAATGTATAATATAGTGCCAGGTTCTATTTCCATTTGGATATTTCGAGCATTTTCTCGAGTAAATCGTTCTATATATTTATCCTGAAAATTTAACATTTTTTGGGAAGAAGGGGGGATAACATAGCCTGTCAAGACAAAAGATATCAGAAATATAATAATAGCACTAATAAGATAAGGGCGCATCAAGCGATGATAACTTATTCCACTAGCTAAAATGGCAATTATTTCACTATTTCCTGCTAATTTTGAAGTGAAAAAAATAACAGAGATGAATACGAATAACGGTGTAAACATATTCATGAAATATGGAATAAAATTAAGGTAATAATCGAAAATAATCTCGTTAAGAGGAGCTTGCGTTTCAAAAAAATTGTCCAACTTTTCTGTCAAATCAAAGACTATGGCAATACTCATCACTAGCACAATCGAAAAGAAGAACGTGCCAAGAAACTTTCCAATGATATATCTGTCTATGCGTTTCACTTATAATCTATTCATCAATCGTGGAGTAATCTCATCTTTCCACGTCTTGAAATCACCTGCAAGTATATGCTTACGTGCTTCACCGACCAACCATAGATAAAATGCTAAATTGTGAATACTCAATATCTCTAATCCGAGCATCTCTTGTGCGTGTATCAAATGACGAACGTATGCGCGAGTGTAATGATGGTCTACAAAACTAGTACCATAAGGATCTAACTCGGTAAAATCATTCTCCCACTTCTTGTTTCGCAAATTCATCACTCCATTTTGTGTGAAAATCATGCCATTACGACCATTGCGAGTCGGCATTACGCAATCAAACATATCTACACCTCGTTCAATACCTTCTAGAATATTCCAAGGTGTACCAACTCCCATTAGGTATCGAGGTTTCTCTGTTGGTAAAATGTCATTTACAACCTCTATCATTTCGTACATTTGTTCAGTTGGCTCTCCTACAGCTAAGCCTCCTATAGCATATCCATCGCGATTTAAATCGCGTAGGTATTTTGCTGCATCTTGACGTAAGTCTTTATATACACAACCCTGGACGATTGGAAATAGATGTTGTTTGTAATCATATACATCGAGCGTACCATCAAAACGTTCAATACAACGATTTAGCCAACGATGTGTGCGCTCCATTGACTTTTTGGCATATTGATAATCCGCTGTACCTGGACAACACTCATCAAATGCCATGATAATATCAGCACCTATCTCACGTTGAATGTCCATCACATTCTCTGGGGTAAACATCAACTTCCTGCCATCTATATGGGATGAAAACTGCACACCTTCTTCCGTCATTTTACGAATATCGGTCAGCGAAAATACTTGAAATCCCCCTGAATCTGTTAATATTGGACGTGTCCAACCTTCAAAACGATGTAGACCACCAGCTTGATGGAGGATCTCTGTACCTGGACGAAGATAGAGGTGATAGGTATTCCCAAGGATAATTTGGGCGTTGATATCTTCTTCTAAAAATCGGCGTTGTACGCCTTTCACGGTGCCCACAGTGCCTACGGGCATGAAAATAGGTGTTAATATGTCACCATGGTCTGTGTGAACGACGCCTGCGCGCGCGCACGAGCAAGCATCCGTATGTACAAGATCAAAAAAGGCCATTAAGTGAGATGATTATTGTCTGGAAAAATAATAGCAGGTTTGAAGGTCTTAATTTCATCCTCTTTCATAAGGGCATAGGCCATAATAATTACAGTGTCACCCACGTGTACTAAGTGTGCGGCTGCGCCATTGATACAGATGCAACCGCTGCCACGTTTGCCTGGAATGACGTAAGTTTCTAAGCGTGCACCATTGTTGTTATCTACTACCTGTACGCGCTCACCAGCATAGATATTTGCTGCATCCATTAAATCTTCATCAATAGTTATACTACCGATATATTCCAAGTTGGCTTCGGTTACTACGACACGATGAATCTTTGATTTTAGAATATTCAAAAGCATTGCAATGTTGAATTTTGCTGCAAAATTACTACAAAAATTGCATATATGCAAGAAAAAAAACAAGAAAAGTATGAAAATATTTTGTCATGTCAAAAAAAAGCAGTACCTTTGCACTCGATTTCGAAAGAAATATGTATATCGCGGAGTAGAGCAGTGGTAGCTCGTCAGGCTCATAACCTGAAGGTCGGTGGTTCGATCCCGCCCTCCGCAACCAACAAATGGCCATCAAACATTTAGTTT
>JAEIGA010012765.1_pt1 | contig 12769 bp, 17 predicted proteins | sample 9270691 | NCBI WGS metagenome assembly JAEIGA01 (sample SAMN17057246, study PRJNA624740) | gut metagenome | biome: biome; isolation source: fecal sample | host: Bos grunniens | place: China: Xizang | collected 2019 | reverse complement strand
GTATGTTAGAAGAATCTTACTACTCTTCCCACAAAGTAGTATTATTCTTACTACTGCCCCCTGCCGGCGGGTTTAGCCCTGGTAAACGTGGGGTTTAGTACGGGTGAACTGAGGGGTTCAGTAAACGTAAACTTTTGTTTAGTATTGGTAAGGGAAGTTATCCACAAATTCTTGACACATTGTGGATAACTCATTATAATTTTATCGGGGCGTGTGGATAACGTTCAGCACGTTCGATGAGTCCGGGTCACAGGGTTGAACCGCCCCCGGCATCGGTTGGATTATGTGTGATCCCTCGGCTGAACCTCACACGTCCCTCCAACGGGGCAACCCGTCAAAATGTGTGATAAGGGGGTGATTCTATGACCGCAGAAACGCTTGCTCTTATCACACAACTGATAAATAATAACTTGTTCCCGATTGCAGTATGTCTTATTTTGATGTGGTATATCAAAGGGGTACAAGAAAAGGAAAGGGAAGCAGTCGAAAAAATGACTTCTGTGATCGCCGAAAATACAGAAGTCATGCGGGAACTTCAGTCAGTCGTCAAAGAACACCTTTGCAATTAACGAAAGGAGTAACCAATGGACGAAGAGAACAAAGCCCCCGAAACAGCCCCGGAAGCAGAAACCGAACCGAAAACAGAAATACACACGGAACACGAAGTCGAACTTGAAAAACGGGTCATCGAACTAACGGAACAAGTTAAGCAACTAATCGACGAAAACAAGAAACTTTATCTTAAAGTAAGCGGAACTAATACCAGTACAACGGAAAAGACGATCGAAGAAGAGTTACACGAAACAATGCAAAATTGGGCTGAATCGGGATTCAACCCCGAAAAATTATTTAATTGAAAGGATGATTAAATTGGCAAACTTTGCCCTTGAAACCTTTAACGCGATTCGTAACGAAGACCCCGTCTTGAATGCAAGACTTCCGCAAGCGACGCTTAACAACTTGAACACGATCCGGGCGATTATTAACGACGCCCCCGAAGTTTACAACCGCGTCGTGTCGGCGTTCGTCGTTCGTATTGGTCGCCTGTACATTGACACGGCGTCGTTCGTAAACCCTCTCGCCAAATTTGAAAAAGGCATGAACCCGCAGGGACATCTTGTACAGGATGCCTATATTGAACCCATTGCCGCAGAATCCGATTATGATTATTCGGGCACGACTTCGGGCGGCGGGCCTCTTGCACGCAGGACGCACGACAACGTAAACACGGCGTATTATCAGCAGAATTATACCCCGATGTACGTTGAAACCGTCGACCGGGTCAACCTCATGAACGCGTTTTCTGATTGGGACGCCCTTAACAGATTTTGGTCGGCGAAAATGCAGGCACTTTACACGGGCGTTGCTATCGACCGTTATAATGCGGAGCGGCAGGCAATCGCTAGCGCGATCGCGGACAATACAAAGCCGATCCCGTCCGCGTTCATCGGTACGTTTGATGCGAAGTCCGACGCTTCGGGTCGTGCATTTGCACAGGCTGTCAAGATTGTGTTGAACAAGCTTGTTTTTCCTCATCAATACAATAGGGAAGGCGTAACAACCGTCAATAAGAAGTCCGACTTTGTTCTTCTGCTGAACCCGGTCATTGAACCGAATATTGACGTTTACACTCTTGCTTCCCTCTTCAATCCCGATTATGCGAAATCTGACATTTTCGATTATGTTACCGTAGTCGACACATTTTCAAGTGCCGCCGGGAACAACTCAAACGTTCTCGGACTGCTGACAACGCGTAATTTCTTCCGCTTCTTCGAAACGATGCGGACGGTTCGACCGATTGAAAACCCGCAGGGGATTTTTACGAACTTCTTCGTTCATCCTTGGGGTACAATTGATGTCTCTCCCTTTGAGACGGCGGTTGTTCTTCGTTCGGGTGACGGCACTTAATCAATGACCGAATAGCCGCATAGCGTTAGTGCTGTGCGGCTGTTTCTTTAAAGGGGTGATAATTTGGCGCGGGATACGATTTACACGCTATATAGCACAGGACGCGTCGACCCAACGTATTCTAACATATGGGCGTTCCAAAACGTGAACGAACGAACCGTGTTTTTCAATAATAAAGCACATATCCGTTTTCAGAACCAAAAATATTGGCGCGTCGGGGCAAGTATTAAAGTCCCGATCAGATATGAACAAATTTTGCAATACGACTATGTTATCGTCGACAACGACACAACGGATGCACAGAACGCCCGCCGTTGGTATTGTTTCATCGACGCGAAAGCGTACGTTTCGCCCGGTGTATCGCTTATTACGTTAAGCGTTGATTGGGTGCAGACATACTATTTTTTGTCGGGTGTTCCGTTTTGGTATTATCCTTCTTTTGTTACGCGGGCGACATCTCATGTGTTACCCCCGGACGGCACGCCGTCGGATTATCCCGTACCGCAAACACGTTGCGTTTCGTTCACGCAAGAGACGGGCGGTTATGCGCTCGTCATGTATGCAAGCGTTAGTCCTGCCGATGCTATAGCGGGCGATTTGAACTATACAAGTGCAACGATTGACGGTGTTCCGATGTCATCACCCCCTTATATTTTGAAGGGGTCTTCCTTATCTTCATTGATACAGACGCTCGGACAAACAATAAACGGATATAACACGAACGGTATGACCGACGCGATAACGGGAATTTATATCATCCCGGATACTTACCTGCCTTCTAATATGGGGACGAACGTGTGGGTTAATGGATGGAGTGTAACGTTGCCAACCCGGACAATAACAATTAGTCCGCCGTCGTTGGGAAGTGCCGAATATTCGGACATTATCGGATTGTATGATTATTCGACCGTCATCCTTAATAACGGACAAGGCGAAACCGAATCATACCATTTTAACGACTTCAACGGCAACCCGCAATTCCAACTGTCCGCTTCCTTGGCGGCAGGAAGCCCAACGCTTTTTTGTAAGCCATCTAATCTTAAATACAACTCGAACGATGCTAATCAGCGAATTATCAAAATAACGCAAGCCCCCGCTATAGGTTGGCTTAACGATAGTTATAAAATTTGGCTTGCTCAAACTCAAAACAGCCGTGCGGCGTCAATCGCCGGTGCTGAACTCGCGATCTCGCAGGCTGAAGAAGCCCGCCGCAACTCGTGGGCGTATAAATATGGTTCGACGATTAAAAATATCGAATCCTCGATTATTGAACAAATTCCGACTTCTCGTGTAGCATTAGCGGGTACAACTAACGAAGTTTCACAGGCAATAACCGCACAGGGCAAGCCCGGAAATTTTGCTACCGATGCTATAGGAAGCGGGCTTGCGACCGCTATCGGCGCACTCGGCAACTGGGGCATTTCTCAAAATTACGGTGCGGGAGCGGCGGCAGAACACGCCCGCAGAAGCGAAGCAACGGCAATTCAAACAACCGAAAACAGCATGATTAGGGATATAGCGAAACTTGGGGCATTGTATCTAAACTATCAGCTAGGTATTGAAACAACATATATTTACGATCAAAACGTTGCAAGCGCACAACAGCAATTGAACCAACTATTAGCGGGCTATTCCGACCGCGCCCGAATTCCGGCAACGGCACGCGGGTCTAACGCATACGGTGACATGGCAAAATTCCATCAATACGGTTTTATGATTGCCGTTTTTGCCCCGTCAACGGACAGCATTCAGTTAATCAATGATATGATCGCCGCGGGCGGGCATACAGTCAACCGCTATATGACGACATACAAAAATCACACGGTATTTGATTTCTTGCAATGTAATTCTATGAAAATTCCCGCCGATCCCGCCAACCGTCCGCAATTTGTCAGAAAAATGATGCTAGGCATATTACAAACGGGCGTTTACCTTTGGTATATGAACAACGGGGATATCTCGCAATACATCGGCAGTCCGTATGGGATCGAAAATGATTACATTGAACCTTAAGGGGTGAAATAATGTCAAGAAAAACGCTTTCCGAACGTTGGCTTTCTTCCTCTGCTCTTGGGTCGACGTTCCTGTCCATTATACAAGGGCGTTTCACATGGGACGGGTTGCCTATGGGTCTTACATCGGCGCAAATGGAACGATATATCTGTTTATGGGACGCTGACTTGCCGCTAACGGGTAGCCTTGGGGCAACCTTTGGCGGTGCGGCAGGATTTAAACACCCCGTTCTTGGTTCGTGTATCCTGCCCATGTACCCCGCCGACCAACGATCTATATATTGGCTTCCCAAGGAGTACATCGTTACGGGTTGCGATTATAACGCGCATATTGACGCGGATGACTGCGTGATCTTCTACAACGATTCAAGCCGTACCCCGCTTTCGGGTATTCTGATAGATACCCTTCAGCGGTTGGACGATCTCATGCGGGCAATGAAAGCCAACACCCGTCAGCAAATAAACCCGTGGGCGTTCGGCGGGACAGAGGACGAAATAAAAACCGCACAGGAAGCATACAGGCGTGTGAACGAAGACGATCCCGCTATATGGCTTACCTATAGCGGCATGGCGACGATTGAAACCGCAAAACGATTTTTCCCGCTTAAGCCCGCGTTTGAATCGGACAAATACTTTGATAATTATATTCAGATTCAGAACCGCCTGTTGACCGTATTAGGCATCGACAATATTGCCATACAGAAAAAGGAACGTTTGATTTCTGCCGAAACACAGGGGAACGATCAACTTGTTCTGTACTACCGCCGGGAAGCTTTACGGGCTAGACAGGAAGCCGCGGACGAATACAATCGTAAATTCGGCGAACACCTAACCGTAAAATGGAACGGCGGCGACATGAACGGAAAGGAAGGTGGGGGAAATGCGCTTTTGCGAACTTCTGAACCCGTCAAGTCAGATTTATAATCAAACGGGATTTCCGACTACCCTTTTTCCCGCGGAAATGGACGACGCGGAAGAATACCCACACGGCGCGGATATGAAAGCACAAATCGAAGAACACTTCTTTTCTTATCAAATTACGATAGTCCCGCCGTGGTATTGGGTCAGGCGTTTTCATGCGGTCATCATGCGCCATCTGTACCAATGGGAAAAACTTATCCAGTCCGAATCCGCGTTACGTGACGATGACGCAATATACAACTATGATCTTACCGAATCGGGGACATATTCAAATGAGGGGTCAGGGCAAAATGACAACTTTGTCAGCGATACCCCCGACGGATCAATACAACCGTCCGACATTGAAACCTATATGTCATCCGCGGGACGGGTCAAAAACTCAAACGCGGGCGAAGGCGAACACGAATTAACGCGAAAGGGAAATATTGGCGTTATGACGGCGGCGCAAATCCTCGGCGGCTACCGGGAAGCAGTAAACTTCGACGCTTATAGAATCATTTTTGCGGAACTTGAACCCCTCTTTATCGGTGTTTTTGAAGACTTCGCAGAAGTCGGTGAATATGATCTGTTAGTCAACCCAGGTAAAAACTGGGGCGAATAATGAAAGGAAGGGAAAGCATATGGCGTTTCTACCCCCTATTAACATTGGAAGCTTCAAGCCATCCCCGGCAACCCTCGCGCAATGGGTTTATGACATTTGGCAGTATTTACAGGAAAACCCGATCGCTACGCAAGCGGACATTGCCGCCTATATTCAAAACTATTTTGAAACTTCTCCCGAAGTGCAAGAAATTGTTGGCGATGTCGTGGCACAATACCTGCTCGACAACCCGCCGCAAGCCCCCGTACAGTCGGTACAGGGAAAAACGGGTGCGGTAAACCTGACATACCCCGATATTGTCCCCGCATCCAATGCCGTTCCCGTATATAGGGCGGCATCTGCCCCCAACACTTCAACGGCGCAGGGTTTGTATAATAACGGGTATCGTCTGTTTGTAAACACGGCAACACAAGAAATCTATACAATCAGCAATTCGGGCGCGTTGGCGTTGGTTGGGCGTGGGAAGTTTGACGGTACAACGGTCGATCTTGACACGGCTCAGGGTGACACAACTATTGCGGAAGCGGTCGCCGATCTTGAAGCAAAAGACATGGAACAAGACGCAAAAATAGACGGGTTGTATCTCGGTAACGGTTCTTATTCAATAACGGCTGACGCATACGGATTTTTGACAAGCAATAAAACCCTTATCACAATCAGCATACCGTTCAATAAGGTTGTCCCCGACGGAAAAACCCTGACAATAACGGGCGCAAATTTGACAATGCGTACCGTGACAGGGCAATATATACCGTCAAGCGGCTATAATGTTCAGTCGGCAGAATTTGACAGCCTGACATATCGTCCTAGCGGATTGCGTGTAACGTTCCTTCGTTCTTCCGGGTGGACAAGCGAAAGCATAAATAATACGCCGTTGGCGGGCGGGTTAAACCTCTCGTTTACAGTATCATGATTGCATATGTAAATCCCGAAGTATCGGGTAACGTGTTCGTGCGGGTCGCGCCCAATAAGGGCGCGCCCTCGTGCGGCACGCCCGCGTATAATTCAAAGAACATCGGCATTCTGTACGACATCGACGAACAACACCGTGACGACGATACCGGGGATATATGGTATCATATCCGCGGGTTAGGTTGGAGCATGGCAAAATTCTTCATTATATATAGTCCCGCAACCGAACCCGGTGACGGCGGGTGTCGGCGTTGGTTGGTCGGGTTGACGCGTGAAGAAGTCGAAGAGTGTATTTCATATTTGGAAGCGTCGTTAAACGGGGGTGATTCTGATAGCGTGGATTGACGATTTGCCGAACCCCGCTTTACCATATAATCGTATTAACGGGGAAAAATACTTTTATACATCGTCGAACGGACAGACGAATATCAGATATATAATGACATGGTTTCGCCTACGCTTTCCGAATTGCAAATTCAAGGCAATGTCCGCAATTTGTGGTTGTATGAACGGGGAAAGCGCAATAAACCCCGCGACGGTTTACGGATTTAATAATTATCAATACCTGTTCCAAAACAGGAAAAGGGCGTTTGGGCTGTGTCAGTTTATCCCCGGGTGTCTGCCTACGGATCACGATGAGAATTATTACCAAAATTACCACGGAACAAATAAGCCTATATTGTATTATTACATGAAAAATCACAATCTCGGAAGCGACATAAACGTTCTATATACAAATACGGGCTTTGCTACCGATATGCGGGTTCAGCTTCAATATATTTCTGATATGAATGGTTGGAAGCGACAAACTTCGTCAAGTTACGATCCTGTTTACGGTAAAAGCTACACGGGAACAATAACGGACTTCATGAACGATGACTTATATGATGTCGGGCATATGACAGCATGGTTTTATGCCGCGTTCATTCGGTCGGGCAGTCCGTCGGTTGCTCTCCCCCGTTACATCAATTACGCAAGCGCAATATATGATCTGTTTTTATCTGAATTTGGCGACGATGTCCCGCCGCAACCCGTACCGCCCGCACAGCGTAAATCATGGGTTATTGTCGCGAAGGGGGCAGGACTGTTTTGACTTTGTTCATTGGTGGATATATCGTTGGCGTTGTAACATTTTTTCTTGCGTTGGTCATTGTGTCGGTAAACGATCATGATTAAATATTACAATAAAAATGAATTGCTGTCCTATAATAAACTCTTCAACTTTATTACTGGGGCGCGTGGCATTGGAAAAACATACCAGTTTAAAACGTGGGCGATTAACGACTTTATTCGTACAGGGTCGACGTGTTGGTGGATTATGCGCTATGCTACGGAAATAGACAGCATAGTAAAGGACGGTCGTTTTTTTGCTGATGTCCTCGACCGATACCCGGTTCACGTTTTCCGTATAGACGGCAACGTGGGATATATCGCCGAAGGACAGGACACAAAGGGCGCGGACTGGAAGCCCTTTATCATGTTCAAGGCGTTGTCCGAATCCGCGATCAAGGCAATATCCGACCCCGCGTGTAATAAAATCGTGTTTGATGAATTTATCCCGCTTCCCGGCATCCGCTATCTCAAAAACGAAGTCGAACGCTTTCTCGAATTGTACTTCACCATTTCCCGCGGGCGCGATCTTCGGGCATTTTTCCTCGCGAACAATGTAACAAGCGCAAGCCCGTATTATACATATTTGAAAATCCGACCGTCGCAAAATGAATTTACGATCAAGGATGATATCTGCATTCAGAACGCACGAACGGAAGCCTTTAAAGAAAGTATGCGTTCGACCCGGTTCGGGCGTTTAGTGTCGGGTACGCATTATGCCGATTATGCTATTGAAAATGAATCGTTCGCCGATTCGGAAGCTTTCGTTATGCCAATGCCGCAACACCATAACCTGATATTCACGATAAAGACAGAATACGGGTTATTTAATGGCTATATGTGTTCGCCCGCGTGTCTGTATCTAAAAAAGACAAACGATCAAAGCAAATATGTTTTCGTGTTTGATTCAGCGTTGCACGATGATAAAACCTTATTAGACTTTCGCGGAAAATATGTCATCGACATCATACGTTCGTATTATTCAAAGGGCTTAATCGGTTTTTCTTCGGTAACAGAAAAAGCGGAATTTTTCAATTCCGCATCAAAATATTTGAAAATATAATTATCGTATAAACGACAATTGCGTCTCGTGAATTGTAAATTCCGTTTCAACTAATTCGATCCCGCCGGGGCGAACCTTCGGCATTAGCTTGCCGGGGAACTTCGCCCCTATTTTAAAGTTTTCCCATGTGACTAACTCTTTGCACGCTTGCGGCATTCCGCACGCCTTGACTTCTAAGTACCCGTCCGATTCTTCTTCAATGTATGTCTTCTGTCGTAAAAACTTTGCCCTTATAAATTCGCTTTCCCGCTTCCATGCGCCTAACGTCGTCGGGTGAACTTCGCCGTTAAATTCGGGGATTATATGTTCACCCGTTAATTCGTTCGTGTATTCCGCAAGATGGACGCTGTCTGTATCGCAGTAGCAAAAACCCCTTGACGCGTTCACACCCCGGCATAATTCGCGTCGGGCGTATGCGGTCACAAACGCCGCTATCGCGACATTGTTCGCTTTTTCATGTTTAACCAATTTGTTGTTGTTCGCGTCCCTGTAAGGTGGGTATTTTACCGTCCGCGTGATCGGGTCGTAAACTGCCCGCTTTTGTACACGGTCGGGGTTCAACCCGAACTTACCGTAGCAACTGTTTAACATTAGCTTATCAATTTGCCGCAACCCGCCTGTGTGTTGCATTTTACGATTGCCCCAATAAGTCACAAACTCGGTGAATAACTGGTCATCCGAATGCGCCCAACGGTAGCCCTCGATAAACTCGCATTCGACATCATAGTTTTCTAACATCAGATCATAGTCAACCGAAGTCAGCGTTACGACCCCGGTAAAACTGTTTTCGACCCACGCATTGTTAGCGCGAAGCGTCGGCAGTTTACCGGCCTTTCGTTTCGCCTTTACCTTAAAAGACGCGATCCATAAAAATCCACTTAATTCCGTGTAACGTTGTATTTTCGTTGGGTAGTATACGGGATAGGGATTGTTAAGCATAACTGACGGGTACAGGCTGTTGACATCGTATACAACGCCCGCCCCGACGGTTTTTTCCTTTATGTCGGGGTTCACCCACGAAATACCGCCGCAATAAGCTTTACGACAGAAGGCGTCTATTTCGGGGTGTTCCTTGTCCCGCATGGACATGATACCCAATTTTCGATAGCTGTCACAAACCGTAGACTTTAAGAATTTAAACGCGTCGGCGGGGGCTGTTAATTCGGTCAACCCTTCGTCAAAATGTATCTTCAATGCCCTTGCGACAATTTCCGTATCATTATGAATATACGCGATTTCTTCGGCGGTTGGGATATAACCGACCGGGCGCGGCATGGTGTAGTCAATTTCGCCCTTCAATATAGATAGTTTATAGCTTTCACCGATTGTACGGACAGACAACGGTATTTTCTTAAAAGAATCGCGGAAGTCCAACCGACGCCCGTTCTTTAAAATCACTTTACCCATGAACCATACGCCCGAATCAGTTATCAAAAAATACATCTCGCCCGCCGTCTTCACTTCCCGTGGCGAATCCTTCCACACATATCCGGATCGGCAGAAATAATCAAGCAAATAACTTCCGTCGAACTTTAGGTTGTGAAAGTATATGGTCGCGTCGTCTGAAATGGAAAACAACCCCGATTCAATATCAGTATGGGTATTATGTTCCAATGTTTCGACGCAACAAAGATCGAATAGCCATACTGCCATATCATCCCCGCGTCGTATTGTTTCAAAGTCGCCGACCAAATTAAGCATTTTATTTGATCCTTCCCGCCCTTATTAGTGACAATATGACCGGGTGTCCTTCCCGGTCGGGGGCGTCCTTGGATGTCGTCCCTCGCCCCGGTGAGCCGTAGTCATCAAAAAACATGCCGCCCGTTGCACGCATAATCTGTCGTGCTGACAACTTGTCCAACGCCCGCAAAGCCTTTGATACGTTGGATTCGGGGAATGCTGATTCGGGAAGCCCTGTCAATGCAGACTTAACATTTGCCGCGTATTGTTCAGCCGCTTGTGCCCAACGTGAATTTACATTGTCAGCCATCCTTGCGCGTACATCCTGCATCTGATATTGAAACGCTTGCTTAAAACCGCCGAAGCGTTCCGCGGCGTCCTTTTGTCGTGCGATCTCGCCTAACGACCACGCCGTTCTATAGTCGCCCTTGTATCCGTAAGCTTTCGCCGCGGCACGTGATTCTTTGTTAAACTGCTTCACTTGCTGTGCGTATTGACGGACTGTTTCGACATCTACACCGAACATTTTCGCCGCCCTCGCATAACTAATGCCGCTTTTGTGTTTGCGGTTTAACTCTGACGGTCTTGCCATACAAAGCCCCTTTCCACGCTATAAGTCATCAAACCAAATCGAACAAGATCATTTTTCGCTCTCCGCACGTTCTCGGCGTAGGCTTCCGGGGTCATCTTCGATAACCTGACCCGCGCCGCATCGACGGCCGCTTGCCGCGTGCGCCCTTCTGCCAACGATAACCCCGTGTCGGGGTCGATGCAGTACCAATGATTCGCTTTGTCGCTATACACGCAAAGTCGAACCGTACCGAATGCCGTACCGCCAATGTACCCGCGTTGAATACGGCATTTGATTAGTTTATCAAAATCCCTGTACACAACACGGAAGCGATAGCCGCTCCATATATCCATCCTGTAAACCCCTTTCGATAATAAAAGCGGGTTGCCCCAACTTACAACCCGCTCATCATTCAAACAACTACTTAATTATTCGATTCTGCCCTTCAGAAGCATCCGACGCCAACGGTTGGAGTAGTACTCTTCGATGACCAACGTGCGCCCGATCAAATCTTTGCGGACATCCTCGCCGTTCTGCACAGCTTCCCACACAAGGCGGGCAAAGGGGGTCGGGGCGTAGTATGTCTTATCGCCACTATAGACGATCATTTGCGGGCGCATAGTCCCATCATTGGACAGGGTGTTTTCAACTTCGGTGACGGTAAAGTCATCAATTCTCAGGTTCATGCCCACGGTAACTTTTTCCGCGGCCGGGGCGTTAATGCGGTCGATGATAGATTTCATGTTCAAATCTCCTTTTCGTCGAATTTTCCATACTTGGTGTTGGATTCAAGCTTTGCGGTCTTGCGTTTTGCTTCGGGGGCGGCTTCGCGTTCACCCTTCGCCAACTTCAGATAAATGCGGCTTACTGCTTCGTCTTCGTTACGTGCAAGATTGTATTCGACTTGCAATTCATTCAGAGTGCAGTAATGACGGTGTGCCAACTTCAAGGCGTATCGTTCGTCCTGCATCGTCAGGGCGGTTTCGCGTGCGATTAAAACCGCCAAATTGTGTGCATCATGCATACGGGTCAACTGGTTTACTGGTGTTCGCATGTGTCCTCTCCTCTCGTGTTATTCGGGCGTTGGGGCTTCCCGTGACAGGGCGTTAGCCCTGTTTCGACCGCTAGCCGGGCGGTCATCGTCAGACGGGTTAATCTTCGGAATGATCGCAATTCTCAAGAATCTCATGGAGACGGTCACGTTGTATATAATCAATCCTCTCACAGTCGTGTAAGAAATCAATCACAATCCCGGCCCGTTTGGACTCAAATACCATCATGTCGGTGAGGTTGCCAATCTCGATGTCCTCAACATTTGTCCCGTAAAGGGCTTTCCGTGTTTCGTTAATTGCCTCAATAACTCCGTACATTGTTTTTTCTCCTTTACTGTGTCGTTAATGTTTCACATGGAACAATGAGTCGGGGTTTAAAGCCCCGTCACAGATACCGCCAATGCACGAACCGTTCAACGTTCGGGCAACCGTGTTCCTTCATCCATATAGATTCACGTTGCCATGCCGCCCGGGCCACCTTTTCAATCATAGCCGACATCGTCGGGATGTCGTATCCGTCCGATTGCATGAGTGCATTGATAGCGTCATATATGTATTGGGCTAGGGTAGTCGTAGCATATTTCCGGGAACTTTCAATTGATTCGTCCATATCAATATAAACCATAGTACGAACACCGTGATACAGGGCTTTGAGTGCCTTCCTTGAAGTCTTTGTCATTTTGTTGTTCTCCTTTCATGTCGTGTAATAAAGTATAGATGGGGGGCATGATTATAGTACCAATTTTACGGGTGTTTGTCAACACTTTTTATCGTGTAAAATCGGTCAAGTCTAGGTAAACAAAAGTCTACGTTTACTGAACCCCTCAGTTCACCCGTACTAAACCCCACGTTTACCAGGGCTAAACCCGCCGGCAGGGGGCAGTAGTAAGAATAATACTACTTTGTGGGAAGAGTAGTAAGATTCTTCTAACATACTCC
>JAEIGA010012764.1_pt1 | contig 12769 bp, 13 predicted proteins | sample 9270691 | NCBI WGS metagenome assembly JAEIGA01 (sample SAMN17057246, study PRJNA624740) | gut metagenome | biome: biome; isolation source: fecal sample | host: Bos grunniens | place: China: Xizang | collected 2019 | reverse complement strand
TTTGTCCTATTTGTGGAGAACCAACCAACGTTTATATGGGACATGCGCGAAAAGACAGACTCTGCAAAAAACACGGAAAAATGAAGAATGATGGCTTGATTGACGTCAACGCCGAAAACCTCTACTATGAGATTGCCACAGGAGCAATTCTCAATCCTCCCCAAGCCAAAACAAAACCCGAACCAATCAAAGAAACCAAAAGCAACGCCGATGAGCTAACATGCATCATATGCGGAGAACCAAGTAACGGAAAACATTTCTGTTTAAAATGTTATCACGAATACAAAGACAAATCCATAGACATAAGGATCTCCAATTGTCGAGAAATTAAAATTCTCGATCAATACGGAAACCTCACCATAGAATGTGATGATGGCAGAAAGGTAAGAAGTAGAGCCGAAGCCTTAATAAGTAATTTCTTTTATAACAACAAAATTCGCTCCGTATATGAAAAAACTATCTACTATAAAGAAGACGGGAAAGACAAAACACTTCACCCGGATTTTTACCTTCCCGACTACAATGTTTACATCGAATACAACGAAATCAAGAAAAAAAGCTATCTAAAGAGCAAAGAGTATACCCAAAGAATATATGACCAACTCGGCTTCAAAGTAATCATTATGGACGACCAAGATCTCAACAGCATTGCAGGTTGCCTGAAGCCAAAATTGGGAATCAATTAAAAGGATCCCCCGTTTATAAAACGGGGGATCTTTTAATTTTAATACAACTTTTTTCTTTAGGTATTACTAAATAATCATCCCCATCCGCAACATTTTGCCCAACCAGGAACGTCTTCGGTGTTTCTTGGAATAGATCTTACAGCTTCAAAATTGCAATAAGTAGTAGTGGGATTGGTAATTTGAGTATTAACTTTAGATCCCGCTTTACATATATCGGCAGCCGTCGGATAATCATTATTCATAACAACATCTCCTTGTCTTTAAATTAATGCCCATAATACCAACGCTTGCAATCCTTGCAAGTATACTTCTTCCAAGATTCCGATGCAGGGTGGTCATAGTCGACGACACCTTTAACGGTAAAGTCATGGTCACATTCATGAACTTCATTCACCAAGCTCGTATCGACGACCTCGTTGATATAGCCGGCCTCAATATTATCAACACAAAGCGCAAACTGCGACGTATCGGCGCAATAAAATTGAGGACGACCAAAATACACGCCCCAAACCTTATTTACCTTATAGACAGCCTTGCCCGAGCAGATGACTGTGTTTATATAGCCTCCGCCATTAAGGTAAAGCGTTACGTCATTAGTAATGGGGTTCAAAAGAGACGTGAAAGTATAGACCGTATCTTCCTCAAGGGCAAAACGATCATCAACCAACAACTTTCCTTCGGCATTCGGAAGCAAACTGAACTTCAAATCATCGTAATATCTTCCGTCATCTTCACGGAACGATCGCCAATTAAAGAAATTACCTCCCGTAATTGCAGAAACATCGCCCGTATAATGAAGCTCAAAAGAAAACGAAACAAAATCCAATTCACGCCCCTCATAAACGCCGGACGCCAAAGAAGTCAACTTTTCATTAAAGGTATTGCCTCCAACTTGTGTCAAGACACCTCTCTGTCCGTTAACCAAAGAAACAACGAACTCACCATTTACCAAAACATCTTGAGACAACGCATTTATATAAACGTCATCCCCCTCAAGAGTCGAGAAATCGTGTTTCATCACATTCGTTGTACTTCCAAGCTTCAAATACGCTCCGCAAGCACAAAACGTGGAGCCATCTGAAAGCTTACGGAAATAATGGCCGCTTTCGTGATTGCCGGCAATCTTTCTCATTTCACCACACTCGGCACAAGCAAAGTATTCATATCCCTTGCCATCGGGATCGTCGACGGCAGAGACCGTTCCAGTCGACAAACTGAACACACATTCGTGTTCTACCTCGGGAAGCATCAAACGACCGCCCGAAGGACTGTCGATCGAGCTGATAAGTGCCGTAAGTGCACCGCCCGCGAGAACAAGACAAAGGACAAGAGCAATACCGGCCAATTTCTTATTTTTCATTTCTTTCATTTTTATCTCTCCTTTCCGGATCTAACAATAGCGGCAACCATATATAAAATGCCAAATCCCACTGCCGCGCCAAGGGCTATGCCAAGCGCACTCTTGAGACTGATATCCTCAGAATAATCACATCCACAATCATCACACTTTTTATCAAAATCCTTATCCAAGTGATCCTTTGACAGCTTATACGCACAATCCGAATCTTGGCATTCACTAACGTGTTTCTTTTCGTTAAGCTTTTTCCAAGCCGACAAATTATGTTCATGATCTTTGACGGGTGCTGAAGTGGTTTCATCAGGGGCTTTGGTAGTCTCATCGGGGACTTTAGTGGTTACATCTGTCTTATCAACCCCGCACACCGAACAAGCACCATTTTCGAAAGAATGTCCAAGAGCCGGGACTTCACGAGTTTCATAAGAACTCAAGCAAAGCAGACAAGTTCTTTTCTCCGTGCCGACATTAACACAAGTTGGTTTTTTTGAAACGATCCATTCACCAAAAACATGGTCTTCTTCGCCGGTATCACAAATCACATCTTCTGTTCTTTCAAAATAGACACCACACTCTGCACAAAAATCCGTTATTGTATAAGTAGAACCACTACTCACTATTGTCTCAATATCGCCGCCCCCAGACACGTGTCCAGTAGCTGGCAACACTCTTGTTTTTTCTCCACCACAATTCATGCAATAACAGATTTCCTTACCTGTTTTTTCACACGTTGCAGCAACATAAGATTGCCAAGGACCATAAGAATGGGTCAGAGCAGAAAGAACTATTTTTTCGGTTTTTCCACACCTTCCACAACTACGACTCTCCTCACCGGCCACGCCGCATGAAGCTTCTTTGATAACTTGCCAAGAAGACCACGAATGCGATTCTCCATCATAATAAGTAGCCGTTCGAAGCTCGCCACACTTCAAACAGAATTCCTCGATTGTATAAGTAGGGCAAGAAACATACACAAGAGTATCTACATCACCACCACTCCACTCATGATCACCACCATCATTATAAGTAACAACTCGTGTTTCGCCACAATTGCTACACCACTCCTCAATCGTATAAGATGGACAAGTCGAATAATCTATTGTATCCGCATCACCCAACCACTCTTCATGAGAACAATCAGATGCAGCAAAGGTTGAGACAGTAAACAGCGACACAAAAAGGAGAGCGACAGCCAAAAAAACTGTCAGCCTAGATTTCTTTTTCATTTTTTCATACCTCTCTTTATAAAATAATAAACAATAAAAACTCCCCCCAAAACGACAGCCAAGACAAAAACAATCATCCCAACAGAGTTCGAAGACTCGTTTTTAACAAAATCCGAGGAGCCTTGCGTTGTTTCTTCAGGATCAGCTTCTTCAAAAACTTCAAAAGTAGTTTCTACAGGTTGATGCAATTCAGATGATAATTCCGAATACCCACAGCGCAAGCAAACACCATCCTGCAGATCGTGTTGAAAAAGTCGATTACTCACATAAGTTACATAGTCGCAATCCAAACACTCAAAAGCAATTTGAAATCCATCAATACAATTCCCTGAATAAAAATATCCATTATCCAATTCATGCTTATGATCATCACTTGCAAAAGTCGATACCACTAAAAGAGAAAGCAATACAAAAACAACAATCACGAGATTAACAATCTTCACACACTTTTTCATTTTGTTTTTTCCTCCAAATCTTTAATAAAATAACTATTTTGAAAATTCAATTCCTCACGGCTTGCCACCGTGTCGGCATATTCCGGATAATCGTCAAAGCTCCACGCTGTTTCTCTGAGCTGAGGCTCGAAAAAGCCATGATAGCAATCGGTACTAAAACGCTCGGAATACACCTTCTTATGCAGAATGTGGATACGCTCCATTTTCTTATCGCTGTCCATCGTTCCGCTTTCCACCGCAACGTCAAGCACATTACAACCAAAACGGTTATACGTGCGCCGATAATGATTATGGAACGCCGCAAAGACGTTAAGAAGTACCCACATCGGCAAGATCATATCGCCACGCCAATAACGATATTCCCGATAAAACGCCGCGAATTTCGGATAAAGCAGATCATGTAAAAGCTCAGTTATGAAGAAGCAAGGCATCAAAAGCTCGGTCTCGTGCTTAGCTTCGATATGCACGATATCCACAAGATCACGCATATCGGCGCCAATCGACTCCGGGCGTTGCTCATCACAGAAGAAACGAACGAACGGATAGCCGCACACGGTTGCCTTATGGCGGCACATCTTAAGCGAATACGAAAAGAGATCGTTCTTCTGATTTGCCGTATCATCGCCCTTTTTGATTTCTTGAAGGGTGAGCTGATTGCCGCGTTCCTTACCAACCTCAGACATAAGAACCACACCAAACTCAAACGAACCGTTACGTTCGTTTTCGGCCAGCACCTTCTTGCCGAGGCGAAGAATGTCAAAATCAAGAATGTGCGCGTGCCGGCTACGTGCTTGCGCTTCGTCAGGGCTGAGTGAGAAAAGGCTATGATTCCAAAGTGGGAAATTTCCACCATCGTCAAGGACACCATCCACACGAACCGAATAATTGGAAACGATCAAACTTGACTCGATGATATAAATAAAATATAAACAAGCATAGTCTTCAAGGCTCTTCCAAATATCCAAATGCGAAAGGCAATCGTCTTGCCGGGAGGGGTATCTTTCCACATCATACCCGAAGATCTTTTCAGAGATCTCACCTGCCTTAAAATAACGCATCCTCTTTTTGTCTACAAAATCACGGCAATCGGTAAGATTTACAATCTGACGGTACGCGATCGCGCGTTTCAGCTCATCCTCAAGATTGATCCACGGAAAATTGGGATATTTCATCTCCAGTTCGTCCATCAGCTCAAGCGCCTTGTCTCGAAACATAATTTCAATCGAGATTGCAGCCGAGGTCAAGGCCGTGGTCTTACCGGTACCCATCGTGCCGGTATACATCACGATCAAAGGACGGCATTCAATGAATGCACGATCCAAATTTTCACGGTATCTAAGATTCCGAAGCCCAAGCCGTTTTCGCGCGATGCAGATCACAATGTAAGTCACGATCAGCCAGAAGACAATCGGTGCGCCCGAAAGCATAATGATAAGGTCAAGCATCAGCTTCACCAGCTGCACCGGCAACGTGGTGAATTCAAACGCCATAGCGAAATAGAAATAATAAGCCAGGAATTCAAGAAGGATCGTAAGGATATTGAAATTGACGAACCACAAGAGAACGAACGCAATCTTATAAATACAAATCCGATCAAATACAGCCAAGACCGCAAGCACAAACCTTTTGATCGCGCCACCGATCCAAAACCCGTGTTTTTCAACAAAGAGGACCCCTTTGCTTTTTTCGCCGTGTTTGTCTTGGTTCGGCTTCAGGATCATCTTCTTTAAGATCATTCCAAGAATCAAGAAACACGGAATCAAAAGCATAGCAAGCATCGAAAAATTGTATATAAAATTTGCGATCTTTCGCCAGTAAGCCGCAAAGCATTCTGCTTTGAAAAAGATCTTCCACATATCACGGAACTTCCGCAAGATCTCAGGAACATCAAAGGGAAGATATTCAAGAAGCTTCTCACCGGGAAGCTCGATCACGCTCACACTTGACTCGATTCGGAAAAACTGAAGAAAATAGTACTTCATCGAAAAGGCAAAATCCTTCACCGCTTCAAACAATCGGTAAACCGATGCCTGATAACGAAGCAGGAGAAGAAGCACGCTTCCGAGCAAGAGCAGAACCGCAACGATATGCGCGGCATTTTTACGAATCCACGTCATATCTCACCTCACGCATACATAAAGCAATGCCAAAGGTAACCGAGTAAGAACAGGGCAAAGAGCAACGCAAGGAGCTTCAAAAGGTTTTTCCAAATCCTTTTTTTATTCATCGGCGGCGACCTCGTCGGTATCTACCTTTTGAATATTTCCGATTGGAATACGACCGAGTCAGCGGCAGTGATTGCTCCGGCATTTGAATGATGATTTTTTCCTCGGTTTTCTTTTTGCTTGGCAAGAACCAACCAACAACGTTGATGAAAATGTAAAAAACGAACAATCCAGCAAAGAGAGCAATCAGGAGCTTGAGCCATGTCCAATCAATATCAGTATCAGATGAACCAGAAGGGCTTCCTACCCCATTCAATATTCCCGTTACAATATTAGGTCCAGCATTTATGGGAGATGATGCAACGCCAAAAGTCGTTATATTAACACCATCATCCGAAAAACCAAGCTCAATAATATCAAAGTTCAAATAAAGCGGCGTAATTACTCCGTTTATATCGTATCTTTTTCCAGACGATAGAACTACGCCAGCTGCAGCGTAATAATCGTCATCAAAGGCAAAACGAAAAAGATATGTATTTTCCTTTTTTTCCTTTGCACTTGAGACATAAGACTTAAGATCTAAAACGTCCATTTCTGAAACCCAAAAATCCTCTGAAAACGTTTCAGACTCAAAATCTTCAATCTGCACCTCTTGTATCATTTGAGCCATTACAGTTTCATCTTCAACATCTTTAAGAACCCAATCCCAAAATTTATTCAAAAGATTATCATGTTCGTCATCGTAAGACGGAAGATGTCCTGTATCTTTTATAGTTATAATATCTCCAACCGCTTTGCCGTCTTTAGACTGAAACAAATCCGCAGACCAGCCATTTCCTAAATATCCCGTTTTAAATGAAGCCTTGTAATTCGAAAAATAGTCCCACATATAATCACGCGACAAAACCTCAGTTTCAGCCTCTAAAGTGGGAACTTTAAAAACTGTATAATAAAATGGCAATTCATTTAAAACTTGCCCCGCGCCAAGCGCAAAAATCGGATTGAAAGCATAATCCGAAACAGAATAAGCAGTACCAAGCGAACCAGGCTCAAGAGTTCGTCCAAAATAAAACGAAATATCTGCATCAGCCGCAGCACAAGAACGATAGCCCATAAGTTGAGAATAGACTTGCGTATCCTCTGTTTTCACAAGAATCATCGGTGCAGTATAATATTTTTGCGCCTTATACTTAATCTGATAAAGTTTACCATATTTTTCTTCAATATCATTTGGCACAGAAAAATAAACTGAAGTGATCATATTTGAAAAATAACCATCACGCGCAGAATCTCCAGTAATATACGACGTATTTTTCACATTAAGCGTTATTGTCAAAAAAGAAGTTCGCTCGCACTTAAGATCCTCACCACTTCCCGTAAAAGCAAAATCATAACCGCAGGTATACGCTTGCGCATTCGTATTATAATGCCCATCCTCAAAAAGCTCGATCTCAGACACAGCATAATGTCTAATGTCCGAGCTTTTAATCACAAGCTCAGAAGCCTTTGCCTTAACCTTTGCTTTTATAAGTACACCGTCTTTTGCACTTTCAATCAATTCAAGATAATAGCTATCAAAATCACCCGGCATACCATTCGATTGCAATTCTCCAGCAAAAACAATCTTATTTAAATCGGTCGAGCTCCCAAACTTTTTCTTGCTCGGATTATACAAATAAACATACACTCCCGAGCTTGATTCAAAATCAGTGCCATTATACCCTTTTTCCATAAGCGTGATCAAATACACTCCGGTATCTTTTGGATTCGCAGGGTAATCTGCAAAACTGATCACGTTTTTAAGTTCCTGCTCGATCGCGCTTTCTTCAGCAGCAAATGCCGAAGGAATTAGAAGCGAAAAGCAAAAGAGAATCGCAAGAAAAAAGGACAATATTTTTTTTAATTTCATGCTCCTCCTTCCAAATATAGCCCTGTCATACCAACAGGGCTACACTTGTTTTACTTTTCTTACTTATCGAAAATCGACTTGTTGTAAAAGTCGCCTTCCTCGGCACCTTCCACAATCACGGGGAATGCCTCAACGTTCTTCAGCTCCGCGCCCTCGATCACCATAATGTAGAAATCTACATCAGTATCTTCCTCAAAGGTAACCGTATTGCCTTCGATATTTGCGTACCCCTGAGTAGAAAGCGCCCGCTCATAATACGTAGTCACCTTCGATGCATCAGCGAGCCAAACCTTCGTCACGCCGTCAACCTCATAAACGCCGACCGCAAAATATTCCGTCGCGCTGGGATCTTCAAAAGCCGTGAACGTATATTCGCCGGCCTTAAGGGAAAGGCTTGCAAACTTGATGGGCTCCTCGGCGATCGTCAAGGAATTTGCCGCGCTGGCAGGTACGCCACCGTCAAGCGTAATTACGCCGTCCTTGACCTCAGCTTCCACGTCTACGATAAACTCAAGCGCGCCGTCTTCGATCTTCTCGAAGAACAGGTTTTCCTCGTTCGGCGAAGCCGAGAAATCAAAATCAGTAAATCCATCGGTCATACGCATCGTTACGCCGCACAAAATCACTGCAGCCAGGAGAATGCCGGCAACAGCGAGCCAGTTAAACTTAAGTCTTTTCATTTTTTCTTACCTCTCATTTTCATTTTTGTTTTCAAAGTTTTAATCTTTGATTTTACTTCAGACTTGATTTTAGAAAATTTACTTTCCGGTTTTTTCTTAGAGACTCCAAAAAGAGTCATTTTCTTTCGCTTGAAATTCACGTCTTCGTTATGACGCTTACTTTCCACAGGATAAGAAGGTTTATCCATACCGCATTGATTCAGTACGCTATCCACAACACGCTTTGAATGAATTTTTTTTGTGATACTCACAAACTTTCCTTTTTCATTCTTTCCCGACACCGTAACCAGGTACGAAGGTTGTTCGCTTATATCTACCACCTTCGCATCCTTGCCGATTCCTTTTTGGAAACGCCAGCTTTCAAGCGTATGAGCCTTATTCCCTCTAAGCTTTGTACTGATTTTCTTCACCTTCTTTCATCAAAACTATTGACTTTTCAGAATTTGCGGAGCCCGTTTTTTCTTTGTAGAAATGCTTACACCTCCAAACAAAAAGAAACGCACTCCGAAAGGGAATGCGTTTCAGCTCGTGGCTATCCTTTTACGTAAAGATTAATCTTGTGGCAGCGACGGCACGAAATTTTAATATACACACCTTTGCAAAATCGGTGGATCTCAAACATCTTAGCGCCACAGAATCTACACCGGACGTCCTCGTAATTTTCGTTTACGCTTTCGTCCATCACTTATCCTTCTCGCTGACAGAAAAGATCTCAAGCTTGCACTTTTCGTCAAGCAAATACTTTGCCGAATTCAAAGAGCCACCGAAGCCAAAATCAAGATCCATCACATCGCCTTCCAGAGGTGCAACGCCGCCAACAAATTCAGGATTAATAAAAGCTTCTTTAACTTTCTTACCTCCGTTATCCTCATAAACAACATGAGTAATAAACGCCTTATACGGCTTACCGTTTTTTTTCGAAACTCCTTCTTTATAAACAGAACCCATTACACATACTTTCATTCTTTTTTCTCTCTTTCTTTTAATTTTTCTAATTCTTTTTCTTCTTTGTTCAAAATTGGTCGATGCTGACGTTCTTTTCGCTTTTTGATTGTTTGATACGAACTCGGCTCAAACTGCGGAACCTCTCCCGTCAAGGGATTCGCCGCAAAGCCGTAAAAGTCGTTATCATTCAGGGAACACAAAACATCGGACACGTCCTCCATAAACGTACTTTTTCCAAAACCGTTATTTTTCAAGATCGAGACCGAGGCAACCGCACCCATCAGTCTCTTTTTCGTTTTCTCAAGGTTACTATGCTGCTCGTGTGTTCGCCACACGTCAAGCACGTGTTTATCATATTCCTCAATATAACTCTCATTGATCCGCTTCCACCAATACGAAAGACGTTCTTCTTTCGTTCCTTTTTTATCCACGAAGCAAAGTGAAGTGGTAGTTAAATATTGGCAGATCTCCGAGCGCAAGGCATAAACCTTAAATAACCGCAAAAGCGGAAATTGCTTTTCGTCAAGCCACTCGGCGCGGCCGAGCTCCTCACAATATGACACACCGTGAGACCGAATAAATTCTTCCATACTTACGTAGAATTTTCGCTTTGTCTGAAACTCGATATTCATTATCAAGGTAACCGGGGGCAGAATCGAATCCACTACCGCCCGAAGCCGATCCGTATTATCTGAGTTGACATATGCGCTTGTTTTGACGTCAAGAAGCTTTTTCTTGATTTCCTCATTGCTGCCATGTTCCAAATACCAATCGATACGTCCGATTAAAAGCCCCATCACGTAGCTTTTCAATTCAAATGCTTTAAGATAGCATTCATAATCGTACCGGGAAATCAACTTGTCCTCAAGCCACTTGTCAAGAAAGAAACTTTTATAATTCTTTTCTATGACCTCACGCGACTTGTTATAAATACGTACGAAAATATCATTGGAATTTCGGTGACCGAAGGACAAATAGTCAATCTCGATCTTTTTCCCGATCTCGCCGACCTTATGATAAATACGGAGCTTGGTCTTGAGCTTGGAAAGAAGCATTTCATCGGTGAAATACTTATACGGATTCTGAATTAAATTCGTATGATACGCATAGTCAATACGGTTTTCATTTACCGCCTCGACCTCAAGACCAAAATTAGCAAGCATAGCCTCCACAAATCGAAAGCTTTTGCAGACCGTCTGACACACGCCGTCAAGGACAAGCGCATGAGAACGGAGCTGAACTACGATTCGAGGAGTGGAATCTTTGGGAAGAATAGACGATATAAATATATCGAATTCTTCCTCTTTCCGCAAACAAAACTCATAGTGAACAAAACGTGTAACTTCTACGCTGAGATCGAACAGAATCACTTCGAGCGAAGGATTGAAAGCCTTTTTGGTGCGGGAAGCGCCAAGCTCCTCTAAAAGAGCTTGCATATTCTCCGAAGGCTCATTCGAATCTCCACAAACTTTTACCGTATAATACAAAGTATCTACATGATTGGTCACCTTCTCTTTGCTTAAATTAAAATAACGGTCTTGTTCTTCGGGAGAGAACTCCGCGAAGATTGGAGATTGCCGAACTTCTTTACTGATCATATTCTCAATCTCCTGTAAAATGGTGTTATTTATTCAAAAAAATCAATTTGGGCAAAAGGGCATTTGCCCAAACGACTTTTTAGAATCAAAAATCAACAATGACAACACTTGAAAACACTTCACGCCCCAATTATGCAGGGGACGTATTACAATTTCGTCCCCTTATGGAAAAACTTGCGGTTTTCCATTTTGGGTATTGACTTTTTATCATTTTATGATATAATAAACACACAAGAAGTGTGATATGTTGCAAAAGCAACTACTCGACGGGTGAAAACCTTACGAAAGCTCACTTCTTGTTTTGTTTTTTCTTCTCATAGTACATAAACGGTTTTCGGTTATAAGACTTTTTATATTTTTTGATACGATGACGAGCAACCGCCATATCATCAGGGGCAAATTGCCAACCAGAAAGCGGATCAGAATAATACCCCTCTTTAGCGGTATGTACTTCCTTCAGCTGCAAATAAGAATCCTTTTTACTTGAAGGATCTGGATTTTTTGACAATTTCACATGTCTAATATCCGGATGCGGAGAAGTGGTCAACCCCAAAGACTTATATTTACCGTTTTTCTCTCCAAAGACATAATGTGGATGTCCATCAGCATGAGGACTATTATTAAATCTAAATTCATTTCTTGGCTCGTACTTACGAGTCTGTTTTTTCTTCCGTGAAATTCAAATCACCACTTTCTTTTAAAAATCAAAGTTGAATTTGCATATTGCCTTTGTGTACGATTTCAAAAGTATAATCATGCAAGTCAAGACAAAGACAATGCAATTTTTCTGAATCATCTTTGTAAACGATCTGCAGCTCGGCGACAAGCTTGTCCTTCGCCATGGTCTTGTATTTATACTCAATTCCCATTCGAATACATCTTGAAAGTGTAGTCTCTTGGTAATCGTCTAAAGAGCGATTGATCGAAAATCTGTGCTTATATACAACAATTCCATATTCAAAGGTAAAATCGCCCGAAGTCACATAATGACATTCAATGGCTTTTTCGCTTCTTAACTTGGCAATAATACAATCAGCCAAAGCCCAACCGTCAACATCATAGTAGGCAGGATCACAGCCGAAGAAATCAGAAATTGCACCAAAAATTGCCGGTCTTTTAGAATCCAAGCTCATACTTCCTCCTCCAAACACTCCGTATCTTCAAGATCAAAGACAAAAAACATACATTTTTTAAAAAGAAAAGGAACACGTAAAATTTTTTTTTCAACATCAAGCACAATATAAAAATCAATACGAGGATTGCAAACCAAAACGGTTTTATGCCAAGGCAACTTTTTTGCCTCTTCTCGAGATATTTCCCAAAGAATAACCGACTGCTTTTTCACTTTGTTCTCCTTTTCAAACAGCCAAAGAAGGCTCCGGAGGAGTGCCGAATCCTTCTTCGACCATATTTAAGACAAAAGACGTCACAACGCCAAAACAATATCCTTCGTTTTTGCCTTTTGTCACTCATGTAGCAATACGACGACTGCGCTTGCATTCTGTAAACGTATAAGCACAATAATTGTGCTGAAGAGCAAAGCCAAGCCATTTCTTCGCTTCCCGAATTGCTTTTTCTTCACTCTCAGCAGCAATCTCCAACTCTTTATAAAATTTACACTCGTTCTTATCTGTTGAATACAAAACCACAAGAAACGTTTCAAGATGATCAAGAGAAGAACGGGAGAAACACGTCAAGACTTCAACATTGATCTTATTCCAACATTGACACATACCGCCCATGACGATTCC
>JAEIGA010012763.1_pt1 | contig 12769 bp, 12 predicted proteins | sample 9270691 | NCBI WGS metagenome assembly JAEIGA01 (sample SAMN17057246, study PRJNA624740) | gut metagenome | biome: biome; isolation source: fecal sample | host: Bos grunniens | place: China: Xizang | collected 2019 | reverse complement strand
TTATGCAGTTCCAAAATGCCGTCGTGCCGATACTTTCTATCGTGCGCGGGACGATTTTTGTTATATCGCTTGAGAGATTCGTCGAACCCGCGAACGCGGCATCGCCAAGATGCTTAAGCGGCAAATCGAGCACGACCTCCTTAAGAACGGGACAATCCGAAAATACGCCACTGCGAATCCCAGGATGGGTCGCGTAGGAGCCGTTCGGAATAGTATCAGCCGAACCCGATAAGATTACGCGCTCAAGCTTTTCGGCGCGAGAAAAGGCGCAGTGTCCGACAGATGAAACCTTGTTAGCGTAAAATCCGGTAACTGAAGCGTTTTTACGAATAAGATCTTTACCTATCGAAACGGATTTTACATCAACAAGTCCCTTGGAGGATTTAAGTTTAATATCTCTTAAATCGATAACACCCGAAACATCTGCGCCGAGCGAATCAATCGTAATAATACCGGATGTGTAATCAGTCTGAGGCGCACATTTTATGTAGAGCTTTTTCGTGCCGTCCTCTGAAACGATTGGCCAGCCTTTTCTCTTCTCAAACGCTCCGACATTCCAGACATTGTCCGCAAGCGACGTGAAAGCGAGCGAACAAAGACCGACAAAACAAACCTTCTTCAAATTCATCGTGTGCCCTCCTTAAGGCTCTTGACTAAACTCTTGAAATCACGCGGCTGAGGCCCTTCGCGCCAGCACCAGATGTAGAAATCCTTTCCGATCTGTTCAAACCTGTCGACAAGTTCAAGTCGCGAAGGCAATTTGATATTTTCAAACGACGCATCATTCATTGACTTCTTAGCATCTTCGAAAACGGACTTAACTTCATCATATCGCTCAATAACGAGCATAAGCATACCGGCGCTTAGGCAGCGGACATTGCCGTGAGTAAACTTATCACCAGCCGTCTTCGAAAGAGCGTTTTCAAAAAGCATGAACGACTTGCCGAGATTTAACGCATTAAGCCAGCCTCTGCCTGGATTGTAGCCGTGCATTCTCGCACGTGTTTTGCGCTTCTTTGGCTCTTCGCCCCATACCGCCTTTTCGAGAAGCTTGTAATAGGCGTTTATCTCGACGGAGCCTGCGCCGCAGCAGTGATCGATCCACTCCTTGGACATCTCATCGGTATCAAGTTCAGGATTCCAGAGAAGTTTCGCGTAAAGGTAGGTGCGAAGCTCGACGAAATCGGCAAATACTGCGCCATGTTCCATCTGAGTGCTGACGCGCTTTACACCGAGATCGCGGAAAGTCTTAAAGTCGTCTGCGTAAAGATGGTAAATCGGGTGAGGAGTAATGTAATTGCGGAAACACGCATCCCAGTCCCAGATTGTAAGACGCCCGGGCGCGATTTTGCTCCATTCGGTCAAACGGCGCATCTGAGTATCTTGAACTTTGATAGGCAGAGCCTTGTTGCCGTTCTGGCAGATTGTGACATAGACATTGCGATGGAGAGCGCTCGGCACCTTTTTAGGCGGCTCGACCCAATCCCAATAAGCGAGAGTTAAAATGCGCGCCTTAGGATATTCTTCCTCTATGCCTGAGGCGACATAGTTGCAGATATCAAGAAGCGGACCCACGCGCGAGCCGCCCCACTCGCCGAGAAGTTTTTTGCACTCGGGGCATTTGCAGAACTTGTTGCTGTCGAGATACGAAAGGCTCACGTATGTTATGCCGTCCAAATCGAACGCGCCAGAATCTTTGCGGGCCTTAAGTTTAGCTTTTACCTCTTCTAAGAGCTGCTTTCGCATTTCTTGATTTGAATGGCAAAGCTGAACGCCCTTCGTGCGCTTTCCGCCGACAAGTCCATACCATTCGGGGTGAGCTTCAAAGTGCTTCTCGGGGTTGATGTAATATTTGTTGCCTAAGGAATGGCCGCCGCCCATCTGAGCATCGCGCTTACCGCCGATTTTCTTGTACTCGCGGCTGACGCGAAGCTTAACCGCCCACGCGGGGCCGACATTGCGGTCAAGCGCGATGGAGCCGGGGAAGCGCTGCTCGAAAGGCGGCGCATAGCTGTACGAAAGATCCGACGGCACGGAGAGCGTCGTTTTGGAAGGAATCTTATCGCTCTTAGGATCGACACCGAAGAACCTTACGCCCCAACGCTCCAAAAGTTCATAAGCGGCATTGATCGCGCCGCGAGGACCTTCACCGTAAAGTTCAAGGGTAGAACCGTCGGAGGCGACCTTAAGGCCGATCTCATCACGCTTAAGCCCCTTTCGATTGTTTGAAATAAGAATGGTTGAAGCTGAAACTTCATTCGTCGCAAGGACCTTAAGATCTGCTCCGCTCATCGCCTTGACGTATCTCTGAAGCTCCTTCGCGGCGAACTTAGCGCCGCTTGAGTTATCCCCTAATCGGATAGCCGCTTTGGCGTTTGAGTTTTCGACGACAATAAAATCGGCGGCACTTGCCAAACCCCCGAAAGACAAGACTAACAAAACCGACATAGCGAGTTTTATTTTCTTTCTGTTTTTTCTTATCATATATGTATTTCCTTATATTTTCTATCGCCTCTTTTGACCATAATCAAGACATAAATCTTATGTCAAAAAAAGCGTCCTTTATGATACCACAAACATCACGATCCGGTCAAACCGACACTATGTTTTTTTGCGCAAAAAATTTCGTGTTTATTTTCACAACGAACTATGCTATAATCATTTTTCATGAAAAACAAAAACTCAAAAAAGCAAATCAATATTCTTGTAGCGGTAAAAATCTCGCACACTTCAGGGCGTGATTTGCTTTCGGGCATATTCAAATTTCTCGAAGCCAACGTCAGCTGGCAGATTCATTTGGTGCAAACGACAGAAGAATTCTCCGCCAAACTTCGCGAACAGTTTAATCAAAATGACTTTGACGGAATTATCGCCACCTTCCCGATTTCTGATGAAGCGATAGACCTGCTCGCAGCAAGCGACCTACCGACGGTATTGGTGAATATAGAAGACAAGCGTCTATTAAACCGCAACGGAAAAACCTCATTTATAAAAAACGACAATGCGGCCATCGGCAAAAAAGCCGCCAATCTGTTTCTTACAAACGGGCAATACGCTTCTTTTGTCTGCTTTTCCAATTCCGACAGCAGATGGAGCTATGAAAGGAGCAAAGGCTTTGAAGATGCTTTGAAAGAAAACAAAAAAGACTGCCTTAAAATTACTATAGATACGATATCGGGCGAGGCCCAGGAAAAATCAAAAATACTCCAAGATATTCTTGTTCAAACACCTAAGCCGTCGGCCATTTACGCTACGAGCGACGAGTGCGCCATCGAAATATTGAAAGAAGCCAACACAAAAAAAATCAAGATTCCTTACGACATCGGACTTTTAGGGACAGATAACGACGAATTTCTTGTAAGCCATTCGAACCCTCCCATATCAAGCATTGTCCCTGGGCACACAAAAATGGGGCTTCGAGCCGCGCAAGAACTTAAAAAACTGGTTGATGGAGACTTAGTGCCAGAAAAACCGATATACATATCGCCCGTAAACATCATCGAGCGCATGTCCACAAAACCTATTATGCCAGGCAACATTCTTGTTAAGCACATAAAAGCGTACATAAAGGCCAATTACAACAAACGGCTTCGCGTCTCTGACATAGCCAGCCACTTAGGCATCTCAAAGCGCTTGGCCGAACTTAGGTTCAAACAAACAGAAGGATTTTCTATTCATAAGGCAATTGAAGAGCTTCGCGTAAGAGAGGCTAAGAAACTGCTTCAAAAATCTGAACTGTCAATCACTGAAATCGCCAAGCGCACAGGTTTTTTAAGTCAGAATAGACTTGCGCATTTCTTTAAGCAGCATTTTTCCATGTCGCCTACCCGGTGGCGCGAGCACCACATCGCCAAGGATAGTAAACACTAAAAAATCTTTACGTCCAAACCTCGCACCTCAGGCTCGAGAATAACGCCAAAGCGATAAAAAACTTTAAGCCGCATAAGGCGAGAGAGCGCCAGAAAATCAGATGCGCGATCTTCATTCTGCTGAACAATGACATTGGCATGAGATTGCCAGACAAAAGCGCTGCCCACCGAAAGACTTTTTGCGCCAGCCGATTCAAGGAGTCTCCCGGCGAAATCTCCAGGAGGATTTTTAAAAACAGAGCCTTTTGTTCCCGCAGGAAATTTTGAACGCCTTTTGGCGTATTCTTTCGATAGCGCTTCGTCTTTTTCGTAAGGCTTCAACTTAAAATCCTGGATTTCGCCTTTTATTGAACTTTTTCGATATCCAAAGCCGCACTCATCGGCATCAAGCCACTTTCCGTCAACCTTGACGCTTTCTATAAGCTCGCTTATCGAATGTCCGAAAGCGCCGGCATTCATCTTTATCCAACCGCCAACGGTGCCGGGTATGCCGGTCATCCAAGGGATTGATAAAGAAGCTCCTATCTGCGACGAACGGTAGGAACTCTTTACATACACCTCATTCGTCTTTAAGTCGCTTTGCCACGTATTGGACCCTGCTCCAAGCCAAATACGCTTTTCTTCCAAAATTCTTCCTTCTTTCACCCATGAAGCGACTTTTATAATATCGCCCGCTCCAAGAAGCAGCGTCACATCGCCTTTCTTTGATGAAAGAGCCGTATGCGTCCACGCCTCTTCGACGCTGCGGGAGAGATAAACGTTCAAGCCCGCCTTACGGCAAATACAGTACAAATCAGCCTCATCGCCCCCTTCTATGGGCTTTTCGAAAGCTGCGTATGTAGGGCAGATAATCACCTCGTCGCCACCTGAAAGCGCAGCCGGAAAATTTTCAAGAAGCGCTTTTGTACGCGAATATCTATGAGGCTGAAAGACGACGCGAAGAGTCCCCTTGCATACTTCTCGCGCCATCGTTATCGCGCACTTCATTTCAGTAGGATGATGAGCATAGTCTGTATATACCCCATCCGCAAGACGCTGAAAACGCCTGTCCGGCAAAAGCTCAAGCGCCTTCGGCAAAGCTTCTATAATGTCTTCTTTTTTATACCCCAAGCGAAGAGCGACTTCGACCGCCGCTCGGGCATTGCGCCAGTTATGCTCGCCCGCTACGGGGAAAACCCAGCCGTCAAGATCAAGCGACTCGGAATCGATCACCTCTTCGGCATTGGCTTTGGCGATCTCGAAACAATTGAAATACTCCTCCTCGCTCTTAAAATGATCGGGGTGATCATATTCGCATTTATTGACAACTAGTGTTTTAACACGATAATGAACGAGCGTTGCATCTGATTCATCCGCCTCCACCACGAGCACACCCTTGCCTGCACGAGCTACCGGCATTTCGCCGCATTCCCCGCCGATCGCCCAAGCGACATCTTCTCCGAGTGCGAGCAAAAGCTTGGCGATGAATGTCGAGGTCGTCGTTTTACCGTGGCTGCCACAAACGGCCACCGTCGGTCTTTGAGAGGCGATCTGCGCGAGACAAAAACCGCGTGAAATTATCGCTCTGCCCATCTTTCGCGCTTCAACGAGTTCTGCAGATTCTGCGTCAACAGCAGGGGTCACTACTACTTCATCTACATCTTTTATATGATCGGGGCTATGAGAATCAAAAACGCGCACACCTTGTTCTTTAAGCCAATCCAATCGCTTTGACCCAGAAATATCACACCCTGAAACATCGTGCCCCTGCGACTTTAAGAGAACGGCCAACGCCGCCATCCCAACGCCACCTACTCCGATCAAATGAATTTTCTTACCCATCACTTACGCTTCAAAAGTACCGCCGCATGAGCCTGAATGCCTAAGCCAGCTCCAATATCGTCAAGTTTCTCGTTTGTCTTGCCCTTGACACTTACATCACCCATCCCGACGCAAAGCACACGGGAAAGATTGTGCCTCATCTCATCGACACGGCCGCGAATCTTTGGCTGTTCGCAGATGACAGTAAGATCGACATTACCGACACTCCAGCCCGCCAAGGCGATTTCATCGACTACAGAAGACAAAAGTTCAAGCGAGTTAGCCCCCTTATATTTCTCGTCGGTATCTGGAAAATGCGAGCCTATATCCCCCATGGCTGCCGCTCCAAGAATCGCATCTATAACGGCATGAACCGCGACATCGGCATCAGAATGCCCCAGAAGGCCTTTCTCCTGCGGAAAAAGAACTCCGCAGAGAATCAATTTTCTTTCCGGCGCAAATCTATGCGAATCATAACCGTACCCGACTCTGAACATGACTTTATCCGTTTTGGCGAAGCTTAAAGGCGATCTTTACAGATTCAACCGCAATACCGGGGGTGATTTTCGAATATCCTTGAACGCGGTCGGTGAAGGATATGGGCAGCTCTTTTATCGTAAAGCCCTTTTTCCATGTTCTATGATTCATCTCAAGCTGAAATGAATACCCAGCGCTTTGTACGCTATTAAGATCAAGAGATTCAAGAACTTCGCGCTTCCAGCATTTAAAGCCGCCTGTCGGGTCTTTAATAGGCATACCCGTTACCGTACGAATGAAAATTCCTCCCGCTCGCGAAATAAGCCTGCGCTTAAATGGCCAGCCTGGGGTAGAGCCGCCTTTTACATAACGTGACCCGATAACAAGATCGCCGTCTGATTCCACAAGACGCGGCAAATCTTTCGGGTTATGAGAGAAATCGCAATCCATCTGGACTATTTTCTGCGCACCCAATTCAAGCGCGTGAAGAAAACCCGCCACATAAGCTCTACCTAAGCCTTCTTTCTTCTGTCTATGTAAAACATGAATGCGGGGGTTTTTCTTTACAAGAGAATCGATAACATCACCCGTTCCATCCGGAGAGCCGTCATCGACGAACAATATCTCAAAGTCTTCTCCCTGCTGAAGCACCGCCTCAGACATTGGAGTGACATTATCTCTTTCATCATACGTGGGTATTACAACTAAAACCATTTTATTTCTCCTGAAAAAAAATCAAACTCTCCCGCTGATTCTAAGGGCAAGAGCCGGCAATTTCACATCGCGCGCTCCCGAGGTTACAAACGCGCCGTACTGCTCGGCATGGGAGGAACAATATTGAAACGCTTCATCATGATTTTCGACAAGCACGCACTTGCCTTCGTCGATCTTCTCGGCAAGCATCTCTGACGAGACCGATCTATCAGCCGTTCCGCCAGCGTCATACACCGGCAACAGGAGCAATTTATCCTGAGAGCGTATAGTCTCATTAAACATGGCCGCAAGCTGATCCATCATTTTTTTTATGGGCCCGTAGCCGTGAGGGCGCCATATTACACACACTCCCTGCGGATACATCTCAGCAAGAGCCGTCCACATGGCTTTGATCTTGTCAGGATTATGCGCATAATCGTCGTAAACACGCTCGCCATATCTCTCAAGGCGGCGGTTCACCCCTCTGAATGTCGCCAATGACGAAATCGCTTTCTTCTTGTCTACGCCAAGATGAACCGCCATAGAAACTGCGGCAAGAGCGTTCTCTATATTGTGCGCACCGGGCATTTTGAGCGTCTTTTTTATCTGAAGAGACGTCTCTTCATCTCTATCAAGCCCTACCGATGTGCGACCGTCAACGAGAGGCCCGGGAAGACCCTGAATAAATCTGTCAAAAACCTCATCCATTTCTTCTTTTGAATAATGGTCGGCACTCGCGTTGGTTATTATCGCGGCATAGGGATTGAACGAAGTAAGAGATTTATCGGATTCATCAACTTCGGCCACCGCAAAATCACCCTCGCCAAATCTTACGGCCCCTTCCCAACCGGGGACATTCGCGCCATTAACGCAAAACGGATCCAACCCACCCTCGGCAAGAATATGCCCAAGAAGCGCCGTTACGGTGGTCTTTCCGCAAGTACCCGCAACAGCCACAAGTTTCTTTTTTGAAAGCGTGCGATCAAGGGCGCTAGCGCGGTGAATTATCTTTATCGAAAGATTTTTGGCTTTTACAAGATCAAGGTTTGTCTCTTCAATGGCTGTTGAAACCACAATCTCATCAAGGGAACAATCAACGCCGCTTCCGTCATCGGGAAAAACCTTTATGCCAAAGGCGTTGAGCATCTTGACATTGGGCGAGGTCAAATCTCGATCGGACCCGGTAACTTCATGCCCCGTGCGGAGCATTGCCACGGCAAGCGCACTCATTCCCACGCCGCCTATTCCGACGAGATGACTTTTCATTTTCTTTTAAAAAGATATTTTAAAATCTTTTCAATGCGCCACGGATAAAACATTCCGTACATTCCGATTACCGCAAGTATGTAGGCCAAGGCGACGACAATCTGAATCGGGGCAAACCCTTCTTCTGGAACGAGGGGTCTGGTAAACTTAAAAAGCTCCGCCGGCAGAAGCATAAATATGGCCATGATCGAGCGGGTAAGCAGATACTCTTTCATCCAAATGCATGTCAGATATGAAAGAACGCCCGCCATAATCCACAACTGACACGGAAAGCGCTTTAAAAAAGCGTCAAATACGGCGATACCTAAAGTGTCGCATTCATATGCCGTCCAAAACCAGGCAAGCGTTGTTATTATTATTGCGGCTAATCTTGTCTTTTTCATATCTGTCATTGCTCGTCAGCATCGCCGAAATGGCGGCGATAATACCGGTTGAAAGCATAAAACATAATATTGACGCCAAGCTTGTACGCCTGATCGGCCACTTCCTTGGAAGCGCCGGAATGATCGTCTTTCCAAGCGTCGTTTATGTCGCCCGGATGGTAAAAGACCACCCAGCGCCCCTCATCACGAATGCCAAGAGCCCGGGTTCCGTCATGATGCCAAAAAGGAGGCGCTCCGTCCGGGAACATGTATGGGCGCTGATAAATGTCATCATCGTTTGATATATCGACCAAGGGCTTTCCGGGGAAGACCCTTCTTAGCATCGCTCTTACGGCATGGCCGAAGTGACCGCCGCCGTTATCAATAAAGAGCATGCCGCCCTCATTAAGGCAATAGTCTCTAAGAATCTTAACTTCACTTTCTGAAAGCGAAAGCCCTTTCATGCCTGTCATGAACACAAACGGTGGCGCTCTTTTCTTCGGGAAATACCTAAGCCGCGTGATTTCACGCGCTTCAGTATCCTTGGCAATTTTCATGCCGGTCCATTCATGAAATTTGATAAGCAGGTTGTAGTCCGACCCCTTGCCCATATCTTGATCCCAATCGCCGCCGCGATATTTAAGACGAATAAATCTGACGGCGGAATTCTCCATCCCTGACGGCCAGCCGTTACCCTTGCCCTTTCCTTTGCCGGCCGCCATAACCTGAGTCGCCTCGTATGTATCGCGCGTCTCCTCTTCAAGTTCCTTTAGAGTCGTTACATCGTCTATATTCATGCGGGTAAGAATATATGGGCTCCAGGGATTGACCGTTAATTTTTTAGGCTTCTTCTTCGGTTTTATCTTTTTAACTTTCACCTGCTGGAGAACTTCCTGTCCGCCCCCCTTCGGCAGCCCGTAAGGGTCTTCCCACCCCCAGAAGAAAATGAGATAAGGAAGAAACATCACCAGCAGAAAGAGAGAAATCGACCAATAAAGCGAAGAGCGGAATCTCGGGTCGCGCCCGCCAGTGCGAAGATTTTCAACGAGCCTTTCACCGGCACGCATCGGGAAAACGCCACATGTCTTAAGGTTATAGCTGCTGCGCACCCGCATCGTGGCAAGCGCAAGAAGTATTACCGCAAAAAGGAGCGTTATAAGCGCAAAAACAAAAAACGAGCCCGTCCAAAGATTGTTTCGCATGGCCGAATCGAACGCCTTGTGATCACACGAAACGAGAATTGACGGCGCAATAAGAGTCCAGCGGAAGACAAGAAAAGTGACAATCGCCTGAAACGCCCATGCGCACTCAAGAAGCCTAAATGAAAAGCTTCTCGCTATCCAGGCGAACATGGCCGCGACTAAAGAAAGCCCCGCCCCGTAATAAGCCAAAATCTTAAGCGATTTCGCATACTCCAAATGCCCGGCATTCGAGAGATAGCGCATCATCGCTTCATCTAAGCCAGCCCATCTGCACCAAGGTCCTGGCAGAATATATCCGATCGCCGCCGATAAAAGCGCTAAAAGGAGAAACGCGAAAGAGAACTTAGCCTTAAGAGGGATGCGCCCCTGAAAACGCCATAATGCGCCGAAAATGCGCGTGAAAAAACGCGCCATCGCATTATGGATTGCCTCTATCAATCGGTATAGGAGCTCTAAACAAACCACGTCAACAATACTCCGCTATCAATCGAGAGAGAGGTCGTCACCGTATTCAAACTCTTTTTTAGGAGGCAAAGGCTGAACCTCAGGCGGCGTCTTACCATCCTTCGTAACTTCGCCTGCGGAAACAGCGGCAGAAGAAGAGGACTGAACCTTGTTTGTCGCGGCAATCTTCCTGGCTTCTTCTGCGGCAGCCGCTTCTTTTTGCGCCTTTTCCGCAGCCTCGGCCTTACGCTTGGCATCATCCGCCTCTTTGCGCTCCTGAGCTCTGATGGCATTTATCTGCGAAGGCGATTTGATGCCGTAGGTGCGCCAGTCGTTGAAAAGGCTGATGCTCGTCAAACCCATAACAAGAGCATGAGCTATAATTGAAATAACGGTCGCTTTGAACATCACGGAACGGCCGATATCCGCCAAAAGAGCATCACTCTTTGATAAATTCTCCACTGATTTATTCGCCATAGACTTAATCCTCTTTTTCTCCTGTTAATATCAGTTTTACGCCTGCTGCCGATACGGCCTCTATAAGCGGCTGGTAATCTTTTCTCAACAAATCTTTATGTATTGAGACATGAACTAAATATTCACGGTCTTTCTCCGTAAAAGGCTTTAAAAGCGACTCGATTTCAGAGACTGCGACCTGTTGGCCTTCATACCATACATTCGCATCTACATCCATCATGATTGAAGCTTTGGCGGCCTCCTGTTGCTCTAAGTCCTGAGCGGCCGGTTTCTCAAGCTCAAGATTGCCGGTCTTCATAAAATTAGAGGCAAGCATAAAGAAGATAATAAGCAAAAACGCTATGTCGCCCATTGAAGAGAGCGGCAAAACGAGATTTGGTTTCTTTCTTCTGCGTATGGCCATCTTAATTTTCCATTATTGCGACAACGCCTCCGGCCGCAGCTATCGCGGTAGCCACCTGATAATATCTTTCATACTTCACATCATCAGACGTCTCAAGCACAACTGCTCTATCCTTCTCGCTGCGAGAAGGAAAATTTTTCTTCCACAGCTCGGCTCTTAGCTGATCCATCGTAAGCTCGCGCCCTTCTTTCCCGTTCTCGGAAATAGTTATGCGATCGGCCGAAAGATTTATAGTCGGCGTATCTGCTTCATTCTTCTGCTCCTCCGGAGGCTTCGCCGATGAGGGCATGTCCATTTGTCTGCCGAAGGGTCTGGCCAAGGAAGTTGTCAGAATGAAAAAGATAATAAGAAGATTGGCGATATCCGAAAAGGATGTCAAATCCGGGCTGATATCGCCTTCTCTTTTTTTGCCGAGCCGCTTCATTCTCTCTTAAAGTGAAATGGCCTGAGCAAAATGGGCAACGGATGTTTCAAGCTCCATCGTCCATTCCTCGACCTTCTTCTGAAACATGTTGTAAGCGACAACGCCGGGAATAGCGATGATAAGACCGGCGGCGGTCGTTATGAGAGCTTCTGAAATACCGCCTGCGACCGCACCCGGATCGAGACCCGCCGCTTCGGCCATAACGCTGAACGAATTGATCATGCCCGTGACAGTACCGCACATTCCGATAAGAGGAGAAATCGATGCGATGAGAACCATTGAGCCCATGCGCTGTTCCAGGCAATTCATGGCCTTTGGCGCGTAATCTTCCATCGCTTTTGTAACGCCGGCTTCAATCTCAATTTCGCTCTTGCCTTTAGCGCGCATGAGCTTAAGTTTTTCCACTCCTGTAAGAAGTACTGCCGCAACAGGCCCTTCAGATTCCTCACACGCCTTGATCGCGCCATCAAGATCACCGGACGAAACCTTTTCACAAACTTCGCGTCTCAAAGCAGCAGGATCAAGCTTTGAGGCAGCTCTAAAAGCGCGCACACGATCAATTATAACAGCGACCATCGCTATAGAGCAAATAAGCAGCGGAAGCATCATCCAGCCGCCGTCCATCAAATAACCCATCATGTTTTCATTTCTCCATTTATAATCAAAATTTCATTCTTTCGCCGTGTGCAAAAGAACAATTTGAATTGGACAATAGTATATATAATATGCCGCTAAAATGCAAGGGGCGCAACGCGTTATTTTGTAAGCGGTTATGTCGCCCATGCAACTACTGTAGAGTATTGTCGGGTGAGAAAAAAGATGGTATTGTCAAAACAGCGTGTTACCTTGAATAAGTGACTTGTCAAAATGCGGCGGATGTCGCGGCAACCGTGCTCCCGCGCTTATGCGGCCGGATTGCGCGTCCTTGCCTAAGCATCGCTTCGCTTAAAACTTCTCCCCTCCTTGTCTAACTTGCGCCTCGCGCCCCGTCCGCCGAATGGCGCATAAGAAAGACTCACTCAGCTCAACACGGGTCACTACCGTCCCGCTTCCTCACACGCCAATTAGCTCACATATTAACCACACAAGTGACTATGCCGCGAGCCCAAGTTCGCTTTGCAAGCTTGCCGTCAGGCGTGTAGTCATACTTAGGGCCTTTACCATCAGCATAGACTTTATTTGTCATGACTCCTGATGCTTCATCGTAAAGCCATGTCGTCACATCGCCTGTTTCTATTGCCAGTTTCCTATGACTTTGCCATCATATGAAATTGCACAGCGTGAGTTAATCCAAACTCGATCAACGCCCCATTGAATATGTTCTACGTCTTGCAACATGTTAACACCCTTCC
>JAEIGA010012762.1_pt1 | contig 12770 bp, 10 predicted proteins | sample 9270691 | NCBI WGS metagenome assembly JAEIGA01 (sample SAMN17057246, study PRJNA624740) | gut metagenome | biome: biome; isolation source: fecal sample | host: Bos grunniens | place: China: Xizang | collected 2019 | reverse complement strand
GCTCTTCAGGTAGGACTTGAACCTACGACCCCCTGATTAACAGTCAGGTGCTCTAACCGACTGAGCTACTGAAGAATATGTATCAAACTTGAACCCTTTTTGCCGCTTTTTGCTCTTCAGGTAGGACTTGAACCTACGACCCCCTGATTAACAGTCAGGTGCTCTAACCGACTGAGCTACTGAAGAATTTTTACGACCTTTCTCGTTTGACGATGCAAAAGTAGTACTTCTTTTTTTTACAGCCAAGAAAAAACGCATTTTTTTTTCAAAAAAAACTCAAATAGTACAAAATAGTATCTTTTTAGCTTAAAATAATCCAAAAAAGAGTGCTAAAAGGAACGAAATAGTGTATCTTCGCACAATTAAACTCAAAGAGGTGGGGTAATGGATGCTGCCTCTGTGTGAACAACTTTTTTAGAAATTCAAACAACTTCTTAATATTATGCGCAGAAGAATACCTTTTATTGTATTTCCTTTGGCGGTGTTATCGATATTGACATTGCTTGCATTCAGTAACGACCGTCGTAAATTCAATTTGTCGCAGCAACTTAATATATTCAACTCTATTATCAAGGAGCTCGACCTCTTTTATGTCGATACAATTGCGCCCGATAAACTCATTAAGAATGGAGTAGATGCAATGTTGAGCAAGTTAGACCCTTACACCGTATATTATTCCGAGGATGATGCCGATGAACTGAAAATGATGATTACAGGAAAGTATGCAGGAATAGGTTCTATAATACGTTATCACAACGATAAAAAGACTACTGTTATTGCCGAACCGTACGATAATATGCCTGCGGCTAAGGCAGGACTAAAGTGCGGAGATGCGTTGTTGACTGTCGGTGGGGTGGATGTAAAAGGTATGTCAACCGATAGCGTGAGTAATCTGTTGCGTGGTGAGCCGGGTACAAAACTTAAACTCGAGATTGAGCGTCCGGGAGTTAAAAAGCCTATGCAGATAATTGTTGAGCGTGCAAGTATAACTCTACCCCCTATTCCTTATTATGGAATACTGCGCGATAGTATAGGATATATACTGTTCGACAGTTTTACCGAGAATTGTGCTAAGGAGATGCGTCGCGCCATTGTCGACCTTAAGGGGCGTGGCGCAAAGTCGTTCATAATAGACCTCAGAGGCAATGGTGGTGGCTCGCTGCAAGAGTCGGTGAACATCGTTAATCTGTTTGTGCCAAAGGGAAAGACCATTGTAACAACAAAGGGAAAAATAAAACAGGCTAATGAGGAGTATAAGACAACGCGCGAGCCTATGGATACTGAGTCACCGCTTATTGTTCTTGTGGACGGAAGCACAGCTTCGGCATCAGAGATTCTGGCCGGTTCGTTGCAGGACTTTGACCGTGCTGTAATTGTGGGTTCGCGGACATATGGAAAGGGACTTGTGCAGACAACGCGCTCGCTGCCCGGAAACGGTTATCTTAAACTCACAACATCGAAATATTATATTCCCAGCGGACGTTGTGTGCAGGCTCTCGACTATAGCCATCGTCGTAGCGATGGTACAGTGCAGCGCATACCCGACAGTCTGACAAATGTGTTTTATACTGCTGCCGGTCGTGAGGTGCGCGATGGTGGCGGTATACGTCCCGATGTAGAGCCCAAGAGCGAAGAACTATCTACTTTGCTATTCTATCTTATGCAGGATATGACAATCTTCGATTTTGCAACAGAGTATGCTCTTCGCAACAAAACAATTGCACCTGCCGCTACATTCGAGATAAGTGATGATGACTATGAGTTGTTTAAAAAGAAACTTATAGAAAGCGGATTCAGCTATGATATGCGTAGCAGCAAGATGCTTAAGCAGTTGAAAGATATGATAAAGTTCGAGGGTTACGAGGAGATAACAAAAGAGGAAATTGCATCGCTCGAGGGTAAGTTGCAGCAGAATCTGGGACACTCGCTCGAACATTTTGCTTCGCACGTCAAACGACTTATAGGCGATGAGATTGTAAAACGCTACTATGGTCAGAAAGGCGGTGTGGTATATAATCTGCGTGATGATACCGATATAGAGGAGGCTTTCAAAATTCTTTCGGATAGTGAACGCTACAATAATATTCTTGCACCGCAGCCGAAAGATACTACTAATTGAGAATATAGGAAGTACGCTGGGTATGTCGAAATGAGGCTTTAAAATAGCTCTCTTTACTCAACCTTATAAGAATGTGAATAGCTCAAAAACTTTTGAGCTATTCACATTCTTAATATCTATTTTTCTTATACTTTTAGGAATATCTTATTTTTGTAGAGTAATGCTAATATTACAAATAGTATGAGGCTGTTGGCGGCTGTCAAAAGTACCGGGTACCACTCTCCCAGGAATTGCTCGGTTCCGTGAAGCAGTGAATTTGCAACAGAGCGGAAATTAATTATTTCGCCAATGAGATAGGCTGTGATGGCATTACATCCATAGTAGAGCAACCATTCGCAGCCGCGTTTGTGTCCCTTGACGTCTATCCACCAGTAGAAAACTCCAAGCAGAAGATAGCACCATCCACCGCTAAAAAGTGTCATACTGCCACTCCATATACGTTTTATAATTGGATGCCATAGTCCCCACACCCATCCGGCTGCTATAAGTGCTATTCCAATTACAACCAGTGTGATTGCTGTTTTTTGACGGTTGTCGTTGCCTCTACGGATGATTGTACCTGCAAGGCTGCCCATTGCTACGGTGCAGCAGAAAGTGAGGCTGCTCCATATCCAGGTGTAGTCGTACCAGTCGGCAAATTGCCAGGTGCCGTCTTGGGTAAGATAGCTGCCGTCGCGCATACGTCCAAGGATGGCCTTGTCTACTATGGCGGCAAAATTACCGTCGCGGCTCCAGTCTCCAAAGAGCAGCATTGGAACGGTGTATACAATAAGCAATATTGCTATGGCAAGTACTTGTGTGTGAGGCTTCAGATAGAGCATTATCGGTACTGTGAGCAGATAGCCTATTGCTATTGCTTGCAATGTGTTGCTGTAGATGTATATGTGATTGGGGTCGAGGGCAAGCAGGTTGTCTTGAACTAACATTCCAAGGAAAAAGAGTATTAATACGCGCTTGATTACTCTTCTCCACAATGCGCTCTGGCTGTTTTGTGAAAGGTATTTTGGTAGCGAGAATGGCATTGTAACGCCCGACATAAAGAGGAAAAGTGGCATTACAAGATCCCAGGCGCTGAATCCCTCCCACTGTACGTGGTCTAACTGTGATTTGATTAATGCGCAGGTGCCACTGTTTTCCATTTTGCTGATGGCTTGCCATAGTATAGGCTGCACACCGACAAGCATCAACAGGTCGAGGCCTCGTAGCACATCAAGGGATAGTAGTCTTTTGTCGTTACTCATAGTATGATTTAGGTTGTTTGTTCCTGTAGAATGTTTTTTGTATTTACTTGAACTTTGCTCGTAAGTTCAACCAATGGCTGTCAATCTTTTGCCATTAATATTCCAAATTCATATAGTGCATACAGTGGCACCGATACTACCAACAGGGTAAAAGGGTCGCCTGTCGGTGTCACTATGGCTGCAATAACAAGCAGTGCCACGGCTGCGTGGCGTCGGTACTCTTTTAGTAGCTTTTTGCTCACTAATCCTATGCGCGATAGAAGTTGAATGAGCAATGGCAGCTCAAAAAGTATTCCCATTAGGAATATAAGCATAAGAAAGGTGCTCATATAGGAGTCTAACGAGACGCTGTTTGCAATAGTGCTGCTTAGATTGTAGTTGGCAAGAAATGTGAATGTTATTGGGAATACAACAAAATAGCCTACGGCGCATCCTATGTAGAACATTGCTGTGCCAAGTAAAAAGGCTGTGCTCACGCTGCGGCGTTCCTGCTTGTAAAGTGCAGGGCGAATGAATCGCCATAATTCATATACCAAATAGGGGAATGTGGCGATAAAAGCCAACCAAAAGGATGTGCTTACGTGTGTAAGAAATTGTGTCGCAACGTTGATGTTGATAATCTCGGTCTTCGGTGCTGTGATTCCTGTAGTCTGGTAGAGGTAAAAACTGCTTTTAGATGGTGCAAGAACAACTGAGTCGAATAAGTAAGGCATAAAAGCAAATGCTACTGCGAAAAAGAGCAGCAACACAATTGCGGTGCGAAGAATTGACCACCGTAGAACCTCGAGATTATCCCAAAATGTAGACTCCTTGTTGCTCACGGTCAAGAGAGAGAGTGATGTGTGAAAAGCATTATTCTTTATCTTTTTTCTCTGTCTCCTGCTCCTCTTCCTTGCCGTTCATTCCATCTTTGAAACTGCGGACACCGCGTCCAAGGCCTTTCATCATTTCGGGTATCTTTTTGCCACCGAAGAAGAGTAATACTATGAGTGCAATAACAATTATCTCGCCCCAGCCAATGCCGCCTAAGAAAAGTAATATATCCATTTTGTATCTGTTATTTCTAATTATTTTGCTAAAGTAGTAAATTTTTCTTTTATGACAAAGAAGGATGTTTGTAATAGTGTTTTTTTTACGGGCTTAATAGATTTTTAAACAGTTTTTTCATAAATTCGCGCTATGAAAATAGAACCTATTGCATATTTCCGTTCTCTCTTTCCAACGAAATTCGGTATACCGCGACAGAGTGGTATAGTGGAGGAACTGCCGGGACGCATTGTCTTTGAACCTCGTTATCGCAACGCTGATGCCTTGCGTGGTCTCAATGGCTTCGATTATCTGTGGCTTATCTGGGGATTTTCGGCCAATGAGGGGCGTGGTAAGGGTGGTTGGCATCCTACGGTGCGTCCGCCTCTGCTTGGAGGCAACAGGTCGGTTGGCGTCTTTGCAACGCGCTCTCCTTTTCGTCCGAATCCTTTGGGGCTTTCCTCGGTGAGGATAGATAGAATAGAGGAGCGTGAGGGCGAGGGTATGGTAATTTATGTCCTGGGTGCCGACCTTATGGATGGTACTCCGATATATGATATTAAGCCATACGTTGCATATGCCGACGCTCACCCGGATGTGCGCAGTGGGTTCGTCGATGAGAATAGCTGGGGAGTGCTAAAGGTCGATTTTCCGCCCGAATTGTGTCGCTGTCTCCCTGTCGAGCAACTGCAGGCGCTCATAAAAACTCTCTCGCTCGACCCTCGACCGCAGTATCACGATAATCCCGATAAGGAGTATGGTATGCCGTTTGCCGGATATGATGTTCGCTTCAAGGTCGATGGAAAGGTACTCACTGTAACCGACCTTGTGAGGCTGTAGACAACTATTTGTTCATAAGATAATCTGCTATAGCCTGATAAGCCGGTAGCGACGTTGCGTCGAGCTCCAGATTGCTGCTGTGTGGCGACGATGCAAGCCTTATTATAACCATTTTTGCTGCGGGGTCGATGTATATTGCTTGTCCGTGAACACCGCGTGCCATATATGCACCGTCGCAGTTCTCGGTTATCCACCACATATTGCGATAGCTCCAGCCCTTCAGGGTCTTTCCGTATATCGAGGCGGCAAATGCTTTCTTACTACCTCCATTGAGGATGTCCTCAATTGCTTTTCGGGGAATAATTTGCTCGCCTTGCCACTCGCCACCCAAACGCATCATCTCGCCAAAGCGAGCAAGGTCGCGAAGTGAGGCATTAAGCCCTCCTCCGGCAAAGGGTATGCCAAGCGCATCTATCTGATAGTAGGCATCTTGCTCCATACCAAGCTTGCTCCAGATGAGTTCGGTGAGTAACTGTGCAACGCTCTTTTGTGTGACGACTGATATTATCCACCCGAGTACATCGGCATTAACAGTGCGGTAGCCGAATACGTTGCCGTGCTCGCCCTCCTTGACAACTGTAGGCAGATAGTCGTAGAAGCCTTGTGGCGTGCCCGTGGGGTGCTCAATCATTGCATTGCCTGCTGCCGAGAATTTCCATATTTCGGCATTCGGGTCGTTATAGTCTTCGCTGTATTTGAGTGCTGTGGTCATATCCATAACCTCTCTTACTGTTGCATCGCCGAACCCCGATTTTGCCAATTGTGGTATGTACTCTCTAACTAATTTTGCGGTGTCGAGTCTGCCTTCGGCAACAAGTACCGAGGCAAGAGTGCCTGTGAAGGATTTTGTTACCGACATCACTGCGTGTACTTCCGAGGGTGTGAGAGCACCGAAATATTTTTCGTAAACTATTTTGCCATCGTGGAGGACAATCATTCCGTCGGTGTAGTTTATCTTTTGTGACTCGGCAATGGTTATAGGTGTAATGCTTCCTGTGGGTAGGAATTTTATACTATCGATATTTTCGTCTATGGCTCGTGAAAATTCTATTGGTGGCTGTCTGTTTCCGCGCGGAACATTCACCGTAGGCATAAACTCGCGCATATGCACGACACTGTAGCGCAGGGCAGGGAACTTAAAGAATGAACCGTCGCGGGCATTTATTCGCTTGTCTATGGGTGGTGGAAATCCTCTCATATAACCTGTCTCAGCAGGGTCGCTCTCTATGCTGTTGTATCGGTTTTCTTGTGAAAACATGCTTGTCGAAACTGTTATCATAGCTAAAAATATAAAATTTCTTATTCTCATAATTGGTATGTATGCGGTTTATATATAAACAAATCAGTGGCACATTGTTCTATAATTCCAATGAGAAAAAACTATTCTAATGTTTTTTAGTAAATAGAAGATACTTTTTCAAAAAAGTACTTATCTTCGCAAAATAATTTATAACACGATATTAAAAACTACCATTATGATTAAGAAAATGCTTTTCTGTGCAGTGGCTCTTTTGGCTGTTGTTCCGGCTATATGCCAAACTAATTTGCAGTTACATTACGACTACGGACATAAGAATTATGGCGCGGAGTTAAAAGATCGTCCCGAACTTACGTTTACAATAGAGAATGTCTCTCTTTTTGATTATGGATTATCGACCTATTTCTTTATAGATGCCGATCTTGCTAATAATAAAATGGTTGGCGCTTATACCGAGATTAGCGTCGACAAGACTATTTTTGATTTTCCGGTATCGGCTCATATAGAGTATAATGGTGGGTTGAAGACTAATCCCGATGGTGTAAAGGGCTTTGCTTACAATGATGTTTATCTTGCAGGTTTGGCACTGCATAATTACGATAATGGTAATATGTTCACTTTGCAGTGTCTTTATCGTTATATGTGTAATCATCCAAGTGAGAAGTCGAGCTATCAGGTTACGGCAGTGTGGAACTACTCTCTGCTTCAAGGGATTTTATCATTTAACGGCTTTATGGATGTGTGGCGCGACAAGGATGTCGAGGGTGATTTAGTGTTCTTGAGTGAACCGCAGTTGTGGATTAACCTTAATCGTTTAGTAAAAGGGCTTAACCTTAGTCTGGGTGGTGAGTTGGAAGTGAGCTACAATTTTGTTCCTTTTAACGATAAATCACGTATAAAGGAGAATCGATTGGCTCTTTGTCCCACTATTGCTGCAAAGTGGAGTTTCTAAGATAGCTCTATATATTCAATATTATGACAAGAGGATGACTTTTAGGGGTCATCCTCTTGTCATAAATAATTGCTTTTTGATGCAGGGAGTTATTAGAAAATAAAATTCAAACAGTTTCTTATAATCTAAAGATTTTCTATCCCAAAATGTTCAAATGCTCCTCACTGAATGAAGCCGAGTTTATGCAGCAGAGATTATTCATCAGTTGCTTGGCCGAACTTGCACCAACAAGTGTCGAGGTAACTCCCTCTTGCTCCAAAATCCACGCAAGCGCTGTTTGTGCCATGTTCTCACCACGGCTATCTGCTATGCTTTTTACGGTGTGCAGATACCTTAACAGCTCGGGAGTAAGACGATCGGCGGTGAGTGTCCTGTTCTCTTTCATACGTGAATCCTGCGGTATATCGTTTAGGTAGCGCTCGGTGAGTAACCCTTGTGCAAGTGGTGAGAATGAGATGAATCCCACTCCTTTCTGGCGGCAGAAGTCGAGTATGCCCTCTTCTTGTGGAGCGCGGTCGAGGAGGTTCAGCCTGCCTTGATAGATAAGCAGGGGAACGTCGCGCTCTTTAAGGTAGTCGTAAGCGAATTTTAGTGCTTCCAACGGCCAACGCGATATTCCTGCATATAGTGCTTTTCCTGCACGTACAATATCTACTATTGCCTGCAAGGTCTCTTCGAGCGGGGTGTATGGGTCGTATCTGTGTGTGTAAAAGAGGTCGACATAGTCGAGCTTCATTCGCTTGAGACTCTGGTCGAGGCTTGCTATGAGGTATTTGCGCGAGCCCCAATTGCCGTAGGGTCCCTCCCACATATCGTATCCTGCCTTGGTGCTGATGAACATTTCGTCACGATAGGGTCTGAAGTCGCGTTCCATAATCGTACCGAATGTCTCTTCGGCAGTGCCATAGGGTGGGCCGTAGTTGTTGGCAAGGTCGAAATGTGTTATTCCATTGTCAAAAGCAGTGTGTAATATCTGTCGGCTCTTGTCAAAGGGGCTTGTTGAGCCGAAATTCTGCCAAAGTCCAAGACTTACCTTGGGCAGCAGTATTCCACTGTGTCCGCACCGGCGGTAGATGAGTGAACTGTTCTCGTAGCGTTTGCTGTTGGCTGTATACTGGTTCTCTTCCATAATTGTCTGTTATTGGTTATTCTGCTTTTTGCAGCTTAAAAGTTCTCGTACTGGTATATCTAACAATTCGCTGTCGTTGTTGTCTTGTATTTGTTGCCACAGCTCTGCAATATTCTCGTTGTTATGAATCTCGCTGAGTGTGGATATTACATCGCTGTTACGTCCTGCGTTGTCAAGGTCTGAGAGCATTTGACGTACGGTGCGACCGCAGTAACGTTTACTCAGATACAGTGTCTCGCCCTTACCGGTGAACAGTACTCTCTTGTCGTGCAGATGTGAGATAATGTGATTGGTGAGGTGAGCGGGTAGGGCATACTCTTTCTCGGCATTGGCAGCTATTGTCTCAATGTCGAAATTGCTTGAAAAAGGATGTAACGACTCTATTCGCTCAATGATAAGCATACACAGAAATTTGTGATAATGGTTGTTTATGCCCTTATAATCGTTTTCGTGCTCCTGTTTATCGGCATTCTGCAAGAAGAAATTCCATTTAGAGCCTGCTAAACATATTGTCCATGAGAAATAGATTAGGAGCACAAAAATCATAAGGCTGGCGAGGTCACCGTAGATGCTGCGGTAGTTGAATGATGATATTATGTAGTAGCTGAAGTACTGCATCAGTGCAAAGATAACACCGCATGCTATTGCCGAGAATGCGGCATATTTTGCCTTCACCGTAGTATTGGGAATGAGTTTATATGCTGCAAACAGTAATAGAATATAGGTTGATACCGATACAATAAGCACATTCAGTTCTTTTATTATGCTGTCGTTGAAGATGGATGAGAGGCTCCACCATAGTGCAATTGCCATAATTACGGCAAAGGGTAGTACAAGCACAAAAGCAAAGGTCTTAAGCTGTTTATGGAAACTGCGTGGTTTCTCGTTCCATAGCATATTGAAGGTTGCATCAATTGTGCGGAAAATAGAGAATACCGAGTAGAGCAGCAGACCGATACCGATACCGACACCTAACCACATTGTTACTTTGGTGTTATTGAGATAACTGTCGGTGTATTGTATCAGACCGTCGGAGATTGCCTCCTGTCCTTGCAGAAAGTTACGTACCATCTCCAGGAATATCTCGTCGTAACCAAGTCCCTTTGCTATCGCTGTCATTAGCGCCATTACAGGCACAAGGGCAAACAGGGTGTGATAGGTGAGCGCTGCCGATGCAAGTTGCAGACTGCCGAAGCAGTCGACCAACTTTATGAGCGACCATGATATTCGGTGCTTGCTCATCTGGCGGTAGTACATTACAAAGCATCGCTTGGAGAGACGGCGCAGCTTATTGTATATCTTAATAATCCATTGCATCATAGTGTGTGACTTGTTAATTGTGTTATTTCAGATATATTCCAATTCTTCCACTAATCTGCAAAAGTGAAATCTCGCATACCTTAGTGTTATATTCGGCGTCCAGGAGTCGGTCTTGTGCATCCAGCAGGCTCTTCTGTGCCTCGCGCATCTCTATACCTGATAGGTTACCAAGCAGATAGCGCTCGTAGGCAATGTCGTAGTTCTCTCTTGCTGCTACTACGTTCTGGCGTTCAAGGCTAAGCAGGCGGCGATTGTTCTCGTATGCCTGCCACAGCTCGTTAATGTCGGCATATAGCGTCAATTCAAGGTTTTTATGCTCAAGCTCGGCATTGTTTATGGCAATCTTGGCATTCTTGCGTTCGCGGCTGCGTTTGCCATCGAAGAGATTGAATCCAACAGTAACGCCAAAGTCGGCTCCCCATTCGCTACGCTTTTTATTGGCATTTATTTCGTAACGATTATGGGTGTATCCATAGCTTGCATTAAGACGCATATAGGGGTAGTCGCGCGATTTTATGCTTTGGTAGTCGAGCTCGGCCAAACGCTTCTCTTGTGACGATGCCAACAGTTCGGCATTGGTCTCAAGGGTGGCTTGCCACAATTCATCGAAATTCAGTGCATAATCATTATAGATGATTGTGTCTTTCATGTAGAGTTTTGTGTTGACATCGCTTTCGCCCATCAACTCATGCAGACGTATGCGCGAGGTCGAGAGGCGCTCGAACTGCTTTACGCTCTCGGCACTGTCGGCATTAAAGTCGACGCGTGCCTGCAAGAGGTCGAGACGAGAGTTGTTTCCTATCACATATCTGTCTTGAACAATGCGCAGACGTTCGCGAGATAGCTTTACTGCATAGCTGAGGTTGTTCATACGAAGTGTTTGTTTTATGAAATTATAGTACTCCGATGTGAACGTGGCTACGTAGTTTTCAATAGCGATACGGGTCTGCGTCTGGCTTATCAGATGCAGCTCTTTTAGTCTGTTGTAGTTTGCCTGCATCTTAAAACCATCGAAAATGGTCCATTGCAGGTCTATTGCACCACGAAGGGTGTGGTCGCTGATGTTGCGCTCGCTTGTTGTGACACCGTTGGCGCGTGATGTGACGTCGGTGTTGTCGAGTGTACCGCTGTATCCGGCGGTGAGACTTGCTGTTGGCAACATTCCGGCATTTGCCAAGCCGGAACTGTTTTTGGCAATACTCTCTTTGTTGCGTACGATGCGCAGGGAGTAGTTGTTCTCTAATCCGCGTTCGAGGCACTCTTTCAGGTTATTGGAGTGCTGTGCCGGGGCAAGACTGCTGCACAATATAAGTGCGGTTGCAAATATTATCTTTTTCATTCTTTTGTGTTATTGGCAATGTTTGTCGAAACGTATGAATAAATAGCAGGAACAATGTACATAGTGAGTATGGTCGATATTAACATTCCACCTACAACTGCTGTACCCATTGCGATGCGTCCGTTACAGCCTTCGCCGGTTGCAAACATAAGGGGCATAAGTCCAAGTACTGTCGAGGCACTTGTCATAAGGATGGGACGCAGACGCTGTATCGATGCTTCACGTATTGCAATGTCTTTGTCTATTCCGCTTCTTTGACGCTGGTTGGCAAACTCAACAATGAGGATACCGTTTTTGGCGACAAGTCCCACAAGCATAATTATACCAATCTGACTGAATATGTTCATTGTCTGGTCGCCACAAAGCATGAATATAAGTGCTCCGCATACTGCAAGAGGTACGGTGAGCATAATTATGAATGGGTCTTTGAAGCTCTCGAACTGTGCAGCCAGAATAAGATATATAAGCAGCAGTGCAAGGGCAAATGCAAAGAAGAGGCTCGATGAACTCTCGCGGAACTCTCGCGAGTCGCCGGTGAGGGCTGTGCGGAAGGTCTCGTCGAGTGTCTCTTTGGCAATCTTATCCATTTCGTCAAGTCCGTCGCCGATTGTCTTGCCCTCGGCAAGACCTGCCGATACTGTTGCCGATACAAAGCGGTTGTAGCGGTAGAGCTTGGGAGGTGCAATGCTCTCGATGAGGTCGACAAGGTTCTCCATCTGTATCATTTCGCCTCGGTCGCTGCGCACGTAAATGGCCTTCAGGTTCGAGGGGGCATTACGTTGCTGGCGGTTTATCTCGCCTACAATTTCGTACTGCTTGCCATTGAGATAGAGGTAACCCATACGCTGTCCGCTAAGGCCGTATTGAAGTGTCTGTGCAATGTCTCTTGTATTAATACCCAGGATGTTGGCTTTCTCGCGGTTTATTGCTACCTGAATCTCGGGCTTGCTGAATTTGAGGTTTACATCGGCCATCTGGAAAGTGGGATTGTCGTACACCTTGTTAAGGAACTCGGGGAGTACCTCTTGCAGTTTCTCGAGGTTGGTTGCCTGAATGACATACTGTATGGGCATACCTCCGCGTCGGCTGCCAAAGGTCGATTGCTGCTGTACGAATGCTCGGGCATCGGTCTTGCTGCGTACTGCTTTCGATAGCTTTTCGGCTACCTCCATCTGTGTGTAGTCGCGCTCTTTAAGGTCTTTCAGTGTAATCTGGATATTTCCTGTTCCGCTTGATACACGTGCGGTGATAAATGCAGCGTCGGGGACAATGGAGTCGGCCATACGGTTAATCTCCTCGGTGTAGTCGCGCATATATTCGTATGTCACACCCTCGGCACCCATTGTGCGGATGGTAATGCTCGAACGGTCTTCTATAGGTGCCATTTCGGAAGGGATGGTGTTCCACAGCCAACCGCAACCTATAAAGGCTGCTATCATAACTATGATTGATACGTAACGATTTTTAAGGAAAAAGTCGAGGCTCAGTGCATAGTAGCGGTTTAGTCCATCGAAGAATGGCTCGGTCTTATTGTAGAACCAACTCT
>JAEIGA010012761.1_pt1 | contig 12771 bp, 11 predicted proteins | sample 9270691 | NCBI WGS metagenome assembly JAEIGA01 (sample SAMN17057246, study PRJNA624740) | gut metagenome | biome: biome; isolation source: fecal sample | host: Bos grunniens | place: China: Xizang | collected 2019 | reverse complement strand
GCTACAGCTGCGAAGGTTGCGAAGAAGACTAATGTCGGCAAGAAAATGTAATTAAAAAGTCGTTCTGATTGGCTCTTTTTGAGCCGCTCTGCGATAGCCCGATTGCTCACATACGTTTAGTATGCTGCGCATCGGGCTTCTTGTTTGGCGAAAAAAATCCTCAATCACTTTGATTTATTGCGCATTTGTATCGTTCTTCAACAATCTATTTCCTCCCCTAAGTTAGGGGAGGTGCCTGCAAGGGCAGAGGGGTCTGTCAATTTCTAATTTTTAACTTGTACCGCCCCACTGGGTTTTGCAGGTGATTTCAAATCTCCTTTTAACTTCTATTTAAGCGCCGTAGGTGCATTCCTATTGAGCCGACCGAGAGTCGGCGAATCCCATTAAATTCCATCAAATCCTAAATTCCACGACAACCACAAAAAAACCGTACTCTCGAAGGAATACGGTTTTCGATATACAAAACGCTATTATTCGTAGTAGATAGTAACGGAGTTGATAGTTACTGTACCATAAGCAGAGTGGATAAAGATCTGACTGCAATCATTTGTAATATCTACACTCCAATCTTTTGTGGTATTTCCAAGTGCATTGCTTGTATAGAAAACTTCATTATCCCTGTGAGCCAAGGTGAATTTAGTGTTGGCTCCGGTACTCTTTATATTTATAACAATCTTGGTAATGGTACCCGACACAACAGGAGTTGCAAGGTAGCCATCTGGTTTATCTTTTTTGACACCAATAGTTGAGCTACTTGCTGTTCGATAAGCGTGATAGGCTGTCCAAACTGAGCCATCAGACGCGCTGATACTCTTGATATCGGAGTCAGTATATCCGTATTTTATACCGATATTTTCTATATCGGTAGTTGTTAAAGATATGCTTTTCAATATTGTGCTTGCCTTGGTTGTTGTGAAAGTCATCTCCTCGCCATACGACTTGGTGGTACCGCCATCGAGTGACACCCATGCGCGGTAGGTGTATTCGGTATCGACAGTCAATCCTGTAAGATTGTATGTGAACTCGGTTGCATTTTCGGCTGTTACGGAGGTATAGCTATCCGCAGACTTATACTCAAATCCGCAAGTTATAGCCTCTTCTCCCGAGCCATTTATTATATCGTATGCACCATTGAGTGTCGCAGTAGTACCATCGGCACTCTCCGTATTTGTCGCCTCTTTAGTTGTTGCCTTTGCGCTTGCCAATATCTCATTTGCCGAGAAGGTTACATTGTCGATAATTACACGCTTGCCATCGGTTGGGTTGTCATTCACGATAGTAAACTTGAATTGAGCGCTCTCAATTACGCTCTCAAATTCATACTTGTAGGCTTTTGCGGTGCTACTTAATGTGTATGTTTCCAGGTCAACCCAATTTTTACCAGCTGTACGATACGAGAGTTTAATATTGTTATTGTTCTCGCTTGTAGCCTCGAAGCGAACCTCCTTGACATGCGACAAAGTGAAATTGGTATAGGTGTAAGAGTCACTCCAAACGCCGTTCATATTATATATTCGCATATGCATCGACTGCGCACCCGATATCTTGCCGGTAGCCGAAGGGGTGCCATAGACTGTTCCCCACTGCTTATTATCTTCTCCGGTGTAGCGTACATCTGCATACTTGTAAGTGGTTGTGGTCTCGAAGCCCTCCGAATTCTCGAAACCTACTATATATGGAGCCTCTTCGGTTGATACCGATGGGAGAACAATACTCTCGAAGGTTGCGCGATAAGGGAATGATATCTCCTTGTATTTGCCAGCTCGAAATACGAAATCTTTGGTTGTTATATGCTCTATTACGCACTCTGCCTCGGCGTTTTGAGCATTTTTGGCTTTAACGCTAAATGTGATATTCTCGCCTGTTGGTACAGTGAAAGGGGCTACTGCTACATAGAAATTGGCACTCTCGCCCGCGGCAATCTCCTTACCGCTTGCAACCTGCAGAGTCGCAGTATCAGAGGTGCTGTTTGACGCTGGATTGTAAGCGATGTTTTCCATATCGGCAAAGTGGATATAGAAACCTCCTGTGAGGTGGTGTCCTGGTGCCGACATCGAAATTTCGGTTACTACGATAGCCTCATCTAGCTTGTTTGTTACGATAAACTTAGCGTACGATGCAGCATTCTTCAATTCAAGTGCAGGCATTTTGTCGGTGGCAACATCTTTTGCAACACCCACAAGAGGGAGATAATTTCCCGATAGGTGGTGGGTGCTGTTGTTGCCATTCTGGGTCTGCTTACCTGCATTCTTGGTATTTCCAATATTGTAATAACTACCGTAACCGGGTCTATCAAGAGCAGAGTGGTAGGGGTATATTACATACCAATCGTACGCCTCCTCGGTAAGAGTAGCGTTGTCGGCAAGCGCACCCTTGAAGTAGCCTGTTGTAGCATCGGCAAGGACAAACTCCTTGTCTTTTACAAACTCGGTTGTACCAGCTACAGCGTGGAATACACTCAAATTATCGCCATCTTTCCAAAGGGTGTTTAAGCCGTCGTTTGTGGTACGCGAAACAGCTGCACAGAGCGCGAACTCCTGTGCTGGCTCGGTTGGAATATTGAAATCATTGTTGCTTGGTGCGCAATTTGTCAGGCAGAAAGCTATCGCTATCAAACCTAACGAGAGGATATATTTCTTCATTTTCTTTCTCTTTTTCAGGTTTGACATTATAGCTCGAGAGAGTCATTGTCACTCTCCCATGGGGCGATAGTAATGTCTGGCATACTTGTTTCGAAGCCTGCCTCAACTTCGACTTCATAATAGTCAAGCAAAGGAGCAGAGTAGCCCTCTCCCTTGATAGTCGCGTTTGAGCCTAAGTAGTTCATAATCAATAATTATAATTTTTTGAAAGGTTTTGCTAAATAGTCGATATTTGCAAATTACTCATGATGATAAGGTTCGCCTTTGATAATCGTAAAGGCACGATAAAGTTGTTCGGTGAATATGGCGCGAACAATTTGGTGCGAGAAGGTCATTTTCGAGAGCGATAGCTTGGCGTTGGCTCTGTTGTATACCGCCTCCGAAAAGCCGTAAGGGCCTCCAATCATAAGTACTAGGCGTCGCACTCCGCTATTCATTCGTTTTTGGAGCCATTGGGCAAAGGCTACGCTACGCATCTCCTCGCCTGCCTCGTCGAGCAGTACAACATAGTCGCCCGTCGTAATATCTTTGAGCAACATCTCTCCTTCGGCAACTTTTTGTTGCTCTTCGGATAGATTTTTAGTGTTACGCAGGTCAGGCAGATAGGTTATTGCGAACTTGGCATAGTGGTTTATGCGCTTGGAGTACATATCCACCAGCGCCGAAACCTCCTTCATATCGGTCTTACCTACAACTATGAGTTCAAGATTCATAATTCTCAACTCTCAACTCTCAACTACAAGTCCGTATTCCACTCCCCATCTGCCGAGGTGCAGATTACGGCACGATTTTTCTCTACGCTTTTGAGCCATTGGTAGGCCTTATACATATTGTAGCCATTACCTGCCTCATCACCACCGAGTGCGTAGGCAACGATACACGAGTGGTTGCGAGTGCGATAGTACATCGCTTTTACGCGCGCGAGATATTCGCCAACAAGTTCGGGGTTATTAGATGGAGTGCCTCCAATTTTACGATTGTTTGGCTCTTCGGTTGGGTTTATGTTCGCTCGCTCGATAACATACACGCCCAAGTTGTCGCATATGTCGTAGAACCACTCGGGTTGAGGATTGTCGGGAAGCAGGGTGTTGATGCCCTTTGCCTTGAAAGCCTTAATCTCGGAGAGAGCCTCATTGTAGGTTGTACGGGCATTATAGCGCACCGACTTTACATCGATAGGTGTGCCATTGCGGAGAATTTTACCATCGGCAAAGGTTGATTCTCCTGCACCGAGGTAGAACGACAGATATTCGCGCGGTTTGCCATCGCGTTTGGTATATAGTGTCAAGCGGTATAGCTTTGGATTCTTGGCGCTCCAAAGAAAACGACTCTCCTCGCCTAACGATGTGCGGATACGGAGAGTGTCAATGCTTCGGCCAGCAACCGTAAATTCGCGTACAGCATAGTCAATCAGCTTATTCTCGGGCGAATATATATCGTAGCCTACCAACACAGGCTCCTCGAAGTTAAAGTCGTTGCGTACTGCAATGTCGAGTTCGAGCGAGAGAGTTTTGCCATTCTGTGCTATGCGTGCATCGTAGTCGTAGATGTGCTTGCGATGCTGGGCAAAAAGATATGAGCCTCGAAACTGCTCCACGAGATTGCTCTTGGAGCCTTCGTGCAGATTTATCGCCTCCGAGCGGCGGAGTAACAGCAGAATTTCGTTCTTTCCCTGTCGCAGATATGGCGAGAGGAGGAAATCTGATGGAGTGTAGGAGTCCTCGACAGATGCCACCAACTGCTCATTTACCACAAGGTCGTACGCTTTGATGGTGTTTTGGATATGAAGATAGACATTGTAGTCGCTCCACGCGGTTGGAAGTTCGATGGTTTGTCCAACGACCTCTACTTTGCCTACGGCTTCGAGCGTTTTTGGTGCAAATACGATGTGATGCTCGGTCTTGGAGTGGTCGTTTTTCAGCACAGCCTCTCGCAAATCAAATACCGAGAACTCAGTGCGATAGACCTGTTGTGCCGATACCGCTAGCGATACCGCGAGTAGAAGTAGTGCAAAAATTGCTCTTTTCATACCTAATATATATTATCTACAAAAAAGGACTGACTAACTCGAAAGTTAGGCAGCCCTGAAAACTCTATTTCGCCCCCTAACTATATCGAAATATCGAGAATCTCGAACTTAATAACACCAGCAGGAACGGTAACCTCTACAACCTCGCCCTTCTTCTTGCCGAGCAATGCCTTTGCAATAGGGGTGCCGATAGCCAACTTTCCCTCACGAAGGTTTGCCTCGTTCTCCGAAACGATGGTGTAGGTAACCTCGCGCTTGTTGTTGTGGTTGAGGAGTGTTACTTTGCTCAAAATCTGTACCTTATCCTTACTGATTTTGCTCTCGTCAATAACGCGCGAGTTGTTGAGTGTTGCCTCCAACTGCGCAATACGCATTTCGAGCAAACCCTGTGCTTCGCGAGCTGCGTCATACTCTGCATTCTCCGACAAATCGCCCTTGTCGCGAGCCTCGGCAATAGCCGCTGCGGCAGCTGGACGCTCAACCGAGCGCATGTGGTCTAATTCATCTTTCAACTTCTTGTAGCCCTCGGCTGTAAGGTAGTTAATTTGTGCCATAATATCTTTCGATTTTACCAGTTCAATCTATAAAAAAATAACAAAAAATAAAGAATTTCAACCCTTCAAGATTGAAACTCCAACTACTATTGTAGTGCAAAGGTAAGCCAAATATTTTAATTAACCAAATAGATAGAGAAAAGTAGTCTATTTATGGTAAAAAAGGCTTATTACCTGTGAATGTCTCCTCCTCTATGCGACCAAACGGGTCGGTTGTGCGAACTCTGATTGTAGAGGTTAGCGAGGTGCGAACTGCGCGATAGAGGTGTTGGCAGTTGTTGCGACCAAAACGAGGCTTGTTTTGACTATTTTTCATTCTTGTAGCCGAACCTGTGGCAACATAGAGAGGGTCGTTGTGCATAATCTGCCTAACTCGAAGAGGTTTGTTGTCTTCGAAAATCTCCAATTGTGCGCCATCTTCTGCGCCCCACCAATTCACATATATATACTTCTCAAACTCCTTCAAACTGTAGTTGATGAAAGATTTTGGGTATTCGCGAAGCATATTTTGGATTGTGAGATCATCGCGGTAGTAGTCGCCCACAGACTTTATGTCATAGACACGGAAGCTCTTTGTCTCTCCGCTTTCGGTGCGATGGTGCCACGAAATATCCCTTCTGTTGACATCGAAAATTTCAAATCCCGCAGGTGTACCATCGTTGTGTATAGATTGATAACCGTGGTTTCCTGTTCGCCAATGGTCTCCAGATGTTGAGGCGAGCGAATGTTCCGTAATGTTTGGAAGCTCTTTCGGGTTGGAGATGCGTCTATTCATCGTTCCCGAAGTTATGAAATGGACATTCTTAAACTCGGCAAAACAGTTTGTCAGCGAATCGACATACTTCGCCTCCGAAAATCGCTTCGATATGCGATGTTTGTTGTTTGTGGTGAAGGCTGGGTGATGCATACACACCACAATAGGCTGTTCTTTATCCTCGATAAGAGCCAAATCCTTACGCAACCAATCGAGCTGGTCGGAGGTTACAAAGCGGTCGTAATTTCGTTTTCCGACAATCTCGGCGGGGTATTTGCCATCGCCAGGCTCGTTACGGAATACGGTGTTGTCGAGTGTGATATAATGAACATCGCCGATGTTCATAGCATAGTATTTAGGGCCACAAGAGAGGACATAATAGCGCTCCGATTTGTAGTCTGTAAGACCTGTTCCAGGTACAGCGCCATCGTGGTCCTGGTCGCCCATTACCGTATAGAGCATTGTTGGGTAACGCAACGAGGCTGCCAATGATACGGCATCGTCTACATCGAATTCGCGCGAATACCACATACCTCCGTTGCTAATATCGCCGAGGAGAATGGTATAGGTAGCGACCGAGTCTGCGCCCTCCTTTGCAATTTTGCGTGCTGCAGGTATTGTGCGATTCTTAAATTGCAAAAGGTCGTCGTTTGCATTATGTAGGCCGAGATTTGACATAAAGAGTATGCGATGCTTCCTCTGGTCGCGCTTTACGAGATGAAAGTCGTGCTTCTCTGCCACTTCGCGCTTTTTGTTCAGTACAGACCAAAACTTCGGCAAAATACGCTTGTTACATACAGGCTCATATCCCGAAGGGGTAATTACGAATACCACATTTTGGAATTTGTGCGAGGCTATGGTGTATTGTCCCAACGAGTCGGTCTTTACGATATGCACACCATCGGACACAGGTACATTGGCGAGCGGTTTACCTTCGCATAATACTTGGCCGAATATGGTTATCGAATCTGCCTTGATGACATTTTTTGCCTCGGCCGACACGACCGAAACCAACAATGTTACTATTAAAATCGCCCTACGCATTTGCTCAACTAATTTTGCATTTTGCATTTTGAATTCTGCATTGTTTATTCTGCTGAATAAACTACCTGTTTAGTCTCGAAAAACTCCTCTTCGAAAAATTTAGATATGTAGTGGCGCTCCCACTCTCGGTTACTTGCTCGCAACTCCTCGCTCAAATCACCACCTTTGAGGTAGAGAATGCCATTCGGAAGCGTACCTTTTTCGCCTTTGCGAACCATTCCGCGAACCCAACCTACAAATGTTGGCATATCGGTTACGGCACGCGATACGATGTAGTCGAACTGCTCTTTCAACTGCTCGACACGACCATTAACAGTACGGATATTTTTGATGCCTACCGCCTTGCAAACCCCTTCGACTACGCGAATCTTTTTGCCTATGGAGTCGCAGGCAGTAAATTGCACCTTCGGAAAGAGAATAGCGAGTGGTACCGATGGAAAACCTCCTCCACAGCCCACATCAAGGACCTTTGCACCATCTGCAAATTGGCACACCTTGGCTATTGCCAACGAGTGTAGAATATGGTGCAGATAGATATGCTCCATATCTTTGCGCGAGATGACATTTATCTTCGCATTCCACTCGGTATATACCTCTCCAAGCACAGCAAACTGCTGGCGTTGTTGCTCCGTCAAGTTTGGAAAATATTTTTCGATGAGTGCTATGCTATCCATTGTTAATCTGTTTATTATCTCCGTTTTCGCCCTCTGTGATGATGCGACACATCATATTGCGTACTCGGAAGATTCGGGTTTTGACAGTTCCGAGTTTCATATCAAGTTTATCGGCTATCTCCTCGTAACTATACTCGTCAATAAATCGCAATTCGAAGAGCTGTCGATAGTCTTCGGGTAGCATCGCGATATATCGCTCAATCTGACTTCTCTGCTGAGCATTTATTATATAATCTTCGGGTGTTGGAGCCGAGATATGAGAGGTGTTGCTACTTTCGAGAGATAAGTTTTGTGGATTTAGCGCATTACTTTTGCGAGTGCGATTGAAATCTACAAAGGTGTTTCGGGCAATAGTATAGATCCAGGCACCAAAATCGTACTTTGGGTTGTAAAGACCGATTTTGAGATAGGCTTTCATAAAGGCCTCTTGCATCAGGTCGTTCACATCGTTGCTATTACCCGTATATTTCAGGAGCATAGCGTGAATGGTGTCGCTGTGGCGCGCAAAGAGGGTGTCGAAGGCAACGCTCTCGCCGTCGATAACCAGATCTACAAGAGTGCGATCATCGTATGCACTATAATCCTTTACAGCCACGATTTCTTATATTTTTTGTATGATGCTAAAGCGATAGTTAGTCGCAGAACAGGCTCGATAATGTCGTAGATAAAGTGGAATGGTGCTATTCCGCTTTCGCCAAGACGGCGAGAGTTGCGAACCACCACAAACATTATTAGGAAATATCTTAAAAGGGCGACTACGAGAGTTGCAACCTTAAACTCCCACGGCATAAAAACGAGAGCTGTTACTACAGCCGCGAAGAATAGCACGCGGATAACCAATTCGGCGATGGTTGGCACCAAAGCCCACTTTGGATAGTAGCGGTGAGTTGTTTGCAACATCTTTACTCTGTACCACCACCAGCTCCAACCTCCCCATATGCGCTCAGTGCATATTGCACGCGGAGAGAGAACAACACTTACATTGTCGCTTGTAGCAATCTGTTGTACGAAAAGGTCATCTTCTCCCACATTCATATTGAGGTGGTTAAATCCGCGAACATTGAAATATAGGCTCTTTGCGAAGCCGAGCGCATTGCGCGAAGCAGAGTATGTACGACGGCGTATTGCCGATGAGAGCCAAGCGACACTCTCGTTGAACTGATATTCGCGGAAGATGAAATTTTTGATACCGCCCATCTTCGATATGCCACTATATCCGAGTACTATATCGCCATACATAAAGCCTTTGGCGAGGAGTGAGAGCCATCGTGCCGAAGATGGAGTAGCGTCAGATGAGGTGGTTATGACAAAGTCATATTTAGCACTTTTGATACCCACATTGAGAGCAATCTTCTTCGATACGGGGTAGTGTGGCGAGTAGTCGATATGTACGGGTGAGAGATGCGGATAGAGGCGTTGCAATGATTTTAGATCAGCGAAAAAGTCATCGCAGTTTCCAACATATACCACAACAACCTCAAAGTTCTCGTAGTCCTGAGTGAGAAGTTTTGTTAGCGTTGAATAGAGATACTCCGAATCCTCGGCAAAGAGTGTAACTACAATCGAAATTGCAGGTTCTTTGTCGCGAATCTGTTTCTTGCTCATAAGGCGGAATGAAGCAATACGCCCATAAAGTCCGATATGAAGAGCCACCTGAACAATAAACAAGACCAAAATAGTGGCTCCGAAAGCGATGCCAATACCGCCGTAAGCCATTAAGGCACTGTAAATTATGTCGAAAATCTTCTCCATTTTGCAGGTTGGTGCTGTCAATTATTTTGCAAACTTACGCAAAATTTCGCGAAAATTAGTAATTTTGCACAAGATTATGAAGTTTACTTTACAACATAAGGACAATGTAACCAAGGCGCGCGCGTGTGAAATCGTTACAGACCACGGTGTAATACAGACACCAATCTTTATGCCTGTGGGTACTGCGGCAGCGATGAAGGGCATTTTTCATCGCGATGTTCGCGATGAGGCGAAGGCGCAAATTATCTTGGCAAACACCTACCATCTCTATCTCCGCCCCGGAATGAAAATTTTGGAGGAGGCAGGTGGTGTGCATCGTTTTTCCACCTGGGACAAGCCGATGCTTACCGATAGTGGAGGCTTTCAAGTCTTCTCGCTTGCAGCGTGTCGCAAGTTGAAGGAAGAGGGTTGCCACTTCCAGTCGCATATCGACGGTTCACGCCATCTCTTTACACCCGAGAGTGTGATAGATACCGAGCGCACCATTGGTGCCGATATTATGATGGCATTCGATGAGTGTCCTTCTGGTGATGCTCCAAAGGAGTATGCGGCCAAGTCGTTGGCTTTGACCGAGCGTTGGCTTGACCGTTGCTTCAATCAATACCACAAGACGCAACCAAAGTACGGTCACTATCAGTCGTTGTTCCCGATAGTACAGGGCTGTGGATATCCCGACCTTCGTGCTAAGGCGGCAGAGAATGTCTTGCAGTACGATGCCGATGGCTATGCTATTGGAGGTTTGGCGGTAGGCGAGCCTACGGAGGTGATGTACGCAATGATTGAGGTTGTGAATGCGGTGTTGCCGGAGAACAAACCTCGCTATTTGATGGGCGTAGGTACGCCAATCAATATTTTGGAGGGAATTGCGAGAGGTGTGGATATGTTCGACTGTGTGATGCCTACTCGCAATGGCCGCAACGGTCAGCTCTTCACCAGCGAGGGAGTTATAAATATCCGCAACAAGAAGTGGGAGAACGACTTTTCGCCAATTGACCCTAACGGAACAACCTTCGTCGATCATCAATATTCGAAGGCCTACTTGCACCACCTTGTGGTGTGTGGCGAGATGTTGGCAGCACAGATTGCTTCGTTACACAATACGGGCTTCTATTTGTGGTTGGTGGGCGAGGCTCGCAAGCATATCATCGCAGGCGACTTCGCACAGTGGAAAGAGATAATGGTCGAGAAACTCGGTAGAAGACTCTAAAAAGGAGTTGAGAGTTGAGAGTTAAGAGATAATTTTGCATTCTGCATTTTGAATTTTGCATTTGAAAATGGAGCCGCAATATAAAACAGGTCGTAGTTGGTGGCCGGGATTGAAGATTCTCGACCGCTACATTATTCGTAAGTTCCTCGGAACATACATCTTTGCTATCGCTATGATTATCGTGGTGGTGGTGATATTCGACTATGTCGAGAAGATTGACGGCTTTACCCAGACGCACGCACCGTTTAAGAGCATTGTTTTTGACTACTACTTGAACTTTGTGCCATTCTTCATAAACCAGTTTAGTGCGCTCTTTACATTTATAGCCTGCATATTCTTCACATCGAAGTTGGCCTATCAGACCGAAATCGTGGCGATGTTGTCGGGAGGAATGAGTTTCCGCCGATTGATGTGGCCATACTTTATAAGTGCGCTTGTAATCACGATTATTTCGCTCACCCTGAGTCTTTGGGTAATACCTATTTCGCAACGCACTTGTGTCGCTTTCGAGCAGCAGTATGTCCCTCGAAGAAAAAATGTGCAGTACGATAGACATATCTATCGCCAAATAGAACCTGGAACATTCCTCTATATCCGAGGATTTAGCAAAAGCTCCTCGCAGGCCTCGTTTATGGCACTCGAAAAGTACGAAGGTAGCTTTATGCGCTCCACATTGGAGGCTTCGGAGGCCAAGTTTGATAGCGAAACAAAGCGATGGACAGCTTCGCGATACATTACCCGTTGTTTTGATGATGATGGACACGAAAAATTCGAGCAACATCGAAACCTCGATACTTTGCTAAATCTCGACATCGTAGAGTTGGGAAATATTCAGGCGCTGATAAAGACGATGAATATTGTGGAGTTGAACGATTTTATTGAGCAACAGCGCGCCAAAGGTTCCGATTCGATTAGACATCTCGAAGTAGAGCATCATACACGCTATGCCTATGCTCTCGGAACATTTATTCTTACGCTTATCGGAGTATCGCTCTCCTCGCGCAAGGTACGAGGTGGTACAGGTTTGCATATCGGAGTCGGCATAACATTGTGTTTCTCCTACATTATGCTTAACCGAATATTCGAGGAGTTTGCCAAGGGTGGTTCTTTGCCACCGATGTTGGCGGTGTGGTTGCCGAATATAATTTTTGCAATAATTGGCGTTTATCTCTATCGTAAAGCACCAAAATAGTATGACTATCGAGAGTGTAGCCGAAAAATTATCGCGTTCAGAGCGCATAGATGCCACCGAGGCCAAACTCCTTTGGGAGCAGGCTCCGTTGTGGTTGTTGGCACGCTTGGCTACCGAGGCTAAGGTGCGCAAGAGTGGCGATAAGGTTTTTTACAATAAGAATTTTCACTTGGAGCCAACCAATATCTGCTTGTTTGAGTGTCGTTTCTGCTCGTATCGTCGTCGCAAGGGCGAGGCTGGGGCTTGGGACTACTCGATGGAGGAGATTTTGGAGCAGGTTGAGGCGCGCAAGACGAGCGGTGCTACCGAGATACATATTGTTGGTGGAGTACACCCCGAGCGCGATTTATACTACTATGCCGAGATGATTCGCCAAGTGAAGGAGATAATGCCTGAGGTGTGTGTCAAGGCCTTTACTGCGGTGGAGTTGCACTACATGATTCGCAAGGCAGGCTTGACAATCGAGGAGGGTTTGCAGTTGCTCAAAGAGGCAGGTATGGAGTCTATTCCAGGTGGCGGCGCCGAGATTTTCGACGAGAAGATTCGTGCCGAGATTTGCCCTGGCAAATGCTCTTCGGCAGAGTGGTTGGAGATGCACGAGAAGGCGCACAAGTTAGGCTTCGACTCGAACGCAACGATGTTGTATGGTCATATCGAAAATATCGACCATCGCATTGACCACCTGATGCGATTGCGCGACTTGCAGGATAGAACTGGCGGCTTGAATGCCTTTATTCCGTTGAAGTTCCGCAGTGCGAATAACGAGTTGGGCGTGATAGGCGAAACCTCGGTTGTGGACGATATGCGCACCTTGGCAATGAGCCGTTTGATTTTGGATAATGTGCCACACATCAAGGCGTATTGGGTGATGTATGGCAAGGCTACGGCAGAGATGGCGTTGTCGTTTGGTGCGGACGATATTG
>JAEIGA010012760.1_pt1 | contig 12771 bp, 7 predicted proteins | sample 9270691 | NCBI WGS metagenome assembly JAEIGA01 (sample SAMN17057246, study PRJNA624740) | gut metagenome | biome: biome; isolation source: fecal sample | host: Bos grunniens | place: China: Xizang | collected 2019 | reverse complement strand
CTCAGAAGTGGACAATGAAGATCAAGATGCAGAAGCTTCGCGTGTACTTTACAGGCACAAATCTCTTCTGCCTTACTAAGTATTCAGGTTACGACCCTGAGGTCGACACAAGACGTAAGACTCCTCTTACTCCAGGTGTAGACTGCTCGGCATATCCAAAGAGCAAGGGTTATGTAGTCGGTGTAAACATCACATTCTAATACCGGAATTCATATGAAACTGATAAATAAAAAACTCATTGGTGTAGGAATGCTTGCGGCAGCGTTACTGACTTCATGCTCAGAGGACGGACTCAAGACACCGACCCAGTCATCATTCGACGAGTCTGTGGTATATTCAAATTACACTCTTGCCGAATACAATGTATTCGGAATCTATGAGGTGTTCGGTCACACGAACTGTCATCGTGGACGTTACCTCCCATGGTACGGATTCAATACCGATATCGAACTGTACAATAATACGACAGCAGACGAGAAATCCAGCATCGCAAGATATTCTCAGACAGCTACGAACGGTCAGCTTAACCTTGCCAACGGACCATACAACGAACTTATGGGCGGTGTCGAGAGAGCCAACCTTGCGATCCGAGGTATCCGCCAGTATGGAAATCCAGAAACCAATGCCGATATGGCAGAGCTCCTCGGAGAGGCTCTTACAGCCCGCGCTCTTCTTTATACAGAGCTCCTCAAGGCTTATGGTGAGGTCCCTGCACGTTTTTCTCCGATTGATGCGGAGACCATTTATATGAACAAGTCTGATAAGGACATCATCTACAAGCAGCTTCTTGCAGACCTCGAAGAGGCATTCGGCTATATGAACTGGCCTGGCAAGAGTGCAGCGACAGCTACAACTGACCGTCCGAGTCTTGCTTTTGCAAAGGGACTTTATGCACGACTTGCCCTCATGGCTTCAGGTTATTCGCTTCGTCCTGACGAAGGACTTGTCGGAACCGGAAATTCTGGAACAGTAAGGCTTTCAGACGATCCTGAACTTCAGAAGGATGTACTTTATCCAAAGGCTCTTTCTGCACTTAAGGATGTCATTGACAATGCCGGACTTTCTCTCATGGACTATGAGCAGCTGTGGAGGGAATTCAATAATATGGACATTACAGCTGGCAAGGAAGTGATCTATGTCATTCCGTCTTCTGATACCCGTGGACGTTGGAACTATACTTTTGCTATCAGGACAGAAGGAAATCCAGATTGGACATCAGGCCCTACATCAAGCCGCGGAGGTACAGCAGGCCCTGTTCCTACTCTTTACTGGAAATATGAGGATAAGGACGTACGTCGTGACATGAGTTGTGTCAACTGGAAATGGGTTCTTGGTCCGGATGGAAAGAACATTCCTGCACTTGCCGGCCCTAATGACTGGTATTTCGGAAAATTCCGCCTCGAGTGGCAGACTAAAGTACCTTACAATGGAGGAAACGATGACGGAATCAAGCCTGTTTATATGAGATATTCCGACATTCTCCTTATGGCGGCCGAGATTGCAAATGATCCTGCATGCGGTAGCCGTGACGAGAACTTCGCCAAGGAATGTCTCCTTCAGGTTCGTCAGAGAGCATATAAAGGCAATGAAGGTCTTGCAGCATCTTACGTGAACGGTCTTTCAGGACAGGACGCAATCTTCAATGCTATCGTTGATGAGCGCGCCCTTGAGTTCGTAGGAGAGATGCTCCGTAAGAGCGACCTTATCCGTTGGAATCTCCTCAAGACCAAGATGGACGAATCCAAGGCTGAACTTCAGGCATGGATGGACAATGTCGGAACCACCTTCGGACCGGCCGTATGGTACAGATATGCAGCTGACGGTTCGATTGAGACTTACGGTTATAATGAACCTGCTACTACTGATGAAGCTCCAGCAGGAGACGGCTGGGCTTGCTACACCGATTCAAAGGGTGAGATCGGATCTTACTTCAAATTCATCAGCGAAGAAACAGGAACATATAGCGAATCTGCACAGAAGAAGCTTGATTCATTCTACGATGTCAACCCTGACACCAAGCAGTGGTGGCCTATTCCGGAGGCAACTCTCGTGAACAGCCAGGGAACACTCTTCAATGATTATGGATACTAATCTCATTTCGACTAAAGACGTGAATTGAGAAATCTAATTAAAGATAATTCTACAAGTATGAAAAGAATATTTTCAGCAATATTATATGGAGTGATCCTTCTTGCTTTCGGTCCGGCTTTTACAAGTTGTACCGAGGAGATGGTGGACATCAATGATGAGGTTGTCCTCGGAAGATGCCTTACTCCTACCGAACTCTCTGCGAAGATAATCAACGGTGAGTTCATCGAATTCTCATGGACGAAGTCCAAGGGTGCTTCTGAGTTCGTTCTTGAGCTCTATAACGACGAATCTATGACAGCAATGGTTGAATCATTTACCATTCCTGCAGAAGAAATCCCTTATACAGCTGATCTGGAAGCGGATATGACATATTATGCACGTGTGAAGGCTGTTGACGGTGAAGGTCTTGTCAGCGACTCAAACTGGGCAGTCTATGACCGTCCGCTTCAGACTTATGCTATCAAGTCATCGCTCAATCCTGAGCTCGTTGACAGAACAGCGTCTTCAATCACCATAAAGTGGAAAAATGATCCGGAGGTGGATCACATCCGCATCACCCCTGCCATCAATGCAGATGAAGAGTACACCCGTTTTGATGTATCTGCTGATGCACAGGCTGCTGCTCAGGTTGAAGTCACAGGTCTTGAACCATCAGTCAATTATACACTCGCAGTTCATTTCAAGAGTGCACAACGCGGTACTGTTTCTGCATGGACACGTCCATCAATCGATGGCGCAACAGAAGTCGCTACTTCAGAAGCCCTCCTTCAGGCGATTGCAGATAAGGCTCCAGTCATCAAGGTCGCTTACTCTGCGACTCCATATGTCATCGGAAGTGTTGTTCTCGGCGGTCCGGTCGCTATCTATGGTGATGCTACAGCCCAGGGCTCACAGCCTGTGATTCAGGGTGGTTTCAAGATCGGTGCAGCAGTGACCGACATCCATCTTGAGGCTATTACATTTGACGGAGCAGGTCTCGCTGACTATCCTCATAATCTTACTTTCGACGCAGCAGCAACAGTGGAGAATATAACAATTGTCAACTGTAAGCTCAACAACTATCTCCGTGGTGTTCTTTACGAAAATTCCAAGGGTCCTCAGATCAACGCCATCAAGTATGACGGTGTGGAGATAAACAATGTTACCGGTGACGGTGGTGACTGCTTCGATTTCCGTGGCAGTGCAACTGTAAACAGCATCGAATTCATAAACTCGACCCTTAATACAGGTGCCCGTACATGGTTCCGTATAGATGCGAAGACTGTGCTTGAGTCGATCAAGCTGACTCACTGTACATTCAACAATCTTTGCTTTGCAAACAATGGCAACAATAACGGTATCTTTAACATCCGCGCTGTCAATGCAGCAGGTACTGCTCCTGAATTTGTGCTGACACACAATGTGTTCCTTAACATGAATGATGACAACAAGAGATGCTGCCTCATTGCAAAGAATTCGACATCAGCTTTCCCATCAGAGATTGGAAACAACTTCTTCTACAACTGCTACGACAGATTCTTCATCCCTCAGAAGGACGGTTCTTCACTTTCCGGTGATGACCTCAAGAATGCTGCGGCAGAAGGTCGTGCGCAGATATTGGTAAACGGAAGCGTAGAGCTGGCTGCTGATCCATGCGTAGACAGTGCACGTGACAAGTATAATGTAATCAGCAAGGAAGTCATTGAAGCGCGCGCCGGTGACCCAAGATGGTATGCTGCATATGTTGAGGTTCCTGAAGACCTTACCCAAAATGTTACTGCTACGGGTAAGCAGTGGGATCTTACTGATGGACAGACATTCAAGAAGGTTGCGGATAAGGATATGGTACGTGACGGTATCAGATTCTATGTAAAGAATACTCCTATTAACTTCACTAAGGAGGGATTCGGATTCACTGGCGAGGCAACTCTTGATGCGGAAGGTATTCCTTCAGACGGTGCTATCGGCATCAAGGTGAATGAGCCGGGTTCAATCATCATCTCGGTTGCTGCTGCAGAGGGTCACTCTAACCTCACCGTAAGTCTTGACGGCAAGGTTTCCGCTGCTGTTCCTGCCGGAGCTGAGTACCAGAAGGTGACATTTGCAAATGTCTCAGGCGAACAGATGATCTATATTTACGGTTGCCACCCTGCAACAATGACATTCCTTCAGTGGACTTCAGACATTCAGGTTCTTGACAAGGTTCTTGCTACTCCTCAGGTAAAGATCAGCAAGACGACTGTAAATGAGCGCGCGGAGGACGAAATCACTCTTACATGGGGTGCGATCGATTATGCAGGCTCATATAATGTGACAGTCGACGGAAAGACGAAGAACGTAACTGAGACTACATATACATTCGCTACAGATGGATATGTAGTTGAAGAGGCGGGCGCTGACTTTGCCATTCAGGTAACAGCCGTTCCTGCAGCTGACGATTATACACGTGTGGAGTCTGAGCCAGCTGAACTTTCATTCCACGTCAATGATGTTCCTGACGAGCCTGGTATCAAGGTCGTAAGATACAACCTCACTTTCCCTGAAGGCGGAAACGCTGAAGAGAAGTATGTATGTGAAAACAATGCAGGTTTCTATGTACAGACAACAGGTGGATGGGTGATTGATGCAAATTCGCAGAAGTTCGCTGTTCCAGGTGCTTCAGAATATGATTCTTATAAGACACGCCTCAAGGGATCAAAGACATCTGACAGCAAGACCATGACCATCACCGTTCCAAATGACGGTAAGCTATTCATTGCTGCCCGTTCTGCAAATTCGTCAGCTACAGACCGAACAATGGCTTTGAAGCAGGGCGACAAGGAAATCCTTGCTCCTACTGTGATAAAGGATGCCGATAAGTTCACAGCTGGTGATGCTTCAGCATTCCCATATGTTGTAGTAGATGTCAAGGCTGGTGATATCCAGGTTGTTGTGAACAACGGTATCAACTTCTATGGTATCGTTTATGATGCTCTCGAGGGCGCTCCTGCAGGAGCAGACTACGTATGGGATTTCTCAGCTCCTGAGTGGGTTGATGCAATGAACGCAAGCGGTATTGCAGCCGACACTAACGACAGTAACTGGAATCTTGAAGTAAACGGTCTTAAGGTTGTTTCAGGAGGTGGATCTATCAAATGGAACAAGTCAGCAGATACATATTACTGGCAGCCTGGTGGAAAGAGTGACGGAACTACACGCTACTTTGAGTTTACTGCCGAATCGGCTGGAAAGCTTACTGTATATGCTTCAAATACAGGAAGTTCAGAGGATCTCACCAGAATGGTGACCGTAAAGGTTGGTGACGGTGAACCTGAATCTCTTCCGGGAGGTTATTCAAGTTCAAACGGTGCGGTACCGGTTGAATTCAATATCAAAGCCGGTCCTGTCAAGATCTACCCTACAGGTAACGGACTTAGATTCTACAAGATCGAGTTTCACTCTAACTGATCTGGTACCGGTTTAATCATCTTATCTTGCGGGGCAGTGGCTGTTGCTGCTGCTCCGCTTTAAATGAAATCATACCATGAGGCGTATGCTGATTGCCGGCGTATTTGCCGGACTTTCAATTACTGCAGCGGCGCAGCAGCCATCAAGAAGCTGGAATCCTGACAGAGGCACCCGCTATGTCAATCCTGTCCTCAATGCAGATTACTCTGACCCGGATGTCTGCCGTGTGGGTGAAGATTTCTATATGACATCATCTTCATTCGGATGTTTTCCGGGCCTCCAGATCCTTCACTCCACTGATCTGGTCAATTGGGAGATCATAGGAGCCGCTCTGACTGATTATCCCGGCCCGGGATGGTCCGAAGAAGATCGTTGGGAAACACTCGGACAGAGGCTTGATACCCCTGATACCCCAATTCCGGGACCACAGGAATGGCGTACCATACCTCAGCACGGAAACGGAGTATGGGCACCTGCTATCCGTTATCACAACGGAGAGTTCTATATCTATTGTGGAGATCCTGACAGAGGTATCTTCATGGTCAAGACTTCGGATCCTAGTGGCCGCTGGGAAGATCCTGTATGGCTCGTAAAGGCGAAAGGATTCATCGATCCATGCCCGTTATGGGACGATGATGGCAAGGCATATCTCTCACATGGATGTGCTGGCAGCCGAGCTGGACATAAGAGTGTACTCTTTGTAGCTCCGATGTCATCTGATGGTACGCGTCTGCTTGGCCAGAGCCGCATAGTATATGACGGACATGAAACACAGCCTACGATTGAAGGTACAAAGTTCTATAAATACAACGGTAATTATTATATATTCTCTCCTGCCGGAGGAGTGCCGACAGGATGGCAGGTGGTGCTCAAGGCGTCGAATCCTTGGGGACCTTATCAGGAACGTGTTGTCATGGCTCAAGGAAAGTCCGCAACCAATGGCCCTCATCAGGGAGCATGGGTTGACACTCCTGCCGGAGAACACTGGTTCCTGCATTTCCAGGACAAGGATGCATATGGGCGAGTGGTACATCTGCAGCCGATGGTCTGGACTGAAGCAGGATGGCCTGTTATAGGTGTAGACAAGGATGGCGATGGTGTGGGAGAGCCTGTCGATATCCACAGGAAGCCTGTCCTGAAGGGTTCCGGAGTTTTCCAACCTGTTGAAAGCGACACATTCTGCGACACAGAACTTGGACTGCAGTGGCAATGGCACGGTGTCCCTTCGCCATATTGGTATTATATGGACGCAGGCGCAAGGAATGTTCACTCAGATGATATTGGAGCTTTGAGGCTTTATTCTGTAGACCAGGCCGATGATTGGCAGAATCTTGGAGATTCGCCGAATCTGCTTTTGCAGAAGACTCCGGCAGATGAGTTTACAGTGACGACAAAGCTTCGTTTCATTCCAAACCCTCAATTGAAGGAAAGGGGAGAGAACTGCGGATTCGTGCTGATGGGTCAGGATTATGCCACTATAAGACTTACTGACACTCAGGATGGTGTCGTACTTCAGTATATCGAATGTCAAGACGCTCTTAAGGGTACTCAGGAACAGGTTCTTAAGACGGTTGCCCTCAAGTCAGAGCCGCTTTCAGAACCGTATTCTGCACAATATATGTCAACTACGGTTCCTCCTGTTGCTCCTATTGTGTACAAGGCTGCAGACGTATATGTAAGGATGGAAGTGAAGCCAATGGCGAGAATAGGTAATGTACCTGACCTTACTGCCAGATTCTACTATAGTTTTAACGGAAAGGACTGGACAGAATTAACAGAAAAGCCGTTCATAGGAAAGCCAGGAAAGTGGATAGGAGCAAAATTCGGTCTGTATTGCAATCGCTTCGCCTCAAAAAATGACAGCGGATGGGTACAGGTAGATTGGCTTGATGTAACGGAATAATCATTAAATTTACGGTTTGAAAAACAACTTACAGCACTATGGTAAATTTTTCTCTTGAAGGCAAGGTTGCTCTTGTGACCGGAGCTGCTTATGGAATAGGATTCGCAATGGCTCAGGCTCTTGCCGAAGCTGGCGCAAAAATAGCTTTCAACTGTCGTACCCAGACAAACCTGGACAAGGCACTCGAAGGATATAAGGCACTTGGAATCGAAGCTAAGGGTTATATCTGTGACTGCACTGACGAAGAAGGTGTAAAGGCAATGGTAGCAGACATCGCAGCCACGCTAGGCTCTGTAGACATCTTGGTGAACAATGCCGGCATCATCAAACGCATTCCTATGCATGAAATGGCTGCAGAAGAGTTCCGTCAGGTAGTTGACATTGACCTTGTTGCACCTTATATATGTGCTAAGGCGGTTCTTCCGGGTATGATGGAAAAGAAGGCCGGAAAGATCATCAATGTCTGCTCTATGATGTCTGAACTCGGACGCGAAACCGTATCTGCATATGCATCTGCGAAGGGAGGCCTCAAGATGCTTACCAGAAACATCGCTTCAGAGTACGGACAATACAACATACAGTGCAACGGTATAGGACCCGGCTACATCGCCACTCCTCAGACCGCTCCGCTTAGGGAGCCTCAGGCTGACGGTAGCCGCCATCCATTCGACTCTTTCATCGTTGCAAAGACTCCTGCAGAACGTTGGGGAACGCCCGAGGATCTTATGGGACCTGTAATCTTCCTTGCTTCAAGCGCATCGGACTTTGTCAACGGACATATCCTGTATGTGGACGGAGGCATCCTTGCCTATATTGGAAAACAGCCAAAATAACCTATGGAACAAGTATTCAGTTATATCATCGGACTTGGAGCAGCCGTCATGATGCCTATAATATTCACGATTCTTGGCGTCTGTATCGGCATCAGGTTCAGCAAGGCTCTCAAGAGCGGACTTCTTGTGGGAGTGGGATTCGTGGGACTTTCTGTCATCACATCCCTTCTTACCAGTACTCTCGGACCTGCCCTCAGCAAAGTCGTAGAGATATACGGACTTCAGCTGAAGGTCTTCGATATGGGATGGCCTGCGGCAGCCTCAGTCGCCTACAATACATCGGTGGGCGCGCTTATCATTCCTGTATGTCTAGGTGTAAACATTCTCATGCTCCTTACCAAGACTACAAGGACTGTCAATATTGACTTGTGGAACTACTGGCATTTCGCTTTCATCGGTGCCATCGTGTATTTTGCTTCGGACAATATCTGGTGGGGATTCTTCGCAGCTATCATATGCTATATCATCACCCTCATCCTTGCAGACTATACTGCCGACAGGTTCCAAGGATTCTATGACAAGATGGATGGAATCTCTATTCCACAGCCTTTCTGCCAGGGCTTCGTACCTGTCGCTGAGGTCCTTAATAAAGGGTTGGACAAGATTCCGGGCATCGACAAGCTGGATATGGATGCTGAAGGAATGAAGAAAAAGTTCGGTCTTCTCGGAGAACCCCTCTTCCTTGGCATTCTGGTAGGAATCATCATCGGTGCACTGTCTTGTGAAAGCTGGAAAGAAATCGTGGAAAAGATTCCATATATTCTCGGAATAGGAATAAAGATGGGAGCCGTGATGGAACTCATTCCTCGCATCACTTCACTTTTCATAGAGGGTCTGAAACCTATTTCTGATGCGACACGCGATCTTATCAATAGAAAATTCAAAGGAGCCAAGGGTCTTAACATCGGCATGAGTCCGGCATTGGTGATCGGACATCCTGCAACACTTGTAGTGTCTCTCCTGCTCATACCTGTGACTCTCATACTTGCAGTCGTACTTCCGGGTAACGAGTTCCTTCCGCTTGCATCACTTGCAGGAATGTTCTATGTGTTCCCAATGATTCTCCCGATTACTAAAGGCAATATCCCGAAGACCTTCATCATCGGTCTTGTACTGATGCTCATAGGACTTTATTTCGTGACCGATCTCGCTCCGTTCTTTACACAGGCTGCACAGGATGTTCTTTCCAGGACCGGTGATGCAGCAGTAGCTATTCCGGAAGGATTTGAAGGAGGATCCCTTGACTTCGCCTCAAGCCCTCTTGCATGGGTTGTCTTCCATCTTTCGTATTCACTCAAGTGGATCGGAGTGGCCATTCTCGTACTCATCACCATGTTCCTCATCTTCCTTAACCGCAGAGCTATCATAAAGTACCAGAAGGTTGCTGATGACACAGAGAACAAATAACAGTAATAATATGAAGAAGATAGTTTTATTCACATTAATGAGCCTTATGACAATGGCAGCAAACGCACAGTTGAACTACACAGTCCAGACAGCTTGTCATCCGGATGATGTCAAGCATTATGACACAGAACGCCTTCGCAGCGCATTCCTCATGGAAAAGGTTATGTCTCCTGATGAGATCAACCTTACATACACCCTCTATGACCGCCTTATCTATGGTGGTGTGATGCCTGTTGACAAGGTTCTTGTTCTTGAATCTTTCGACGAACTCAAGGCTGAGCACTTCCTTGACAGACGCGAGCTCGGAGTGATCAATGTAGGTGGCCCGGGCATCGTGACTGTTGACGGCAAAGAATACCCTATGGTCTTCAAGGAAGGTCTTTACGTAGGATGTGGCAAGAAAGAGGTCACTTTCAGGAGCGTTGATTCTGCGAACCCTGCTAAATTCTATATCAACTCAACCCCTGCCTACAAGGAATATGTGACTCAGCTTATCACTACTGATCAGAATGCTGATCCTAAGAAGTATGCGATTGCCAAATCTGATCACTATGGAAAGATGGAAGACAGCAACGACCGAATTGTAAATCAGCTCATTGTAAGTTCTGTACTCGAAAAGGTAAAGGGAGGCGGAACAAATCAGCTCCAGATGGGTCTTACAGAGCTCCTTCCTGGTTCGGTATGGAATACAATGCCGGCTCACACGCACACACGCCGCATGGAGGCATATTTCTACTTTAATGTGACTGCCGGCAATGCCATATGCCACCTCATGGGTGAACCGAAGCAGCAGCGTCTTGTATGGATGCAGAACGAGCAGGCAATAACATCACCTGAGTGGTCTATTCACGCTGCAGCTGGAACAAGCAACTATATGTTCATCTGGGGTATGGGCGGCGAGAATCTCAACTATGGCGATAAGGATGAGATTCCTTATACTGAAATGAGATAGCCTGACATCATCCTCGTCTGATATCGGGCCGCCTGTAGATCATATGATTTACAGGCGGCTGATTTATTTCATGCCGCCTGTAAGATATAGTGATGCGTGAAACATCATTCAGGAATGCCTGTCTGATGTCAGCATGATATTTGTCATTTCATCTGGAAATACTTATTCCTTATGGAGATCTTTACATTGAAATCCCGTCATGACGGTCTGGGTATAAGCATAATTGCAGTACGTCCCGACGGTGATATAAGGGCTGTGCTTCAGATTGCACATGGAATGTGCGGAAGTAAAGAGAGATATCTGGCATTCATGAACTTTATGGCGGATCGAGGTATCGCTTGTGTAGCCCATGACCATCGTGGTCATGGCAGCAGCATACTGTCACCGGATGATCTGGGATATATGTATGAAGGCGGACATGAGGCGTTGGTCGATGATATGCATATTGTAAATGAATGGGTTGCAGATGAGTTTTCCGGCCTTCCTGTATTTATGCTGGGTCATAGCATGGGATCTCTTGCCTTGAGGGCTTATATGAGGAAGTTTCCTTCTTGTGCAGATGGAGTTGTCATATGCGGCAGTCCGTCCTATTTTCCTTTATCCCCGGTATTCTATCGAGTTGCCTCGATTCTATGCAGTATAGGTCTGGGGCATAACAGACCCAAAGCCATATATCGCGTCACTACAGACTATTACAACCGCCATTTCGATTCTGAAGGAATGCTCGCATGGATTTGTTCCGATCCGCAGGTGCGCATGGATTTCATAAGCAATCCTCTTCATAACTTCCGGTTGACTCTTAACGGATGTCGTGCTCTTATGGGACTCATGCTGGAGGCATATTCTCATAAGAACTTCGATTCTTCGTTAAAGGAATTGCCCGTCTTATTTCTTTCAGGTGAGGATGATCCGTGTATGGGAGGCCCTTCCGGACTTGATAAGGCAGTCTGTGCTGTCCGTGATGCAGGTTGCAGGAATGTAAGGATAAAGACATATCCTGCCATGCGTCATGAAATCCTCAATGAAATCGGGAAGGAGCGCGTATGGCAGGATATATATGATTTTATGCGATCTGAACTTATTTGCAGACCATGATGTCAAGAATCATGTTGTCGGTATGCTGCATTCCGACCGATCCGATGCGGCCGAGATTCTGAATGGTCTTTTCGATGTCTTTTTCGATGATTCCGTCATGCTCGGAAATACAGATGCCCTCGCGTGCAAGTACAGCAGACTGAAGGGCACTGGATACTCCTGATGCTACTTTCATGGCGCAGCCTACCTTCGCACCGTCACATACCATTCCTGTTATGTTTCCTATCATGTTCTTGATGGCCGAACATATCTGGTCATAATCTCCCCCTCTAAGGAATACAAGACCGCATGCTGAACCTGTGGATGCGATCACGCAGCCACATAGAGCGGAAAGCTTTCCCAGGTAACCCTTGATGTGAATCGCTATGAGATGACTGAGGACGAGAGCTCTTGCCAATCTTTCGTCGTCAGTGCCGTAGGTCTGCGAGTACGCGATGACAGGCATTGTCACAGTTATTCCCTGGTTTCCGCTGCCGGAATTGCTCATCGCAGCAAGGGTGCAGCCTGCCATTCTGGCGTCAGATGCAGCTGCTGTAAGTGACATCGCGTAGCTTAGGAAGTCGCCACCGAACACTTCCTTGTTATCTTCAAGACGGATAGCCCATCCAACCTTGAGACCATATTTGCCTTTGAGTCCTTCATATGCCAGAGCCAGATTCAGAGTGCGTGATTCGAGGATGAATTCGATGTCTTCGTAAGCAACGGTCGAAGCGAATTCCACTATTTCCTTGACAGTGAGATTGTAGTCAAGAGTGGTTTTCTGGTCAGCGGCCTGAGTGTCTTCATTCTTCTCTGATGAGAAGAGGACTATGCCGTCGAAAGATGTCTCGATTATGCTGTCGTGGTTGTCCTTGATCACTGTGCTCGCGCAATGTCCGTCCTTTGAGTCCACATAAGCCTTGACATAGAGCTTGCTGTCAGTTTCTGCCAGCCCTATCGTAACTGTCTTTGTATCAACAATCTGTTTAGCCTTTTCGATGGAAGCGTCATCGAGGTCGTTCAATACCTCAAGTCCGTATTCAGACTTTCCGCATACAGCTCCAAGTGCCGCAGCAATATGGAGG
>JAEIGA010012759.1_pt1 | contig 12771 bp, 14 predicted proteins | sample 9270691 | NCBI WGS metagenome assembly JAEIGA01 (sample SAMN17057246, study PRJNA624740) | gut metagenome | biome: biome; isolation source: fecal sample | host: Bos grunniens | place: China: Xizang | collected 2019 | reverse complement strand
TATAAGAAGTCAGTATGAAGAAACAAAAGATAAAATGAAGGCGGTTGACCTGCTCAATAAGATGGAAGGTTCTTATATTGAAAAGGTCGAAGTCAATGGAAGTATAAGCAATCCATTCGAAGGACTTACAACATCACAGTTGGAAAAGCTGGCAGGTGATTGTGAGTGACAAGAGAACAAGCAATAAAATTCGGCGCGCGGTGTGAACTGTCGCGTCGTTCTTTTTGGTATTACTGCAAAACAAAAGCACCTGACTTCTACAAAGAGGATAGGGAGTTCTTAAAGGAACAGTGCAACGAAATGCAATCATTCCTTGAGAGTGACGACAAGGTGCTTGTTATCAATGAACCTCCGCGTCATGGTAAATCAAGAACAACGGGCTGTTTGGTTGAATGGAAGCTGGGAAACGACCACACCGCCAAGATTATGACGGGTTCATACAACGAAACACTGTCAACTACGTTTTCAAAGGGTGTCCGTAACACAATACAGAGTGCCAAGGCAGACGAAAACATGATTGTTTATTCCGACATCTTCCCTGATACGAAGATTAAGTACGGCGACGGTGCAATGAATCTTTGGTCGTTAGAGGATGGGTACAACAATTACTTGGCAACATCGCCTACGGGTACTGCAACGGGTTTCGGTGCATCAATCATCATCATTGACGACCTTATCAAGAATGCAGAAGAAGCCAACAATGCTGATACAAGAGAAAAGCACTGGACTTGGTTCACAGATACCATGCTTTCCCGATTAGAGGAAGGCGGCAAAATAATCATTGTAATGACACGATGGCATTCCGAGGATTTAGCAGGAAGGGCACTTAAATACTTCCGTGAACTTGGCTGGAAGGTGCGACACATCAATTATCGTGCTAGAAGCAAGGAAGGCAAGATGCTGTGTCCTGAAATCCTTTCTGAGAAGTCCTATTTTGACAAGAAAGCTATTATGGGCGACGAAATATTCAGTGCCAATTACGACCAAGAGCCGATTGACCTTAAAGGTCGGCTTTATCCGTCGTTTAAGACCTATACAGAGCTTCCAAAGGATAAGGAAGGCAATGTACTTGGCACGGTTAGAAACTACACTGATACGGCAGATACGGGCAAGGACTACTTGTGTTCTATCAACTATATCGAATACAACAAAGAAGCCTATGTTATCAATATTCTTTACACGAAGGCTGGCATGGAGATAACCGAACCAGCGACAGCAAAGATGTTGTTTGAAGATATGGTAAATACCGCAGATATAGAATCAAACAATGGCGGTCGTGGATTTGCAAGAAGCGTCAGCAGAATTTTATCTGAGAATTACAAGACGAATCGCACTGTTATAAATACGTTCTTTCAATCGAAGAACAAGCAGGCAAGAATCTTGTCAAATGCAACGTGGGTTATGGAACATATCTATTATCCCGTGAACTGGAAGGATAGATTTCCTGAGTATTACGAAAGCATGACAAGGTATCAGAAGGAAGGCAAGAACGCGCACGACGATGCGGAAGATGCAACGACGGGTATTGCAGAAACGATTAACGGCGGCGACATTTACAGTTGGTAAAGGGGTGCATTATGTTAGGTTTTAACATGGAAACAAGAAGAATTAACGAGCTTGTGAATATTGCGGCAAGAACAAGGATTGATGATGTGAAGTTCCTTGAGCTTGAAGTCGAAAAGTTTATCAGTTCACCGAAGCGTAAATGGGCGATTGATGGTGATTTGTATTACGACTATGAGCAGGCAATACAGAACAAGCAAAGATGGGTTATCGGCAGGGATGGCATAATGACAGTTGACGAACATCTTCCGAATAACCGCTTTATTGATAACAAGTACGGCGATATGGTAGACCAAAAGGTCAACTATATGTTATCCAAGCCATTGACTTTCAAGACAGAAAATGAGCAGTACGCCGAAGCACTGAAGAAGGTTTTCAACAAGTCTTTCCACAGAATGTTGAAGAACTGTGGAAAAGATTCGTACAACGGTGCTGTTGGCTGGGTGCATCCGTATTATAACGAGCAGGGCGAACTTAAATTCAAGAAGTTCCATCCGTGGGAAATCCTGCCGTTTTGGAAGGATGATGAACACTCCGAACTTGATTTTGCTGTAAGGGTGTACGATGTAGAAACCTACGAAGGCGACAAGGAAAAGATTCTGACCTTCGTTGATGTATACGATACCAACGGCATTCACAAGTTCGAATACAAAGACGGAAAGCTGATTCCTGACTATTCAACATATTACTTCGAAATGCCTGATACAGAAGGTACGCTGATTCCTTATAATTGGGAGCGCGTACCGTTAATTGCATTTAAGGCAAACAACACCGAAACATCACTGCTGAAGAAGTGTAAGAGTCTGCAGGATGGTATCAACTATGTGTTATCTTCCTTCGGTGATGGTATGCAGGAGAATGCCAGCGGCAATTCAATCCTGATTATCAAGAACTACGGTGGCACTGATTTAGGCGAATTCAGACAGAACCTTGCACAGTATAAGGCAGTAAAGGTTCGCACGGTTGATGGTGCTGACGGCGGCATTGATAAGCTGGAAATCGAAGTAAATTGTGAGAACTACAAGGCAATACTGCAGGAGCTGAGAAAGGCACTGATTCACAACTGCAAGGGTTACGATGTGGAAGAATTGAAGTCCGCTGGGTCACCGAACGAAATGACTATAAAGTCAATATTCTCAGGCATCGACTTGGACGCAAACGAGCTGGAAACGGAGTATCAGGCATCTTTTGAACAGCTTCTGTGGTTTGTTAATATGCATTTGAAGAACACTGGCAATGGCGATTTCACCAACGAAGAAGTCGATGTTATCTTTAACCGCGATATGATGGTGAATGAATCTCAGATTATCACTGACATTGCGAACAGTGCAGACCTTTCCAAGAAAACACGAATTGCAATGCATCCGTGGGTTAATGATGCTGATGCCGAGCTTGAGCAAATCAAGAAGGAGCAGGAAGAAAACATGGAGCAATTCGGCAATGCTTTCGTTCAGAAGCCTATTACTGACGAATCCGAAGAAGATGGTGGTATGAGTGGCGAAGAAGAATAATAATTACTGGCAGGAACGATTCGACCAAATAGAGCAGGCGGCAAACAATAAATCTGTACGGTACGCAAGCAAGCTTGAAAAGAAGTACAATGTTGCCGCCAGCGAAATTGATGCTCAAATCAATAAATGGTATAACCGCATCGCACGGAACAATGAAGTAACAATTACCGAAGCGCGGCGGTTACTTAGTGCCAGCGAATTAAAAGAGTTTAGATGGACGGTTGAAGAATACATTGCACGCGGTCGTGAAAACGCCGTAAATCAGCAATGGATGAAGGAGCTTGAAAATGCTTCGGCAAAGTTCCACATCAACCGTCTTGAAGCAATGAAGTTGGAAGTGCGGCATCAAGTCGAAATGGCAATGGCAAACGGTCAGCAGGATATGTTCGATATGCTGGGTGATGTGTACAAAGACACGTTCTATCATTCCTGCTATGAGATTCAGAAAGGCGTTGGCGTTGGATTTGATGTTGCGAAGCTGGACGATAACACAGTATCGAATCTGTTAAATAAACCTTGGGCGGCAGATGGCACAAACTTTAGTCAGAAACTATGGGGCAACAAGACAAAGTTAATCAACACGCTAGACCAAGAGCTTTCACGGATGGTATTGCTTGGTGAAACGCCGAATAAGGCGATAAAGAACATCAAGGAAGCAATGAACAGTTCATTGCATAGTGCAAAGCGGCTGATTCTTACGGAGCAGGCATACTTCACATCGGAAGCACAGAAAAAGACCTTCAACGATTTAGATGTTGAGCGATTCGAAGTGCTTTCTAGTATGGATATGAAGGTTTGCCCGATATGCGCTGGAAAGGATAAGTCAGTAAAGCCTATGAAAGAATTTCACATAGGTATTACCGCACCGCCGTTCCATCCGTTCTGCAGATGTGTTACAGCACCGTTTTTCGATGATGAATTTGCCGCAGGCACACGAATTGCAACTGGTGTGGATGGCGAAACGCATTACATTTCAAATAACATAAGCTATAAGGAATGGTTCGAAACATTTACTAAGGACAGCAGAAAATAGTTTTGCGCGAAAGAAGGTATTTATGGGAGAGTGTAAGTACGCATTAAAGCGCATTGAACACACTTCCTCGTCTAGTTGCAGGACAATGTATCACTGCTTCAAATTTAGACAGTATTGTGTGAAGCAATGCAAATGGAAAGTTGAAAAAGGAAAAAAGGCAGAGTCGAAGTAGACCCTGCCTTTTTTATTTGGAAAGATGGCAGAGTTTGGTTGATTGCACTGGTCTTGAAAACCAGCAACCTGAAAGGGTTCGGAGGTTCAAATCCTTCTCTTTCCGTTCGCTGTGGTGAGCGTGAAAACACCAGCAAAATTTCAAGTTCGCGGACAGAACCGCGTAAAAACAATGTTTGAAAGGTAGGTAGAAACATGAAGAAAGAAGATTTGATGAAGGTTCAGGGAATGACCGACGAGATTGCGGCAGAAGTCGAAAAGCTGGTCGCTGAAGAACTAAAAGGGTACATTCCAAAACCACGCTTTGATGAAGTGAACGAAGCGAAGAAGAACGCTGAAGCACTGGTCAAGGAACGTGACAAACAGCTTGAAGATGTGAAGAAAGCATCTGTTGACTATGAGGATTTAAAGAAGCAAATTGAATCCCTGCAGGAGAAGAACAAAACAGCAGAAGCCGAATATCAAGCGCAGATTAAGAAGATGCAGGTTGACAATGCCGTTTCTAGCGCGCTGAAGGACGCAGGAGCAAAGAACGCGGCGGCAGTTAGGGCTTTACTCAAAGATTTAGAAAAAGCCGAAATTGGCGACGATGGCGCGGTCAAAGGGCTTGCTGAACAGATTAAAGCATTGAAGGAATCCGACGCATATCTTTTTACTTCAGCAGAAGCAGGAAAGCCAGCAGGCGCAAAACCAGCGTCAGCAGGTGGCGGCACTCCAAGCGGCACAGTAACCAAGGAACAGTTCGCAAAGATGGGTTACAAGCAACGCGAGGAACTTTATAACAGCAATAAGGAACTTTATGAGTCCTTAGCAAAATAAGAAAGAAAGAGGTAAAAAATCATGGCAAATGCACAGACAAAATTATCCAATTTAGTGAATCCTGAAGTAATGGCAGATATGATTTCTGCTAAGTTACCGAAGAAGATTAAGTTCAGCCCAATCGCAAAGATTGACACCACATTAGTTGGTAGAGCTGGCGACACCATCACCGTTCCAAAGTATGCGTACATCGGTGATGCAGAAGATGTAGCAGAAGGCGTAGCAATGGGCACAACCGTTCTGACAGCATCCACAACTCAGGTAACCGTTAAGAAGGCAGGTAAGGCTGTAGAGCTTACAGACGAATCTGTATTAAGCGGTTACGGCGACCCTAAGGGCGAAGCAACCAACCAGCTTACAATGGCTATTGCCGCAAAGGTTGACAACGATTGCTTAGATGCACTTTACAGCGCACCGCTCAAGTACGGCGATGGTTCTGAAACTATCGGTTATGAAGGTCTTGTAAAGGCTGATGCAGTATTCGAAAGCGAATCTGACGAAGTATTGAATAAGGTACTTTATATCAATCCGCTTCAGGAGCAGACACTTAGACTCGACCCGAACTTCATGGATAAGAACAAGTATGGTCTTGAACTTATTATGAACGGCGCAATCGGTAAGATTGCAGGTATGGAAGTTAAGAAGTCCAAGAAGGTTAAGAAGAACGAGGGCGCAACCGCTTGGTTAAATCCTATCGTTATCTTATCAACTGAAGACCCGAACGAAGCATCCGATGCAGACGGTACTGCAGAAGAAGCATCCGCACTCACAATCTACATGAAGCGCAATGTTGAGGTTGAATCTGACCGCGACATCTTAGCAAAGACAACTGTTGTTTCTGCTGATGAACACTACACTGTAGCGTTAAGCAACGAATCCAAGGTTGTTGTTGCTTCCTTCAAGGCGTAAAGGAGTGATTGACTATGTTATTGCGTAGATATAAACAGCAGACCGAACCTGCCAAGGAGGTTAAACCTGCCGAGGAACAGCCGAAGGTTGCTGAACAGCCAAAGGCAAAGGTGTCACGCAAGAAGTAAGGTGGTGTAAAGGATGAATGAAGAAATCATCCGTACACTGATTGACGCTATCAATGCTTACATGACTTCCAGCCTTCCTGATGCTCTCTTTGAGTTAGTATTAAGAAGGCTGGAAACATTCGGCTATGAGGTAACGGAAGCTGACGCTTTCGCTATTGCTTTCAGTGTGCAAAAATCAGAACTGAATATCAGGCATGATTGCAATATCACAGAAATTCCCGAAGAACTGTTCCCTACGCTGTGTGATATGGCGTGCGGCGACTTCCTTTCGGCGAAATACCGTGTTGGTCAGTTGAATCTTTCAGACCTTGACCTTGGCGGTGCTATTACTTCCGTTTCCGAGGGCGACACTTCGATTTCCTTCGACAAGTCCACAACGGACGAAGGCAAGTTTGCCGCGCTTGTATCTGCACTTTCCGATTCGGGAAGGGGGAATCTTGAATGTTATCGAAAATTCAAGTGGTAAAGCGGCGCAAGGCGATTGAAGCGTTATATGACGGTGTATGTACTATCACTGCAACGCAGGAAATCGAAAAAGATAACGGTGCAACGGGTTTTGAATTCGTAGAAATATGCACCGACCAGCCGTGCCGCTTGTCTTATGGTACTTCAAGCACACAGACGGGCGAAATGGCAACGGAAACAGCGCAGGAAGCTAAAATGTTTCTTGCACCTGAAGTCAATGTTCCTGCTGGTAGTCGTGTTGTAATAACACAGCACGGAATCGTTCGGGAATATAAGCTGTCAAGCATCCCTGCCGTATACTCCACGCATCAGGAAATCACATTTTCCCTGAAAGATAGGTGGTCTTAGTGAGCGCGAATTATAAGCAGTTGGCAAAGTTCTCAGACGACATTAAACGCCTAAACGACGCACAGAAAGACGAGTTCATGCGTGCGTGTTGTAAGGAACTTGCGGCACGTTTACTTCGAAAGGTGATTGAAAACACGAAGGCACAGACGGGCACACTTCGTCGGGGCTGGACAGTAAACACACACGAAGAAGCGGCGGCAGGAACTAAAGTCGGTGTCAAGGAATGGTGCGATAATGTAGAAATCAAGAAAGAGGGTAACACCTACAGATTAAATGTTATCAATCCAGTTTACTATGCACCGTATTATGAGTACGGGCACAGAACAAGCAACGGCGCAGGCTGGGTGGAAGGTCGATTCCCTTTGACTATTGCTGAAGCGGAGCTTAATGCTGTTACCGATGCTATACTGGCGAAGAAGTTGCAGGCGTTTATGAAAGGGGTTTTTGAAGCATGATTAAAGGTGTTATTGCTGGAATCATCGCCGCTATCAAGAACGAGTTTGGTTCAGAATATAAGGTATACGACGAACTGACAGAGCAGGGTTTGAAAGAACCTTGTTTCTATGTGAAGTTCGTTACACCGACCACAACGCGCGGTGTCAGAAACCGCTTTATGAAGGCGTATGTGTTCAATATCACATATTTTCCGAAGGACACTGTAAATCCGACAACAGAATGCTTGGATGTAAGCGAAAGGCTTTCTGCGGTGTTGCAGGACATAATCGCAGAAGGAAAAGTCGTTCATGCTGATGCGGAAATCTCAGGAACATTTGTGGATGGAAACCTGCAGGTGAAAGTGAGTTACACCGTGCCTGCAATGCTTTCCGAAGCACCTGAAGAAAACATGGAGATTCTTGAACAAACGGTAACTGCGGAATAGGGGTGATGATATGGCAAAGAAAGAAATTGAATCTGTATTCACAAAGGAACAGATTTTGAAATCAAATACGTTCAGCGAACACCGCGACTTATTAGCGGCTGTTCTGAAGGACGGCAAGACTTACTCCAAGGAGCAGGTCAGAAAAGAAATTGAAAAGTTTTATAAGAAATAAGACACCCGACGGGTGTTTTTTTATTACAAAGAAAGGTTAGGTGAAAGCAAATGGCTTTAGGTGGTGGAACTTATACAACACAGAACAAAGTCCTTGCAGGCGCATACTTCCAGTTTGTATCCCTTCCAAGCGCAACAGCAACACTTTCCGAACGTGGCGTTGTTGGCATGGGTGTTGATTTAGGCTGGGGTGTTGACGGTGCTATTTTCGATGTAACAGCATCCGAATTTATGAAGGATTCCTTAAAGATTTTCGGTTATGCTTACAACGCACCTGAAATGCAGGCACTTCGCGAATTATTCCTTCATGCAACAAAACTGCATTGCTACAAGCTTACAAGCGGCGGTGCAAAGGCAACCTGCGCTTATGCAACAGCAAAGTACGCAGGTACAAGAGGTAATGACCTGAAGATTGTTATTACTGCAAACATTGACGACGAATCCAAGTTTGATGTGAAGTTATATCTTGGTTCTATCAAGGTATTCGAACAGACCGTTGCAACAATGGCTGAACTTGGCGCAAATGATTTCGTTGATTGGACAGAAGGAGCAACACTGACAGTAACAGCAGGCACAGCTTTCGAGGGCGGTGCAAACGGAACTTCTGATGCAACAGCACATCAGACATTCCTTAACAAGATTGAATCCTTCCCTGATACCAATGTAATTGCGTACACTGGCGATGAAGATACAATCAAGGGCTTGTATGTGGCATTTGCAAAGAGAATGCGCGATGAAATCGGCATCAAGATGCAGGCTGTTGTTTTTGGCAAGGCTGGCGATTCCGTTGCTTGCGTAAACGTAAAGAATCAGTTGAACCTTGTTCCTTGGGTAGCAGGCGTTGTAGCAGGCACAGAGGTAAACAAGTCCGCAACAAATCTTCTGTATGATGGTGAATTAGTAGTCAACACCGATTACACACAGATTCAGCTTGAGTCTGCAATCAAGGCTGGCGAATTTACACTTCATCAGGTAGGCACAGAAGTTAGAGTGCTTGAAGATATTAACTCCCTTGTTAATACCACAGACGAGGAAGGCGAAATCTTCAAGGACAATCAGACAATCCGTGTCATTGATGCAATCGCAACATCTATCGCAAATGTATTTGCTACAAAGTACATCGGCAAGGTACAGAACAACGCCGCAGGTCGCATTTCCTTATGGGCTGATATTGTAAAGGTACATCAGAACCTTGCAAACATCAACGCAATCGAGGAGTTCGAAGCTGACGACATTACCGTTGAGCTGGGCGAAACCAAGAAGTCAGTTGTCGTGAACGGTGCAATCACAGTGATTAACACTATGACAAAGCTGTACATGAGAACGGTTGTAGCGTAGGAAGGAGTGAAAGAGAATGGCACAGTTTTTTAATGCGCAGGACGCGCCAAGAACAAAGGATGCAGAACTTTTCTGCACCATCGGCGACAGACGCTATTCTATGCTGAATGCAAAGAACTTCGAAGCAAATGCGAGTGTAGAGCTTGCAGATGTTAAGCGTCTTGGCACACCGATTACTGGCAAGAAGGCAATCGGCATGGAAGTGAAGCTTTCCATGACAGTATATAAGTGTTCCGAAATGTTCGACAACATGATTGAAACATTCAAGAACACTGGCGTGCTTCCTACATTCGAAGTGCAGGCAACATCTTACGATGCGGCAACATCTATGGGCAGAACAACCAAGATTTATCACGAATGCGTGATTGACGGTGATATTCTGCTTTCCATGATTGATGCAGACGGTGAGTTCATTGAACAGACCATCGAAGCATTCGCTATGGACTACACTTCCGCAGAGAAGTACACTGAACCGTCCTATATGTAGGGCATAACATTGGGCAGATAGGGTCGCACCCGACAAGACACGCAAATCCTCCCGTGTTTTCTGCCCTTCATTTGGGGGTAATCAGAAAGGAAGGAACTGATTATGGGCAATTTAAGTTTATTTTTAAAGAAAAATAAGAAAGCGAAAACAAATGCTTTTTATCCTGCAACAAAGTCTTTGTGTGATGATAAGGGCGAACCGTTACAGTGGGAAATCAAGTCACTGTCTACACGCGAAAACGAAGATATTAGAACATCTTGCACAACTGAAGTTCAGGTTGTCGGAAAGAAAGGACAGTATAGACCGCAGGTTGATACAAGTCTTTACATTTCCAAACTGATTGCGGCAAGTGTCGTGTTCCCTGATTTATACAACAAGGAACTGCAGGATTCCTACGGTGTTACTAAGCCTGAGGAATTATTAAAAGAAATGGTTGACAATCCGACCGAATACAATGCCTTCGCAGAATTTGTTATGGGCTTTAACGGTTTGGAAGAAACCATGGAAGAAAAGGTTGAAGAAGCAAAAAACTAATTGCCGAAGGTGACGGTGAATCAAATTATGCGTATTATGCGCTGATTAAGTTTCACATCTTACCTTCGGTTTTTGCTAATTTAGACCCACAAGAAAAGGCATTCGTTATCGCTTGTATTGATAGAAAGGTCGAATCCGATGCAAAGCGTGCAAAGGAAATCGAAAGTAAATCAAAGAAAAAGCGATAGGGCTTTTTAGAAAGTTGGTGAGTTATGGCGTTAAGCACCGAAATTAGATTACAAGACAGAATGTCAGGGGCATTAAACCGAATCACCGCGAATTTGTATAGTACAGTGTCGGCATTCCAAAGGGTCGATTCCGTATCAGACCAAGCGTTCAATAGTCCTGCTATTTCTGCGGCGGCGCAAGAATTGGTTTCCTACAATCAGCGTATCACGCAGTTAGAAGCAGACCTTGTGGACGCTAACGAACGGATTCAGGAAATGACAGAACAGACCGAAAAAGCGGCGAAGTCTGCTGATATGTTAAAGAGTGCATTTGGTTTTGTAAAGGGTGCGCTTGCTACAATCGGAATTGGTAAGGTTCTTAACGTGTCCGATGAATTGGTGCAGACCACTTCAAGACTTAGCATGATGACCAAAAGCGCAGAAGAAACGCAGGAGCTTTTCGAATCAATTTATGCTTCGGCACAAAACGCCCGTGGTAGTCTTTCGGGAATGGCTGATGTAGTCGCAAGATTTGGCAACAACGCAAGGGATGCTTTCGACAGCAACGAAGAAGTGGTTGCTTTTGCGAATATTGTTCAAAAGCAAATGACCATTGCTGGCGCATCAACAGCGGAAGCACAAAATGCCATTTTGCAGTTGTCGCAAGGTCTTGGTTCAGGCGTGCTTCGTGGTGATGAATTGAACAGTATTTTCGAACAAGCACCGAACCTGATTCAATCTATCGCCGATTATATGGGCAAGCCTATCGGTGAGATTAGAACGCTGGCATCTGAAGGTCAAATCACTGCAGACATTGTCAAGGCGGCTGTGTTTGAATCTGCTGACGAGGTAAACGCTAAGTTCAAAGAAATGCCTATGACATGGGCGCAGGTGTGGCAATCAATGCAGAATACTGCACTGATGAAGTTTCAGCCCGTCCTGCAAAAAGTCAATGACTTTGCAAATAGCGATGGTTTTCAGGCACTTGTTGACAGTGTAACATCGGCAATGGCAATACTTGCAAATGTTGCATTGAGTGTATTCGATGTGATAGGGGCGATTGCTACATATATTTCTGACAACTGGTCAGTGATTGCGCCTTTGGTTATTGGTATAGCAGGAGCGTTTGCGGTTTACAAGGCGTGGACGATGGCAACTGCGGCGGCTACGGCGATTGCAACTGGCGCGCAGAAACTTTATAACGCAGTAATGAACGCGAATCCGACTATGCTCATTGTTATGGCGGTAATTGCATTGATTGGTGCTTTGGTTGCTTTCTGCTCATGGCTTGCAAAGACCACGGGAATTGCAGGCAGTGCGTTCGGAATTATTTCAGGCGCAGTATCGATGCTTGGTGCAGTTATTGGAAATGTGTTTTTCGGCGCACTTGAATTGATACTTGGATTTATAGAGTATTTGGTAAATCCATTTATTAACATTGCGAACTTCATCGGAAATGTTTTCACAAATCCTATATCATCCATTATCTATCTGTTTCAAGGCATGGCTGACACTGTCCTTGGCGTGTTGGAAAAAATCGCATCCGCTTTGGACTTTGTTTTCGGTTCAAACATGGCTGGAACGATTAGTGGTTGGCGTGACGGTTTGAAAAATGCGGCTGACGAACTGGTTGCTGAATATGCACCTGAAGAAAATTACGAACAAGTTATTGATAACCTCGATTTAAGTCTTGAGGATTTCGGGCTTGAGCGTTTTGATTATGGCGATGCATTCAATACTGGCGCGGCATGGGGCGACAAGGTATCAGAGAACTTAGGGAAAGCTCTTAGTCTTGACGATTTGCTTGGCGCAGACCCGTATAGCGGTTACGAAGACCCAGTTGTAGACCCATTGGAAGGTATTGAAGATAACACATCGGCAATGGCTGATTCGGTGGATATTTCCAACGAAAACCTGAAATATCTTCGTGATTCTGCGGAAATGGAAGCAATCAATAAGTTCACAACGGCAGAAATCAAGCTGGATATGACAAACAATAACAATATCGCATCTAACATGGATATTGACGGCATTGTAACTCAGTTGAGCGAAGGCTTGCGAGAAGCAATGGAATCGGCGGCAGAGGGGGTATATGCTTAATGTATGAATTTTACTTCGACAAGGTGTTACTCCCCGTAACGCCTGACAAAATAACAATGAAAATCGGTGGTGCAGATAAGACATACACCCTTATGAATGAGGGTGAAATATCTGTTCTTAAATCACCGAAGCTGACGGAAGTTGAAT
>JAEIGA010012758.1_pt1 | contig 12772 bp, 22 predicted proteins | sample 9270691 | NCBI WGS metagenome assembly JAEIGA01 (sample SAMN17057246, study PRJNA624740) | gut metagenome | biome: biome; isolation source: fecal sample | host: Bos grunniens | place: China: Xizang | collected 2019 | reverse complement strand
TGACATTCAGGGTGATTTCTTCAACATCATTCAGCATGTGGATGATCTGCCTGATGATGTGGTGGTTTACTTCCTGTCACACATCCAAAGGGATGATGATGGACATGAGAAGATCAAAACCATGGGCAAGCTTTTGGATGAAAAGATCACCATTGAAGGACTGTTTACCACTGTACTGAAGACACTGGTGAAGGATGGTCAGTATTTCTTCCTGACACAGAACAGTGGTCTGGACACTGTAAAATCACCTATTGGTATGTTTCCATCATATGCCATTGACAATGACTTGAAGTATGTTGACACAAAGATCAGAAATTACTATGAAATTGGAGATTTTGCAGATGATGAAACAGTTGAAAAGATGGATCAAGAAGCTGAAAAAGCAGATATTGAAAAACCCACTTCAGAAGGCAGAACCAGAAGAACTAGGAAAAGTGCTGACAAAGGAACTGACAAACCAAGGACTGGAAGTGACAGTGCAGCTGAATCCACAGGGAATGAAAATGATGCACCAGTTGATGAACAGCCAAAGCGCAGATCAAGAAAGGTGAGAAATGAAAAAGAAGAAAACAAGCAAGAAGAGCAGGCAGAAGCACAAGTTGAAGATGCGCAAGAAAAAGCAACTTATGAAACAGCAGTCAATGAGCCAAAACGCAGAAGGCGCAGAAGCAAACTGACAGCAGAAGACATTGCTGAAGTTGATGGTATGACCATCATTGATGAAGATTTGCCTTTTTAAAAGCAAGTTACAGGCAAGTTAAAAAAGCCTTGAATTTTAACGCATTTCAACACTTTTAACGCATTGGATGCGTTGAAAAAGCAACTTAAAATACAGAAAGTGAGGATTAATAAATGGCTATTGATTTTAATAAATGGAATGAACAGTTTGGTGGTCAGGAAGCACTTGAAGCACTTGAAGAAGCTAAAAAGAATGAGTTTACAGAAGTGCCTGATGGCACATATATCTGCAAGCTTGAACAGCTAGAACTTGGTGAATCCAAGAAGGGACAGCCAATGATCAAAGGCATGTTCAGGATCACAGAAGGTGAACACAAGAAGCAGTGTCTGTTTGTTAATCAGGTTTTCACCAGAGGATTCCCGCAGCACAAGGGACTTGAATTTCTGCGCAGCCTGAATGTATTTGATGAATCAGAAATTGATTTTGATGGTGATTTTGCTGACTTCAATGATCTGCTTCTGGATATTGCTGAAGAAGCACAAACCATGACATTTGAAATTAAGAAATCAAAAGATGGTGAATATACCAGATTAACTGTCAATGATGCATATTAAAGAAAGGTGACATGATGTTAAACTTCTATGATTTTGAAGTTTTTAAACATGATTGGATGGTGGTGATCATCAATCCACAGGAACAGTTGACCACCACCATTGTCAATGATAAGCAGAAGCTTGCAGAATACCATAACAGACATAAAGAACAGATCTGGGTTGGTTACAATAGCAGGAACTATGATCAGTATATCCTGAAAGCCATTCTGCTTGGCTTTGATCCCAAAGAAGTTAATGACTGGATCATTAAGGAAGGCAGAAAAGGATGGGAATTTTCAAGCATGCTAAACAGGATCCAATTGTACAATTATGATTGCATGGATAAATTCAGAAGCCTGAAGCAGCTTGAAGGCTTCATGGGAAACAACATGAAAGAAACATCAGCGCCATTTGATATTGACAGGAAGCTAACACCAGAAGAGATCCAACAAACCATCACATACTGCACACATGATGTTGAACAGACCATGGAAGTATTCTTGCAGACAAAAGCCACATTTGATGCACATGTGAACCTTTTAAAAACCTTTAACTTACCTTTAAACAACATCAGTAAGACACAGGCACAGCTGTCAGCACTGGCACTTGGATGTGTGAAACAAGATCATTTTGATGAATGGGATCTTCAACTGGTTGATACACTGCATATAAAAAAATATGTTGATGTTGTTAATTGGTTCATGGATCCAAAGCACCATGACTATTCAAACAGCTTGACAGTTGATGTCTGTGGTGTTCCACATCAGTTTGGTTGGGGTGGTCTACATGGCGCACCAGATAAACCAATCCACAGAAAAGGCTTACTGATCCATGTTGATGTTACTTCCTTCTATCCTTCAATCATGATCAGATATGACATGTTATCCAGAAATGTGAAAGATAAGTCTGTTTATAAAAAGATTTATGATACAAGGGTGGCACTAAAGAAAGCGGGCAAGAAGGCTGAACAGGCACCATATAAGATCATTTTAAATTCCACTTATGGCATCTGCAAGGATCCTACATCATCAGCATTTGATCCCAGACAGGCAAACAATGTCTGTATAAATGGGCAGCTTCTGCTTCTGGATCTGCTTGAACATCTGGAAGGACACTGTGAAGTTATCCAGTCAAACACTGATGGCATAATCATTCAGATCCCTGACAGTGACAGTGCATTTGACAAAATTGATGATATATGCTATGAGTGGGAATCCCGCACAGGCATGCAGCTTGGATTTGACATCATTTCAGAGATCTGGCAGAAGGATGTAAATAACTATGTATTCAAGTTTGAGGATGGCAAGATTGAAAGAAAAGGCGCATATGTAAAGCCACTGAATGAACTTGATAATGATTTGCCTATAGTGAATAAAGCACTTGTGGCATACATGATTGAAGGTATACCAGTAGAAGAATGCATTGAAGCTTGCGTGTATTTGAAAGACTTTCAAAAGATTGTGAAAGTGTCCAATAAATATCTGTGTGCATGGCACAATGGTCAAAGACTGTCTGATAAGACATTCAGAGTATTTGCAAGTAAAGATCTGCATGATGGATCCATTGGAAAACAAAAGGCTGAAGGTACTACTATTGAGAAATTTGCAAACACACCTGAACACTGCTTTATTGACAATGGTGATGTAAAAAGTGCGCCAGTGCCTGCTAAACTGGACAGGCAATATTACATAAATCTTGCAAAAGAAAGATTAAAACAATTTGGAGTTAATTAACTATGTATCAATTATTTAAAGGATATGTTAGCACCAAAGATAAGAAATGCACCATGCCATTCAAAGGCAAATCATCTGATGAACTTTTAAACCTGCGTGAAGCTTCACAGCGGGATGAATTTGCAGGCATATTAAATGATGATACAGTGCTGATTGATGTGGATGATCATGACATGTCTGAAATCATGATGCAGATTGTTGAAGACAAACAGCTTGGCTGCAGGGTATATGAAACCACAAGGGGCAAGCACTTCCTTTTCAGGAATGGTGGCAGATGGGAAAAGAACTGGATTAAACAAAAGCTTGCCTGCGGTCTTGAATCAGATGGCAAGCTTGGATCCAGAACATCTTACAGTATTTTAAAATTCAAAGGCAAAGACAGAACCATCATATATGACATCTATGATGATGAAGAATATGATTTTGTGCCTAAATGGATGCTTCCTGTCAAGGGTAAAACTGATTTCCTGACTATGGAAGAAGGTGATGGCAGGAATCAAGCATTATTCAATTATATTCTGCGCTTGCAGGCTTCTGGTTTCAGTAAAGATGATGTGCGGGAAACCATTAAGATCATTAATCAATATGTCCTGAAGAAGCCACTGGATAACAAAGAATTAGAATCCATACTGCGTGATGATGCATTCAGTACACCAGTGTTCTATGATGGCAAGACATTCCTGCATGACAAATTTGGTGAATATCTGATCAGTGAATATAACATCATCAAAATTGGTGGGGTGCTGCACTATTTCAAAGATGGTGTTTATGTGCCAGTTAACATTGAAGGTTTGATGATCAAGCACATTCCAAACTTGAAACAGCAGCAGCGCAAAGAAGTTATGTCTTTCATGATGGCATACATTGACCAGAATACACCTGTGAGCAGTGCCAATTTCATTGCATTTAAAAATGGGATCTATGATGTTTCATGTGACACACTTGAAGAATTCAGCAAAGATAAGATCATGACCAACAAGATCAATTGGAACTATAATCCTACAGCATACAGTGAACTGGTCAATGATGTGCTGAACAAACTTGCCTGCCATGATCCACAAGTCAGAATGCTTCTGGAAGAATTAATTGGATATACATTCTATAGAAGAAATGAGCTGCGCAAAGCCTTCATGCTGAAAGGAAAGAAGCACAATGGCAAAAGCACATTCCTTGACATGGTTGCTTATCTGCTTGGTGAAGACAACATCAGCGCACTGGATCTGGCAGATCTGTCACATGAATACAAAGCAGCAGGACTGTTTGGGAAACTGGCAAATCTGGGTGATGATATTGAAGATGAATTTATCCCATCTGCAGGCATCTTTAAAAAAATTGTGTCAGGTGATAGGATGAATGCCAATGTGAAATTTGCTGCACCTATTGAATTTAACCCATACTGCAAGCTGATTTTTTCAGGGAATACCATTCCAAGGCTTGGAAGGGGCAGGGACAGTGATGCAATCATTGACAGGCTGATCATTGTGCCATTCAATGCAAGCTTCAATAAAAACACTGCAGGCTTTTCACCATTCATCAAATACCAACTGCGTACAGCTGAATGCATGGAATACTTGGTGAAGATAGGTATTGAAGGCTTGAAGCGGGTATTGGCTGCAAATGCATTCACCACATCAGACAGCATGTCAAAAGAACTGGCTGAATATGAAGAAGCACTGAATCCAATAACAGCCTTCTTTGATGAAATGGGTGATTCAATGTTGAATGAACCAACAAAGAAATGTTACAGGCTGTATGATCAATACTGTTTTGAAAATGCCATGAAGCCTATATCACATGTGGAATTCAGCAAACAGGTCAAAGATTATTTTGGCTATGAGATCAAAACCATGAGGATCCAAGGCAAGCCAACAAAGATATTTATTGCAAAGGATGATGAAAATTGATCATCTGGTTAAGGGTTACTGATGATGAATATGAACTGCCAACACATGTTGCTGATACAGCCAGAGAATTAGCCATGATCTGTGGTACTACAGAAGGCAGTATTGTTTCAAGAATATCTCACTGGCATAAAGGCAGAACAGCAAAGTGTCCATATAGGAAAGTGGTAATTGAAGAGGTTGAAGAAGATGAATGAGAATGAAGCAAAATTGATGTGGAGTATGACAGATCAGGAATTGAAAAAAGTAATTGAAGAAACAGCTGAAGCAGCTGCACAGAAAACATTGCGCAAGTTAAAGGATGCGGGCAGGATAACATATGTCTTCAGCAATTCCTTCAAGAAAACAGAAGAGCTGTTATATTTATATCCAAACTTGCCAGAAGATAATCCTGAAAGAATGCGGGTGGATCAGGCACTGAAGAGGATTGAAAACGATGATTATAAAGATGTGATTGCTTCCAGATATTTTGATGGACTGACCATCACAGAAATAAGTGAAATATATGATTGCAAATATCAAAACATCAGCAAGAAAAGAAATAAACTTGTGAAGATATTGGCTTCAGAATTATTTCCTGAAGATGTACTGAAAGAGTTAATGGAGAGGTAAGAAAGATGACATTTAATTTTAACGATATTTGGCGGGCAATGAAAGATTTTGAAAGAATGCAAAGTGAAGCCAACATAGGAAAAAGAAATTTCAAGCAAATTGAAAAGATCCACAAGAAAAACAAGAAAAGAAGGAATAAAAAAGGTAAGAAAAATGGTTGAAGTTACAATTAGTTTTGTGGTGAAGGGTATACCAGTCAAAATGATTCAAACTGTAGAAGAAGAATATTCCATTGCCACAAATCAATACTGTGTGCATATTCCAGAACAGTGGATTCATGTGGCAAAAGAAGCATTGGTAAAGTGGGAAGAAAGGTAAGAAAGATGAAGTTTATATCCAAAAAAGATTTGCGAAAGTTAATAACTAAATATTGTGATGACAATGTATCTTTAAACGATGTGAAAGAGATATTTGAAGAATTCGCTGATGATTACTTCATTGTTGATGGTGAATTGACTTTATACAGAAAAGCGGTAATTGAAGAGGATAAAAAGGTTGAAGATGATGAAAATGATGATCTATTAGATAATACTGTTGGTTACAGTTTTATATTGGCGGGTGATGAATAAATGACACAATATCTTCAGAGAAGTCAAACAGACTGAATTAACAAGATGTAAAGTTAATGGAAAGGTAATATAATATATCAAACAACAAAATAAAATCGTTTAAAACGCAAAATAGAGCCTTGATTTTTCAAGGTTCTATTTAAATTTTATCGAAAATTCGTTAAAAAGTGTTTGACAATCAATGTACACTGATTTATAATAATAGTGTAAGTTAATGTTAGGTATTATTAATGAGGTACACACCATGAAGAAAACAGATTACATGATCTGCTGTGGGAAGTCTGGAAAATATGGCACTAATGTTTATAGGTCAGTGGTGACTGATGGTGAAAGATATTTCATCAAGTGGAATGGCAAGATCATTGATGTCACAGAAGATATTAGGAATCATAACTACATATCAAAGTATTTAATAAAATAAGAAGGGAGATTGAGCAATGACAGCTACAGAAGCCAAAGCCTTCAAGAAATTACTTGGTACTGCATATAAAACCTATTACAGCAGCAAGACAGAATCAATGAGCGTTAAAGTTTACAGCTACATCAATAATGAATATGATGCCGAAAGAGAAAAAAGCAGAGTCGATAAATTCATGAATCTGATCAAGAATACAGCATTCAGCACAGAGATCATCCACAGAACTTATCAGGGATTCATTCATGACACATGCATCATAGTTTCATAAATGCAGAGTGATGCGGGATCTAATCCCGCAGTAATGCAGCCAAAGGCAGTCACAAGCCTGCTGAAGAAGGGAGATATAAAGATGGCAACATTAATCAAGATTGATCGTAATGGATCCAAATACTATGAAGGATGGGTCACCTGTGACAGATGTGGTGGCGCAGGTGGTGCAGACCAGTGGAAGAAAACTGGATGGACTTGCTACAAGTGCCAAGGTAAAGGCAAAGTGGCAGGCAAGTGGATAGAGCGCACACCTGAATATCAGGCAAAGCTTGATGCCAGAAGAGCAGCTAAAGCGCAGGCAAGGGCAGCTGAATATCAGAAACAGGCTGCTGAACATGAAGAAGAAATGCGCAAAGCAGCTGAAGAACAGGCTGCCAGAGAAGCTGAAATTGCCAGACAGAAGGCAATCAGCAAGCATGTTGGTCAGATCGGTGAAAGAATTACAGTCAATGTCACTTTTGATCACAGCGCATGGTTTGACTTCAGGCTTGGATGGTCTACAGAAACAATGTACATTCACACTTTCAAAGATTCTAATGGCAATGTACTGATCTGGAAAACATCATCAAGATCACTTTCTAATCTGGAAGAAGGTGATCTGGTACAGCTTACTGGAACAGTCAAAGATCACAATGAATACAAAGGCGAAAAGCAGACAGTGTTGACCAGATGCAAAATCATAAGAAAGGAAGAAACAAAATGAACTGGAACAAAGCAGTAAAGAAAATAGAAAAGGCACTGGCAGCAGGATCTGCTGTCAGTGTTACCTACCACAGAAAGTGGATGAAGAATGACAGTCACATTAATGAGGTTGAAGAAGTCATTAGTTATGAATATGAAGGACAGATCTGCAAGGCTTTAAATCTGTATTATGGCGGGTACAGTGACCAGATCAATGAAGGATCCCACATCATTGATGCAATAACAATTGAAGAAAGGTTAGGTGAATAAAATGGAAGAAAAAAGAAAAGCACATGTGAAGGCTTCAATTAAGTACAATGCAAAGAATGTAAAACAGATCAAACTGAATCTGAACAGGAAAACTGATACAGACATTATTGATCATCTGGATGCCTGTGGAAATGTACAAGGATATATAAAAGGCTTGATTAGGAAAGATATTGAAGCCTAAAATCAACGATTTCAGCGAGTTTTAAAAGACAGTCGATATATTTATCAAAGCACCTGAAAAGGTGCTTTTTTATTTTGTCAGAAAATAATTACTTTAATCGGATCTATTTACAATATCAGTGTACACTGATATAATAAATTCATAAGGTTGAAACACAAATTGAAAGGACAGATGAAAGATGAAATACATGGTAGCTTGGAAGGAATTTGACAAAGGATTAAACAGGGATGTAGAATGGCATTCATATTTTGAAAAGAAATCTGATGCACTTAAATTTATGGATAAATTAGTTGAAGACAGATTCAAGGGAATTAGATTACAATTTATATAAGCCAATCAGAAAGGATATGAAAAAAATGAACACAGAATGGATCAAGAAAGCGACTAATGAAGAATTAATGGCAGAACTAGAAAATACATTACAACACCTAAACAATACACAGGTGTTTACCACAGAATACAGAAACATTCATTCAGTGGTGAAGCTAATTAAAGAAGAGATTTTGAAAAGAATGAAATAACAAGAAAGACCATCCACAAGGGATGGTCTTTTTCTTGATAGGAAGTAGATTTTAAAGGAGTTTATTTCGTATGACAGTATTTATTGTAACCATTTAACCAGATCCACATACATTGAATAGTGGATTATTCATGTTGCTTTTCTCCAAGTCATGTACAAATGTGCATGACTATTTTTTACATATGTGCGCATAATAAAATCATGAAAAAGACATTATTTTTTCTTGCTGCCTTGACGATACTTGCCACTGGAACAGCAATGCCTGCTTCTGCACAACACTGTGATGTTCAGCGGGGTGACAGTATGTGGCGCATTGCGAAAAGGTACAATGTACCTTTTGGAAAAGTTTTAATCCTGAACAAACATTTCAAGAATCAGCATCTGATCCATCCAAAAGATGAAGTTGAATTGCCTGATGGATCCACTGGTGCTTCCACTTCTGAATCTGGCACAGGTGATAGTGATGCGCAGAAATCAGAAGTGACACAAGCTGAAATGACACAAGCTGAAGCTGTTTTAAAGCTTGTAAATCAGGAAAGAAAAAAGGCAGGAGTGCCAGAACTCACACTGTCACAGAAGCTGACAGACATTGCTTATACAAAAGCAAAAGACATGGCTGATAAAAACTACTTCAGCCATCAATCACCAACATATGGATCACCATTTGACATGCTGAAGCAATTTGGTGTTTCTTACACTTATGCAGGCGAAAATATAGCTGCTGGACAAAAGACTGCAGAAGAAGTAATGAACAGTTGGATGAATTCAAGCGGTCATAAAGCTAACATTCTAAACAAGAATTATACACAGCTTGGTGTTGGTTTTTATCGTGGTGGTCAATATGGCACTGAATGGGTGCAGTTATTCATCAAGCCATAGAAATAGGCATCCAGATCTTTTGATCAGGGTGCTTTTTTCGTTGCATTGGTGGGTATTCTAAAAGTCAAATTTTGGCTGTAACATTACGATAGAAGAATAATGACATTAAAGGTGGTGAATTTAATGCTTAATAATAGAAATTGGATCAAATGGCTTCAGGCTGCAGCTGTCAGATCTATTAAGACATTTGCACAGGCAATGGCAAGTGGAATAACAGTTGGTGCTGCACTGAATGAAATCAATTGGACATATTTGACTTCTGTGGCAGCAGTGTCAGCTATTTATTCCATAGTGACATCTTTGGCGGGTCTTCCTGAAGTGGATAATGAAGAAAGGGTTTAAAAATGAGTGCGGCAATGCCATGGGTGGCTTCCATCATTGTAGCTGTGATCAGTGGGATCTTTTCATATTTGGGTGTATCAAGAACAACTAAAACATCCTATGAAGTAAGCATGGTGCAGATCCAAGGGCAGATCAATGGTATTAAGGAAGACATTGAAAGATTAGAGAAAAAACAAGATAAACATAATGCAGTTATTGAAAGAACTTTCAAACTTGAACAGAAAGTTGACGATTTGGAAAAGCGAATATAACGAATTGAAGTGATTTTTTATGAAAAAAGGTGGCAGACCAAACAAGTATGATACTGATGTAAAACCAAGATTTGCAGAAATTCAGGAATGGTTGCAGATCGGTGCAACTGATAGAGAAATTGCAGATAATCTGGGCATCAATAAAGCCACTATGTGTGAATACAAGAAAAAGTATAGCGAATTTAACGAACTTATTAAAAGTGGCAGGAAACAGCCTGTTCAAGCCATTAAAGCTGCCTTATTTAAAAAGGCAACAGGTTTTAATTATACGGAAAAAAAGACAGTCATTGAACATGGTCATGTTGTGCGTGAAGAGATCTACACAAAAGCAGCACTGCCAGATCCTGCTTCAGCAATGATTCTTCTGAAGCATTGGGATAAAGAACATGAATGGACTAATGATCCTGCTTCACTGGAACTGAAAAAGCAAGAATTAGAATTGAAGAAAAAACATATAGAAAGTGAGGTTTGGTGACATGTTTTTCAAGAAAACAGATGATGTTGAATTACAAACAACATTTAACACAGATGATCCTGAAGAACTGATTGAAGAAGGTGAAATTGAAAATGTTTACGATTAGAACAACAAAACCAAAGAACAACAAATATTACATCAGAAAAGCCAATGGTGGGTATTCTGATGCAATCAAAGGCAATCCAACAGATTCCACAGCCAATGTACTTGCTAATTGTGTAGGATATGCCAATGGAAGATTTGCTGAAATAATCGGTAAAAAAAAGATTCAGTATCAGCTTGTATGCAATGCTGAAAACTTTATTGAAAAGGCAAAGGCATATGGTCTGAAGATCTCAAATAAACCTACACTTGGTGGAATCATGGTCTGGCAGAAGGGAAAATCACTTTCAGGCAATGATGGCGCAGGTCATGTGTGCATAGTTGAAAAAATCATTGATAATAACACCATTTATACCAGTGAAAGTGGTTATAAATCCAAAGCATTTTGGAACAGCACCAGAACCAATAAAAATGGCAGATGGGGGCAGGCTTCAGGCTATACATTCAGAGGTTGCATTGTAAATCCCGCAGTGAAAGAAGAAAAAACCACATCAAGCAACAAAGAAAGTGAGATGGCAACAATGAAAGGTATTGACATCAGCAGTTGGCAGAAAGGTCTTAATTTATCCAAGATCAAATTTGATTTTGTGATCTGTAAAGCCACAGAAGGCACAACAATAGTTGACAACACCTGCGATGATTTTATAAAGCAGGCGCAGAAGCTTGGTAAGCCATTTGGCTTCTATCATTTTGCAAGACCAGAACTGGGACATACTGCAGAAGCTGAAGCTGAATATTTCTACAAGCACACTAAAGGCTATTTTGGCAAGGGAATTCCAGTGCTTGATTGGGAATCCAGTGGCAAATCAAATGTAGCATGGGCAAAGAAATGGCTTGATCACATCTACAAGTTAAGCGGTGTGAAGCCATTGATCTACATGTCTGAAAGTGTAGTTAACAGCTACAACTGGCAGTCAGTTGTCAAAGCTGATTATGGACTGTGGGTGGCAAAATACAGGGACTACAACAAAGATTATAACTATGACATGTCAAACGCAGGATCCAAACCAAATGTAAAATGGTGGTCATTCTATTGTATGTGGCAGTGGACATCTTCTGGCAGGCTTGATGGTTACAGTGGCAATTTAGATTGTGACATCTTTTATGGTGATGTTAACACTTGGAACAAATATGCAGGCATTAAGAAAACTGCAACAACTACCAAAGAGCCAGAAAAGCCTAAAGAAGAAAAGAAAAAGACCACTTCTGCCATCAAAGTTGGTGACACAGTAAAAGTGATCAATCCTATAACATATGATGGCATCAAATTCAAGTTGTTTTTCAATACATATAAAGTGATGGAACTGAAAGGATCCAGAGCAGTTATAGGCAAGAATGGTGTGGTGACAGCTGCCATCAATGTTAAGAATTTAAAGAAGGTGAAATAATATGACTTTTTATGTTATCGGTGAAGATAAAAGTTTAAAGGATGTTACTGAATTATTGCTTGCACTGGCAGGTGGTGCAATGACTGGTGACATTGAATATCAGGGCAGCAAAGCCACTAATACCATGATTCAGTTTTTAGATAACACTAAAAACACTTATGGCAATGGAATTGCTGTGGGTGGTGGTGGAGTTACCATCATTGGCGGTGGTGAAGCAGCCGATCTGTTAGCAGAACAATTTGCAAGCAGCGCAGACACTGAAAAAGCCATAATTGGTTCTGATACTACCATTGATTTTTATGTCAATTGTCAGGATGGCATTGGCAGTGCCAAAGTGGTCACATTATCAAAAGCAGGCATGTTATCAGGACATCAGAAGGCAATTGGATCTGGAACAGCTGCACCATCTGGTGGATCCAATGGTGATATTTATATCCAGTATTAAAGGTGGTGTGATTTATGGCAGTAACAGTATCAATCAGTTTAGTTGAAAATAGCACTAATGTTGCCAATAACACATCATCAGTTACCTGCACAGTTACAGTGTCTTGGACTTATGGATCATGGGATCATACTGGTAAAACCAAAACACTTACTTTTGGTGGTACTAAATACACTAACACAAAAGACATAAACCCAAACAAGACTACATCTGGAAGTCAGACACTGTTTAATGTCACTAAAACCATAGAACACAATTCTGATGGTTCTGGCAGTGTTTCTGCATCGGTCAGCATTCCAACAGCCACTTCTTCTGGGACTGTAACAGCATCAAAATCATTGACATTGACCAAGATTGCCAGAACACCTTCTGCACCATCAACTTTTACGATCAGTGCAGGTTTTGGCAATTATGTTGGTTTAGGTGATACTGTCACACTGAAGTGGTCAGGTGCTTCTGGTGTAAT
>JAEIGA010012757.1_pt1 | contig 12772 bp, 11 predicted proteins | sample 9270691 | NCBI WGS metagenome assembly JAEIGA01 (sample SAMN17057246, study PRJNA624740) | gut metagenome | biome: biome; isolation source: fecal sample | host: Bos grunniens | place: China: Xizang | collected 2019 | reverse complement strand
CTCAGCTTCTCGGCCTGCTTCTTTACAGCATTAAGACCACCATATGCCTTCAGGTAGGTATTGTCCTCGCTCGACTCCATACGGATAGTGGCTGTAGGTATCATACTTGTAATCTGGCGCACAGCCGATGCCATACTCAGAATACAGCGCGGAACAATGGTCGAGCGGCAGTCAATATAGCTGTTCTTGTGGAAAATCTCGGGGAAGTTATTTACCATACGCTCGGCAACGGTGCGGTGCTGTTCAAAGCCGAGTGGAGACAGCTCGCCCGAGCGGTTCTCTGCATCAGCAGCAATGATGCGCATATCTGCAAGGTAGCGTCTGCCAAGCTCTGTAAGCTCACCTGCGCTATTTGCCTTCTCAAGAATACCCAGCGGGTAGCTGTATGTCTTTGAACTTGAGTGCCAGCGAGAGCCGTGACGTGACAAGTGGCTGATATAGAATGGCTTGTAACCCTTCGGGGCAGGGGAGAGATTGGTATCTCTATTCTCGGCAGGGTAGGGACGGTATAGCTCAAACTTGTAGTCCTTGTCAAATGCAGCAATCTCACTTGCACTCTGTGCAGTGGCGCAGAGGGTTACGAGTGATAGTATAAGTAGTAGTGTAGTTCTCATTATTTGTTAGTCATTATTTCAAGAATCAACTTATCGGTCTCACGCATACCATTGCGACCAATATTTGTCAGGTTGGCGATGCACTTATCTACATCCTCGTCAATAATACCCTCCAGTGAGGTGGTGTGTCGCTGCTCAATTGCCAGCAGAGCAGAGAGAACGGCTGTAGATACACCACTTGTAACCTTGAGCGAGCAGCTCGGCTTGGCACCGTCGCAGATCATACCCGTAAGGTTGGCAACCATATTCTTAACGGCATAGCACACCTCCTTGAACTCTCCGCCCATAAGGTATGTAATACCGCAGCTTGAGCCGGTAGCCGCCACAACACAACCGCATAGTGCCGAGAGTCGACCCAGGCTCTGCTTTATATATATAACGGTAAGGTGGCTCAGCGCAAGCGCACGCAGCAGCTGCTCCTCTGTCACGCCCCTCTCTCGACCAAATACAACCACGGGAACGGTTGCCGAAATGCCCTGATTGCCGCTACCCGAGTTACTCATTACGGGCACCATAGCACCACTCATACGAGCATCGCACGCACCGCTTGTGTACGATAGAATCTTGGTAAAGAGCGTATCTCCAAAAATAGCCTCCTTGGCATTTGAGTGCATCAGTCGACCAAGTCCGTGGCCGTAACTACCTGTAAATGAAACCTCGGCAGCACCGATATTCATCTTTTCGGCATCCTTCAACCACTCAATCTGCTCGAGCGGAACGGTGGTGGCATAGTTGTATACCTGCTGCATCGTAAGTGTAGGCTCTGTCTCCTGACTTGTTGCAGCACCTTCCGCAGCCTCTGCATTGAAGAGCGTCTGACCATTGCGACTGACAAGGGTGAAGTTTGTATGCGCACCCTCAATAACGGCTACAGCACAATCCTGACCCACAAAAGCCTCGACGCGGATATATAGCATCTGGGTTGTGGTGCGGTCAATGTCGATATTGATATCTGCGCTCTTAAGGTACGCCTTTGCCTTGTCAACAGCTGAGATATCAGCATCTTTCAGCACCTGCAGCTCATACTCCGACTTGCCCGCCACAGCACCAAGTGCTACGGCAATCGGCAGGCCTGTCATTCCGGTGTTTGGAATGCCCACGCCCATTGCATTCTTATAGATGTTGGGGCTCAGAGCCACCTCTATTTTCTCAGGTTGCTGACCTAAAGTCTCGCACGCCTTGGCAACGCACAGAGATACAGCTATCGGCTCGGTACAGCCAATGGCAGGGATAACCTCTCTATGGAGTAGCGCATCTATTTGTGAGTAGTTCATAGGATATATTCTATAGAGTTAAGTACCATATATATGCAATGTATGTCGCAAGGAATGCCACGCCCTCAGCACGGGTAATCTTGCGATAGCCAAACAGTAACGCCGAGATGACAAGCATCACCGCCGCACCAACCATAACGCCAAGGTCGACTACCGTAATGCCGCTCATAGTCAGTGGGCTGATAGTGGCACAAGTGCCTAAGATGAGCAGTATGTTGGCGATATTTGAACCGATGACATTGCCAAGTGCCAACGCTCCGTGACCCTTTGACAACGCCACAAGGCTTGCGGCAACCTCTGGCAGTGATGTGCCGCCTGCAAGCAGGGTGATACCGATAATACGCTCGCTAATGCCAAAGTCGCGAGCAATAGCTACTGCTGAGTCGAGCGTAAGGTCTGCTCCATAAACAAGGGCTGCAAAACCTACGCAGATAAACATTATGCTCTTCCACCACGGCAGTATATCCTTAACCTCATCCTCCGCCTCGATAGCAGCCTCTGCTTTGCCCATCTTTATTGATATAGTGATAATGGCAATATATAATAGTAGCAGAGCAATACCCTCAATGCGCGACAGACTGCCACCCCAAAGCATCAGAGCAAGCAGAGATGTGACAGCAAGACATACACCGATATCTACTCTTAAATTGTTGCGCGAGAATAGCACGGGCTTAATTACAGAACAAAGTCCGAGAATAAAGAGTATGTTGAATATATTAGAACCGACAATATTACCAATCGCCAAATCGGCACTGCCATTAATCGTTGAGGCAACACTTACGGTAAACTCAGGGAGTGATGTGCCCACTGCAACAATAGTCATACCGATGATAAATTCGCTGATTTTTAACCTCTGCGCCACAGCAGACGAGCCATTGGTCAGCCACGAGGCTCCAAATGTAATCAAACAGAAACCTACGATGAGTAAAATCCAAGATAAAGCCATATTTTCTACTTGTATTTATAAATCCAACCACAAAGATAATAAAAAAATGTAAATTTTATTTGAAAAAGTTTGCAAGTATAAAAATTTTGTCTACCTTTGCACTCGCAATCACGAAAAGTGTTGTCGATGGTGCCATAGCTCAGTTGGTAGAGCAAAGGACTGAAAATCCTTGTGTCCCTGGTTCGAATCCCGGTGGCACCACGAAAAAGAGAACTCCACAAGAGTTCTCTTTTTTTTTGTATTGCCACTTGGTAGTTGATATGCCATCCTTCGAATTTTACAAATTTTATGTGCAGTTATATGCCATTTGGAGGGGTGTTTTATATATTTTTGTTAACTTTGTGGTATGGATAGTAGAAATGTCGTAGTGCGCAGGGCGATAGTGTCCGATGCTGAGGTTATTGCTCGGGCTGTGGCTATGGCCATTGGTGATGAGCAGACGCTGATAGACTATTGCGGAGAGGATTATCTATCTGTGCTGGCAGATGTGGCAGCTCATACGGAGACACAGTATAGCTGGCAGTATGCCCTTGTGGCTGAGGTTGGCGGTGCTGTGGCAGGTGCCGTGGTGGGCTACAATGGTGCGCAGCTGGGGCCGTTGCGCGAGGGAACATTTGCCATTCTGCGCCAGCGTATAGGCCGTCTGCCCAATATTGCTGACGAGACCGAGGCGGGTGAGTACTACCTCGACTCGGTGGCTGTGCTGTCCGAGTTTCGCGGTATGGGTGTGGGGCGTGCGCTGATTTTATCACTATGTGATAAGGCTTACTCTGAGGGACATAGCCGTGTGGGGCTTATGGTGGATTGCGATAATCCTCAGGCGGAGCAACTATACACCAGCCTGGGCTTTGAGCGCGTGGGTGAGCGTATATTCTTTGGCCATCAGATGTGGCATCTGCAGAAAAAGTTAAGTGAAAATATATGAGACGAGTATTTGTGACGGGAGCTGCCCACGGTATTGGGCGCGCGATAGTTGAGGCGTTTGTCTCGGCTGGTGATTGTGTGGCGTTTTGCGATATTGACTCTGCACGCGGTGAGGCTGTGGCAGCAGCTACAGGAGCGCAATTCTTTGCCCTCGATGTGTGCGATAAGGGCGCGCTGGAGGGTGCTATGCAGAGCCTTTTTGAGCAGTGGGGCGATATAGATGTTGTGGTTAATAATGTGGGTGTCGGCGGCTTTGAGCCTATCACCGCCTCCTCTGTTGAGAACTTCGAACAGGTTATTGCCACCAACCTGCGCAGTGCCTTTATCACCTCGCGAATGCTTGCTATCCATCGCGAAAAGATGGGGGCTACTAATGGCTATGGCCGTATCGTCAACCTATGCTCTACGCGCTACCTGCAGAGCGAGGCGGGTACTGAGGCCTACGCCGCATCTAAGGGCGGAATATGGTCGCTGACTCACGCGCTGGCGGTCTCGCTCGCGCCATATCATATCACGGTAAACTGCATCGCTCCGGGCTGGATTAGCGTCAATGAGGATGAGGTGTTGCGCCCCGAGGATCACGCCTTCCACCTCTCGGGCCGTGTCGGCATAGCTGCCGATATTGCCCACACTTGCCTATTCCTCTGCGACCCGAAGAGTGGCTTTATCACGGGGCAATGCATAACCGTCGATGGCGGCGCAACCAAGAAGATGATATACCCCGAGGAGTAGTATTTTTGTCTAAAATTTAGTGGCTTAAAATCTATGAAGGCTTTACATTTTGGAGCGGGAAAGATTGGTCGCGGATTTATTGGCGCGGTGCTGGCTCAGGCGGGCTATGAGGTGGTGTTTGCAGATGCTCAGCCGCAGGTGGTTGAGGCGATAAATAATCAAAGAGGATACTGTCTGCATCTTGTTGGTAATCAGTCTATTGTGCAGCGTATCGAAGGTGTGTCTGCACTTGTGGCCGATGATGAGTTGGTGGTGGAGAATTTTGCTACGGCCGACCTTGTAACAACAGCTGTGAGTATGGGGCGTTTGGCGGATGTGGCACCGATAGTGGCGCGCGGAATCGAGCGTAGATGCAGCGCAGGGGTGACAACTCCGATTAATATAATCTGCTGCGAAAATGGCATTCGGGCAACAAGTGTTTTTCGTGAATTGGTCTGCGCGCAGCTAAGTGCCGAGGCGCAGAGTTATGCCGATGAGTTTGTGGGCTTTGCCGACTGCGGCGTGGATAGAATTGTGCCTATTGTGACCCTTGAACAGCCTTTGGATGTTGCCGTTGAACCATATTTTGAGTGGTGTATCGACCGCACGGCAATAAAGGGAGCATTGCCACAGCTTGCCGCAGCTCACTTCGTTGACAATATTGATGCCTATATATCTCGCAAGCTATTTACTCTCAATACGGCACACTGCACAACCGCCTTTTTGGGTGCGCTGAAGGGGTATAAATATATCCACGAGGCCATTTGCGACAGCCATATACGACATATTGTCTCGGGCGTTATGCGCGAGTGTGGAGCTGCGCTGGTGCGTAAGTTTGATATGGAGCCTGAGGAACAACAAAAATATGCCGATACGATATTGCAACGCTTTGCTAATCAACGCCTTGGCGATACCGTAAGCCGAGTGTCGCGCGACCCTAAACGCAAGCTCTCGCCAGGGCTGTATTTTAGCCATCCGATATCTATGGCACTGCAGACAGGTGTGGAGGTTGACTATCTTGCTACGGCCGTAGCTGCTGCGCTTAAGTGCCGCAATGCTGATGACCCGCAGTGCCTTGAACTTGGCGAGATGATAGCGCAAAAAGGCGTGGGAAATACGGTTCGTGAGGTGTGTAAAATAGAGGATAGTGGCGTTCTTGCCCGTATTGCAGCGCGATATTTCGATTTTTAATGCGATTTTTAGGCTAAAAATTTGGAAAGTCAAAATTTATACCTATCTTTGCAACCGCTTTCGAGCACTAATGCTGTTGTAGCTCAGTGGTAGAGCACTTCCTTGGTAAGGAAGAGGTCACGAGTTCAAGCCTCGTCAACAGCTCAAAGGACAAAACGCCAACCATTCGGTTGGCGTTTGTTGTTTATATGGCGATGCAAACTCGTTTGCAAATCGCCATATAAACAATAAACCAATCGCTTTGCGATTAGCGTTTTGCCCTTTGAAGGCGCCCCCGCGGAGCGGAGAGGCTCGGCAAAGCGCAGCGGAAGCCAAGTCTCGTCAATGGCTCATCTTGATGCCCTTTTTTGATTTCCATAGCGCCACGAGGCTCGGCGAAGCGCAGCGGAAGCCAAGCCTCGTCAATGGCTCATCTATATTCCTCTTTTTGTTTTTATACTACTCTCGAAAACCCCTTCTGACTCCAAATTTTTCTGTACTCTATACGCTGTGTCGGCGGTAAAAACGGTATTACAATTAATGTGATATCTGATATTATTTTTGAGTTGTTGTAATACTCTAATGTAACGAATTGATTATCAGATTGTTACAAGGTCAATTCGGGGGGGGGTATTTTGCGGGTGATTTTTTTGATATTTTTTTCGCCTTTATTTGTTATTCTGATGAATTTTGCCTAATTTTGCAATGGCTGAAATAGTTCCAATAAAAATTATATTCTGATAAGGCATTTTGGTACAATGTTAGGCGTTAGGAGATATATAGTTTTGATTGTTCTTCTGTTGTGGGGGGGGGCTTGCCTCACCGCGCAAAACTATGTGCAGCCGCTTCAGGATTCGCTCGCCCACTCTGTTATCCAGAGTTACAGGGCTAATAGCTACGACACATCACTTGCAGATATTATCATACAGTACGAGCACGACAAAGCGTGGCCGCGCTGGGACTATGCCAACAATCGCGCATCTCGTCAGTCGTTGCTTAAAGTTGTCAAGCAACTTGCTACAGATAGTACTGCCATTCGTACAATATTTATCGAGGGTTCAGCCTCGCCAATTGGTAGTGATAAGTACAATAAGGCCTTGGCTCTTCGTCGTGCTAATGTGCTGAAGGGTATTGTCTCTAAGTTTGAGGGTGGTGATAAGCTCAAAATCTACACCTCGTCAAGGGGTGAGGACTGGAGTACATTTGCCTCATATATCCGCTACAAATATCGTCGACCAAACCGTCAGGCGGTGTTGGATATTGTCGACTCTGATCTGACTAATATTGAGAAGGAGCGCAAGCTCATTGCTCTTGATGGTGGTCGTAGCTGGAGATTTCTGGTTGGTAGATATATGGCCCCGGCGCGTAATGCTGTGGTAGTTCATATTATGCAGGGCGAGCCTGTGATTACAAATCCGTACACACCGAGTTTTAAGAGTGTTATACAGCCGGCAGATGAGCCGGTATTGCATTTTGAGCGCAAGATTGAGCAGCCGGCAGTTGTTGCTCAGACTCCTACGCGCTATCCTGTGTTGGCCTTCCGCTCAAATCTGCTTGTTCCTGGACTCAATATCGGTATGGAGGTGCCTATCGGCAACCATAACTCTATAGGCATTGACTACTACTATCCGTGGGCGTGGCCAAAGCCTGAGAATAAGAATTGCTTTGAGTTGTTAGGCTGGAATTTAGAGTGGCGATATTGGTTTGGTCGCAACCGCACCAAGTATGACCGCCTGCAGGGCCACTCGTTGGGTATCTATGGCAGCATCGGCTACTACGACTTTGAGTATGACTTTAGCGGCCATCAGGGAGAGTTTGCCAATGTGGGTATCGACTACACCTTTGCTAAGGCTGTGGGTAAGAAGAAGTCTGTCCACTTCGAGTTCTCAATCGGTGTGGGCTGTATCTATTCGCAGGCTCGTAAATATACCGTTATTGAGCCAAATTCGCCGCTCATTAGCGACAAGATTACCAAGAATGTATGGTTTATTGGCCCTACAAAGGCCAATATATCTCTGGTAGTGCCAATTTTCAAGAAGGTTAAACCAAATACAACTGCAGAGCGATGAGTAGAGTGCGTTACATACTGCTTGTCCTTCTGACAGCTCTTGCTTTAGTGGGTTGCCGTCGCCGCCCAATGGAGGAGGAGTATCTGCGTGTATATCTCGACCTTACTATCGACAAGAATATTGTAAACTATACCGTGCCAGAGGGCGAGCCGAGTCTTATGCGTGTGGCATTCTTTGATAGCTATACCAAACAGTATCTCAGCCACGACTATGTCTCATCAAGTGGTGGTTATATTCTTGCCCCATATGGCGAGGTTGATATTGTGGTCTATAACCTCGAGGCGGGAGATACCCATATACGCAATGCATACTCGTGGAATCTATTGGAGGCATATACTGACGAGATTTCGGATCAGCAGCGTAGCCGCTTTACCCGCTTTATTATGTCGCGAACAGATAGCCGACCTTCGTATGAGGATATCCGTCTGACCCCAGATCACCTCTATGTGGCTCGTAAGAATAATATTGTCATCCCACGCCATATTACAAACGAGGTGTTTGTCATCAAGACCACAGCCCATACTGTTGTCGAGAGCTGGACGGTCGAGATTAGGGGCATCACGGGTCTTGAGTATGTGGGTTCGATGTCGATGATGCTCTCGGGTCAGGTGGCAACGCACTATGTGGCTAAGGGTGAGGACTCGGCCGAGTCGCTGGCTCTATACTTCGATATTACGGAGGTGCGCCGTAGTGAGGCTACGCTCAACTCGCGATTTGAGACCTTCGGTCGCGAGAAGGCAAGTGGCGATGCAGCTCTGCTGAGCATCCTCTTCTACGATACTATGGGTCACCCATATATGTACAACTTCGATGTGTCGGATCAGATGGAGGATAATCCAGAACAACATATTGTCGTTGAAGGTCAGATTAACATTCCGAAGCCTGAGGTGGGAGGTGGATTTAGACCTGAGGTCGATGAATGGAAAGAGGAGATATACGATATCGAAATTTAGTTCACATATTTTAAACGTTATAACAACAAAAACAACAAAAAACGAAGACAACAAACAAACAAAACAAAACAAACAAAACAAACAAAACAAACAAAACAAACAAAACAAACAAAAATCACTTTAATCAATTAATTTTTTTAACCACTTTTAAAACTTTTTAGTTATGAAGAAAATGTTATTGTTAGCTGCTGCAGTGATGGTTTCACTGAGCAGTTGTGTGAAGACCAATGAGGTTTACACTGGTAAGATGCAGGAGATGGGCTTTAAGTCTGCTGTTACTCGTAATGTTATTCAGTCTAACGACGACATGACCTATCCTATCGCAGTATCTTCAGTTTGGGATAACCCAAGCGATGCTTCTGGAGACTTTGTAGTTTACTTTGAGAATGCAAAGTTCGTTCACGATGTTTCTACCTCTCTTTGGAAGGGTGATCCTGCTAAGTACTGGCCAACAAGCGGCGATATGCACTTCCTCGCTCTTTGCCCTTATCCAGTAAATGCAACTATTACTAATAACTACAATGTAGATGGTACTTTTAAGAACATTCTGTTCGGTACTATTGACAACAACCTTAAGGATCAGCACGATGTTCTGTTCAGCGACATTCTCTCTGTTGAGGCTCCTCAGACATCAGCTCAGCCACTGCTCTTCCACCACGCTTATGCTCAGCTTAACGTGACTTTCAAGAAGACTGATTCTGCTGCAGCTGTAGTTGTAAAGAGCGTTACTGCAAACGATGTTAATCTTACAGGTGCTCTGACTGTAACTCCTGTAATTGGTGGTACAAGTACTGCTACTTGGCAGACTGGTATGGGCGTTAACCGTTACTTCTTGCCAGTAGATGCACCAAGTGTTGAGGCAGGTACTCTCGATGCAGTTCTCGCTGCAGCTGATGCTTACTCTCCAAGCCCAGTATTGGTAATCCCAAGCGCACAGACTCAGTTTACTATCGTTTATACTATCGATGGCGTAGAGCACACTTACAAGCACGTTCTTACTGGTGAGTGGCAGATGGGTTACAAGTACACTTACAACTACACTATCAATGTGAACGAGATTATCTTCAACTGCACTGTTGAGGATTGGATTCCAGTTGACGGTGGTTCTGTAACTATCTAATTATAGGACATTCCTAACTTTTAATCCGTGTGGGGCTTGATCGCCCCCACGGGTTCCAATATTATATTATATATAGGTATATGCGCAAATTTCTGGCAATAGCACTTGTGGTGATGGCGGCCATTGGCTGTGGTAAGGAGAGTATCTCTTCCCGACCACAGAAGATTGGCTTTGATTCACAGATTAGCCGAGCTCTGATAGATAGCCCGGAGGCACTCTGCTCTCAGCAGATACGCCTCTTTGGCTCTTATACTTTTGACGGCAGTGGTGCGCCTGTATTTGATGGCGAGCGTCTCTACTACGATAGCCAGATTGAAGCGTGGGACTATAACAATACGCAGTATTGGATTATGGGTGCTTATTACCACTTTAGTGCTGTGTGCCCATACTCTGTTGCCTGCACATATACCGATGGCGGGGAGGTGGTAATCCCATCATATAGCAGCTATACCGAGGGTAGCGATATACTCTATGCCCATCAGGTGCGCGACCTATCAGTTGCTGAGGACTACTCAGCAGTGCCGCTCCATTTCCACCACGCCTGCTCGGCTGTTAAGTTCAGCATTGTCAACGGCTCAAGCAGCGTGCTTACGGATGTACGCAATATTCGCCTTGTGGGCCTACACAATAGGGGAGAGTTTAGAATTGGTGCTGACGGCACAGCAGCCTGGACTCTTGATAGTTCTACCGTGCCAGCAGTTTCAGAGGAGCATCCTTTTGCGGGCGTATGTACACTGCCAAGTGGTGGACTGCCTGTAAATATATCTGTTGACTACTCGCTCTACGACACGGGTGCGGTGGTAGTCTTGCCGCAGAGTATATATAAGAGTGGTGTGACCCTTCACCTTGAGTATAAGAAGGTTGGCGACTCGGCCTATGCCGTACGCGATATAGAACTTGGAATGCTTGGCGGAACAACACCTACCGAGTGGAAGGCGGGCGAGGTGTATAAGTACAAGCTGAATATTACCGATAACACCATCACTGCTGAGGTTACGGTGGTTGATTGGATAGATAACTTTGTCGATTTGTAGTATGAAGAGGTTAGTATATATACTGCTTGCCATTGCGCTGGTGGGTTGCCATAGTGACGAGGATATTGTCGATATGGCGCAGATTCGCTTTGATGCCACGGTTGTTTCGCGCGATGCGCTTTCGCAGAGCAATATTGAGAGTGGAAAGGTCTTTGTCTGTGGTGTGCAGAATAACTCGAATAAGATTTTCAATAATGTGGCAATTACTCGCGATGCCACTACGGGCAAGTGGTTCTCATCGACAAAGCGCAATTGGACCGAGGGCAGTAACTACTCGTTCCACGCCTATGCCTACAATACCGCAAATGGCCTGACGCTTACAAACGGAAAGGATGGTCTTGAGTTTACCATTCAGCAGCCGTCAGCATATAACCCAGACGCTATGGTGGACTATCTGCTCTCATACTCGTTTAAGGTTGCCGATGGTGCGATGAAGCCTATCGTACAGCTGCAGCTTGAGCACGCGATGTCGCTTGTAGAGATATATGTTGTTCGCGGTAATATGTTCGATGCGCGACTGACAAAGATGACCTTTGAGAATGTATATTGGCAGGGCTCGATGAAGTGTACCGCGCAGGCTGTTGCCAACTCGGGCGTAAGAAATGTGTGGGAGGTATCTCCATCGGGTAGTAACGATGTGGAGTATATCTACCAGCCTACAACAGCCGCCACAATTGGTGATCAGCGCAGCAATACCCAGGCCAAGATGATGATTATGTGTCTGCCGCAGCAGCTTACAGCATCTACAAAACTTACTATCGAATATGAGGTTAACGAGAAGGTGACCCCCGAGAGTCCTGATAACTTTGTTAAACATAAGGAGGAGTTTCAACTCTATAACTATCAGCCGATTAACTATCAGTCGGGCCACCGTATAGTATATACTGCTACGGTCGACTCGGGAGTTAACCTTGAGGGTGTAATCTCGGCGTGGAAAGATGTCGATTATATCGAGGGTACAGTGCTGCCTGAGGTAAATTAGGAGGAGTAATATGAACAGATACTTTGTAAAATATATAGCCTTGCTTGTGGTAGCTGCCTTTTGCAGCTGCGTGCAGGGTAGTGATATAGAGGTGTCAGGGGATAAAGATATGCGCGTGCGTCTGTGGGCAGATGTGGGCTACTCGCCTAATGTTGTCTACCAGTCGCGTGTGGCTGCTCGCGGAGGAGAAAACTCTGATAGTGGCATTATCGACCCTGCCACAGATACGGTCATCAATATGGCTATGCTCCGTATTGATGAGCTCTATACACCATCCTACCCGGGTTTTTTGAACTGCGACGAGCCTATTATGGCACAGATGGGGAAGCCAAATCCTGCAAATAGCTATATCCGCGATATTACTTTTACAAGTTCTGCCCAGTTCTTCTACACCACTACCGACTATGTTAAGTATGTGGCTTGGCAGCCGTGGTTGCCTGAGCGTGAGGGCTATGAGTACCATACCGATGGCTCGGCAACGACAGTTCGTATGCCTATTACGGGAGACTCGGATATTATGTACGGCAATGTGACCACCGGCTCGCAGAGCCAGGGATTCGATGTTATGACCTTTGACCACGCGTTGTGTATCTATCGCATCCATATCTACGCGATGCAGGATGAGGATAATATCCAGTCGGCAGCGTGGGGTACGCTTGAGGATATAAAGATTGAGGATCTGCCTACATCGTGCATTCTGACCCTGCCTACAGATGGTGCAGGTACTTTTGGCATTCAGTATGAGGGCAGCAAGACGCTTGAACTATCTGATCCGAACAACAATATATTCTTCTCTCCAGGTACAAAGATTCCTGTGGGACTTGCCAATCGTCGACTTGTCTCTAAGTGCGTAGCTGCGCCACCGAGTGATGGACTGCTCAACATAAGCCTTGCGACAAGTGGCTCACTGACACGCCAGAGGGTGTCTATCGCCCGCAACTTCAAGGCGGGATATGCGTACGATATCGTACTTCG
>JAEIGA010012755.1_pt1 | contig 12772 bp, 10 predicted proteins | sample 9270691 | NCBI WGS metagenome assembly JAEIGA01 (sample SAMN17057246, study PRJNA624740) | gut metagenome | biome: biome; isolation source: fecal sample | host: Bos grunniens | place: China: Xizang | collected 2019 | reverse complement strand
TCAAAAGAAGAAATTGACGAATTAATAGAAGTTTCTAAAGATATTATGAATAACAAAGAAAAATATAGTGAAAGATGCAAAGGAAAGATTTTAGCAACATTGTTCTTTGAACCAAGTACAAGAACAAGACTTAGCTTTGAATCTGCAATGCTAAGTTTAGGGGGAAGTGTACTTGGATTTTCTAATGCAAGTAGTTCATCTACTTCTAAAGGAGAATCACTTGCTGATACAATAACAGTAGTAAGTGGATATTCAGATATAATTGCAATGAGACATCCAATGGAAGGTGCTCCAATTGTTGCATCTTCAAAATCTAAAGTTCCAATAATTAATGCAGGAGATGGAGGTCATAATCATCCAACTCAAACTCTTTTAGATTTATTAACAATAAGTAAAGAAAAAGGACATCTAGATAATTTAGTTGTTGGTATGTGTGGAGATTTAAAATATGGTAGAACAGTACACTCTTTAGTAACTGCATTAACTATATATGATAATATTAAATTTGTCTTTATTTCTCCTGAAGAATTAAAGATGCCAGATTATATCAAAGAAATGCTTGATCAAAAAGGATATGAATATATAGAGACAGATAATTTAGAGGAAAGTATTCCAGAGCTTGATATCTTATATATGACAAGAATACAAAGAGAACGTTTCTCAGATATGGATGTATATGAAAGATTAAAAGATGTATATATTCTTGATAAAGCTAAGCTAAAGAATGCTAAAGAAGATTTAAGTATTCTTCATCCATTACCACGTGTTAATGAAATATCTGTAGACGTAGATGATGATGAAAGAAGAGCTGCATACTTTAGACAAGCTGAGAATGGAAGATATATGCGTATGGCAATTATTCTTAAATTACTTAGCGAAGAAAGTTTAAATTCAGATAATAAGGAGACTTGTGAAGTAAAACAAGACGATAGTCTAAAATGTACTAACGATAGATGTATAACATCTGTAGAGCGTGGCATTAAACAGCTAGTCACAGGATGCGAAGATGGAAAAATAAGATGTAAATATTGTGAACATGAGATATAAAAATAACCTAAAAATCGACAAGATTTTACAAGCACAAGAAAAAGTGCTATAATATTGTAAGACTCTTGAAGGGAGGGTTGAAAAATGACGCGGGTAGAAAAGATCGAATTAAAAATCAGAGATCTTTCAGCTCAGCTCGATTATTGGCGAAAAGAGCTGGAACTCGCAACACCTGAGCGAGCGGACAGAATCAAAGATAGAATCGGAGATCTGGAGGCTCAACTTGCCTACTGGCAAAGAGAGTTGAAACTCGCAATCTCGCAAGCAGAAGAACGGAGAAAGGAAAACAACTATGAACGACGTTGCAGAGATTCCAAGGCGGATGGAACCCCATATGGGGATGATTCCAAGTAAGCCTGGAAGCAGAGAGCTACGGTACAAAGACCGCAGCTCTCTGTTTTTTTATATTTTTCTATATAAATACTGATATTTTGATGCATAAATATTTATCTTTTTTTACGTTTATTATATAATGCTCGTGTATCTAAAAGAGAATGGAGATTAAGGCTATGAAAGATAAAAAAATAATTGAGAATTGCCAATTGGCAGAGAAAAAATTAAGAGAATATAGTAAGGCTGATAGCAATGAGGTATTAAAGAAATTTAATACTTCTACTAAAGGATTAAGTGTTGTTGATATTGAAGAAAGATTAGATGAATATGGAAAGAACACTATAGAAATTGAAAACAATAGCACTTGGTTTAAAAAGATAAAAGATGCGGTTATTAATCCGTTTAATATAGTTTTAATACTGGTTGCTGCCGTTACTTTTGTAACTGATGTTATTCTACCAGCAAAGAAGGATTATGCAACGTTCATTTTAATTATTGGAACGATTATTATTTCTGCAATCATTTCTCTATATCAAGAGAATAAGTCAGATAACGCTGCTAAGAAGTTAAAGAAAATGATTTCTAACAAAATAGACGTTATTAGAGATGAAGTACAGACTATAATTGATGTTGAAAATGTCGTACCGGGAGATATTGTAAAGCTTTCATCAGGAGACATGATTCCTGGAGATGTTAGATTTATTGAAGTGAAGGACTTGTTCGTCGATCAAGCTTCTTTAACAGGTGAGTCAAATCCGGTTGAAAAGTTTGCTAAATATGAGGATTGTGATAGTGTAACAGATATGCCTAATATTGGATTTATGGGGACTAACATTGTAAGTGGATCTGCAACTGCTGTTGTAGTTGCTACTGGTAGTGAAACATATTTTGGTAGTATGGCTAAATCACTTTATAGTGTTAATGAAAAGAATAGCTTTGAAAAAGGTATAGATAATGTAAGTACATTACTTATTAAATTTATGCTTGTAATGCTTCCAATTATCTTGGTAGTTAATTTATTTACCAAGGGAGAATGGTGGGATTCACTTATTTTTGCTATTACAATAGCAGTTGGTTTAACACCAGAGATGCTTCCAGTTATAATGACATCAACAATGGCTAAAGGTGCTGTTGATATGTCTAAGAAGAAAACTATCGTTAAGAGAATTGCAGCTATTCAAACCTTTGGAGAGATGAATATCCTTTGTACTGATAAAACAGGAACTCTTACTGAAGATGAGATTGTTCTTGAAAGATATATGGATGTAGAAGGGAATGAGAATTTAAGAATACTAAAGCATGCATTCTTAAATAGCTATTTCCAAACAGGACTTAAAAACTTAATAGATGTTGCTATTATTTCTAGAGCTGAGAAAGAGAATCTAAATATTCTTAAGGAAAAATATATTAGAGAAGATGAGATACCATTTGACTTTGCTAGAAGAAGAATGAGTGTTGTGCTTAGAGATGAAAATGGCAAAAGACAATTAATTACAAAAGGTGCTGTTGATGAAATTATATCAATATGTTCATATATTGATATAAATGGTACAGCAATTAAGATGACAGACGAACACAGAAAGAAAGCATATGAAGTATATGAAAAGCATAATACTGATGGACTTCGTGTTTTAGCTGTTGCTCAAAAGAATAACATACATGGCGTTGAAACCTTTGGTGTAGGCGATGAGTCTGAGATGGTTCTAATTGGATTTGTGGGATTTTTAGATCCACCAAAGAGCAGTGCTAAACAAGCTATTGAGGCATTAAAGAAACATGGCGTTGATACAGTTGTTTTAACAGGGGATAGCGAGGGAGTTGCTCTTAACGTATGTAAGAAAGTTGGAATTAATGTTACAAATAGATTAACTGGAAAAGATATTGAGAATATGGACGATGAAGAGCTTAAGAAAAAAGTTCCAAGTTGTCACTTGTATTCAAAACTTTCTCCAACACAAAAACAAAGAATTGTAAGATTGTATCAAGAGCTTGGAAATACAGTTGGTTACATGGGTGATGGTATTAATGATAGCCCTCCACTAAAACAAGCGGACGTTGGTATTTCTGTTGATACAGCAGTTGATATAGCAAAGGAAACAGCAGACATTATACTTCTTGAAAAGGACTTAAATGTACTTGAAGAGGGTGTTGTTAATGGAAGAAAAACATTTACAAATGTTCTTAAGTATATCAAGATGGCAACTAGCGGTAACTTTGGTAATATGATTTCAATCATAATTGCAAGTATATTCTTGCCATTCTTACCATTACTTCCAATTCACATACTAATACAAAACTTACTATGTGACTTTGCACAAATTGGTATGCCTTTTGATAACGTTGATATGGAATATATTAAGCAACCTAAAAAGTGGAATACGAAAGATATTAGAAAATTCATGTTTGCATTTGGATTTATTAGTACAATTCTTGATATTATGTGTTTTGCAATACTATGGTTTATACTTAAATTTAATAGTGTTGAAAAAGCAGCGTTATTCCAAACTGGATGGTTTGCTTTTGGTATAATTTCACAAACATTGATTATTCATATGATTAGAACTCATAAAGTTCCTTTCGTAAAGAGCAGAGCTTCTAAACAATTATTAATATCAACATTTTCAATTGTATTTGTAACGTTATTAATTACATTTACAGATATTGCAACAATATTTGACTTATGCAGATTACCAATTCAATATATGTTATGGATTGCTGCATTACTGATTGTCTATGCTGTTGTTATTCAAATCTACAAAAAATTCTATATTAGAAAAAATAAAAAATGGCTATAAAATTAATATAAAAATAATGGAGAGCACAATAATAAAGAGGGGCTTAGTAGCCCCTTTTCGTATATAAGGAGAAAGACATGTTTGTTAAAGTTAATGAAATAAATATTCATTATGAAGTATTTGGTGAAGGAAAACCGATTATTCTATTGCATGGAAATGGAGAATGTTATAAAATATTTGATATACTTATAGAAAAACTTAAAGATGATTATAAGGTCTATGCTATTGATAGTAGATGTCATGGCAAAAGCGATAATCCAAAAGAAATTTCATATGATTTAATGTGTGACGATGTAATTGGATTTATTAAAGAGCTTAACATAGAAAAGCCAATACTATATGGTTTTAGCGATGGTGGAATCATCGGGTTATTAATTGCTTTGAAAGAGCCAGATTTATTATCTAATCTAATTATAAGTGGTGCTAATTTAAATCCAAAGGCATGTAGTAAATTAGATTATGCACTGGGGAAAATAATATATTGTATTACTGGAAGTAAGTTATTTAGAATGATGCTTAAAGAACCTGATATTAAACCAGAAGAGCTATCCAAGATAACTATCCCGGTACATGTTCTTGCTGGGGAAAAAGACATAATTTTACGAGAGCATACAGAACTTATTGCAAGCAGCATACCAAATAGCACCATAGAAATAATACCAAAAGAAAATCATGGTAGTTATATTGTTCATAGTGATAAATTATACAAAATAATTGAAAAGTATCTGTAAAAAGGGGAAAAAATGATAGATAAAATCAAGAATACACTAGATAAAATAACCGATATTATATGGATTAACAGAAGAGTAATTGTAATGCTTTTATTTAGTATTTTGTTTATTGGAATACTGGATAATGTTGTAGATGAAGATATTTATAATTTTGATGTAGCTGGATATGAATTAGTTACATCTAAAATGTCCGATACAATAACGTGGTTTGCAAAGATTATAACTAAGATGGCAAGCCCAGTTGTATTAGTTTTAATATCTTTTTCAATATTTTTTGCAATTAAAGATAAAAAGACGAGATGGTCAATTATCATTAATGCAGTAATAGCTGCATTATTAAATTTTGTTATCAAAAATATTATTCAAAGACCAAGACCAATTGGTCATAGATTAATTGATGAAACTGGATATAGCTTTCCATCTGGTCATTCAATGGTCAGCATGGCCTTTTATGGATATCTAATATATATCATAAATAAAAAAGTGGAAAGCAAAATTATAAGGGTAGTTTCAACAGTTCTATTAACAATACTTATTGTATTAATTGGTCTAAGTAGAATTTATCTTGGAGTCCACTACACAAGTGATGTTTGTGGAGGTTTCTGTATAGCACTTTCATATTTAATGCTTTACACAGGAATTCTAAAATGGATAAAATAATAGGGATAAAGAATAGGAGTAAATTATGGATCAAATTAAAGAATTTATGAGCAACATAATGCATATGCAGTTTATTAGCTCAATAGTTGTTGTACTAATGAGCATTATTCTATATGAATGTATAGCGCATTTTTTACGCAAAAGAGAAAAAAGCAGTAACTTAAAAATGTTTAAAAGCAAAAAAGGAAAGACATACTATAAGTTAATTATAAGTGTTATTAGATACATATTTATAGTTGTAACGGTTCTTATTCTTTTACAAGTAAATGGAATAAATGTGAGTTCAATGCTTGCAGGTGTTGGAATAATGGGTGTTATTATCGGTTTTGCAATACAAGATGCTCTTAAGGATTTTGTAAAAGGATTCGATATAATATCTGACTCATATTACAATGTTGGAGATGTCATTAAATTTAAAGATATCGAGGGAAAAGTTCTTTCTATTGGATTAAAGACAACAAAGATTGAAGATATCAGAACAGGTAATATTATATCTATATCTAACAGAAATATAGAGCAAGTTGAGGTTGTTTCAAATATTTTAAATATAAGTATACCAATGCCATATGAAATAGAAGTAAAGAAGGCAGAGAAAGTTGTAAGAAGTATTTCTGAAAGTATAGCTGAAGATGAATTAATAAGTTCATGTGAATATAAAGGAGTTACAGATCTTGCAGAATCAAGTATCAACTATTTAATTCAAGCAAAATGTAATTCAGAAAACAAATTACAAGCAAGAAGAAATATTTTAAGATGCATATTAGTTGGATTAGAGAAAAACAATATACAAGTACCATATAATCAAATTGATGTACATCAAAAATAATTAAAAAAAACTTAAAAAAAAACTTATAGGAGAATTATATGCTAAAGATAAAAATATCATTATTATTAAATATTGTAATTATTATATTTGTTGCATTTGCAACAATATGCATGATGAATGGTATTTACTTTATGGGAAATGAATTACTATTAACTGAAACAGGGCCAGGATTGTTTAAATTCTTTACAGTTCAATCAAATGTACTTATGGGAATTATGGCTCTTGTTTTTGCTCTTGTAGAGATATTAGTTCTAACAAAGAAAGTTAAAGAAATACATAAAGACCTTTATGTATTAAAAATGGTGTTCACAGTTGGTGTAGTATTAACATTTTTAACAACTGCATTATTTCTAGCACCGGTGTCAACTCATGGATATTTTGCTTTATTTAAAAATGCAAATTTGTTTTATCATTTTCTTATTCCATTACTTAGTGCTATTACTTTTATATTTTTTGAAAAGACAGATAAGATAAAATTTAAATATGTCTGTATTGGAGTAGTACCAATGCTTTTATATGGCATATACTACACAATTAATATATTTTCTCATATAGTTGATGGAAAGGTATTACCAGAATATGACTGGTATGGATTTGCAGCCGGAGGAATGTATTCAATTTTTATATCATTCCCAATCATGTTGATAGCAACGTATTTGATAAGTTTTACTTTGTGGAAATTTAATAAAATTTAAAAAAAGTATTTTATTTTTTTTAGTTATGATATAATTGATGCAGAACAAAAGAAAAGCGGAGGTTTTTTTATGAGTGATAAACAGATAGTTTTGACCCCAAAAGAACAAGAGCAGATGGATGATTTAATCAGACGAGGTCAAATGATTGTTTTCCCAGAAAGAGCTGAACAATGGGAAAGAGAAGTAGAAGCTAGCTTTAATGGTGAATATAAAGGGCAAGAAGCTGAAGAAGCATTACAGATTATCGATGCACTTAATAGAGGTGTTGATATAAAAGTAGCTAAAAGGATGCTTACTGAAATTGAACCAAATGGTAAGGCTAATGGACTAGTTAGAAGATTGGTACTACTATTTGCAAATAGAGGTCCAGAATTTTGGAGAGAGACTTCTCAGGGGCACATTTCATTTCTAACTAGGTGGCGTTTGCGTAGAATAAGCAGTCAGAATGCTAAGTTAACAAGAAAATATCAATATGCATTGGCAGCAGGAAGTGAACTAGAAAGAGAAGAGAGCACGGATATGACAGATAAGAAAGACGATGGACAAGATAAAAGCTGGAAACTTACTGCGGATGAAATGCAAATTGTTATAGACAATCAAGGAATAATTGTAGAAGATGCAAACAGAGATGGAGAAAATAATCAAACTCAAGTAAATGATAAAGAATATAACCAAGGATTAGAATTATAAAATAGTTTTTATTTTTATTTTCAAAAAAATTGAAAATGAGTTTATATAAAAGCAAGGAGGAAAACAAATGAAGAAAACAAAAAGTAAAGCAATAATAGCTTTAACAATCATTGCTGCAATCATACTTTCATTAGCAGTATCAAGAGTATCAGCAAATGATTCTTACAAATTAAGATTTAGCATTAATGCTAATGCAACTGAAAATCACTCAGTTGAAGTTGTTGATGATGGTCAACATTTAAAAATCGATGGTCAATATGTTGATGCAAAATTGACAAATGGTGAGGATGTTCAATTTTCAGTGGCTGATGTTGGTAATGGAGTATATGAAATGACAATTCCTAATGGAGAAGAAGTTGTTTTGAACTTTTATGGAAATAATCAATTTGACTTGTATGCAAATGGACAACCAATACAATCAAATCAAACAACTTTTAGTACAGGAACAGATATAGCTATCCAAGATTACGTTGCACAACCAGGTGATCAACCAGGACAAGCCGGTGGACCAGATAATATAGAATTTGATATTAAGTTTACCAATACACATATGAATATATGGATGAATAATAAAACTGTTGTAGAAGTTGCACCAAATGATGGCGAGACTGAATATACAGGAACAATAGAATTAATTGGAAATTCAACTGAAGGTGAAAATATAATTAGATTCCAAGAAAACTTTGGTGATTATCCATGTAATTCATTCACAATTAATAATGTTGAGTACACTCGTGAGTCAAATAATGTTGTAATTGATGAAGAAAGAGGATGGTTTATTACTGTTCCAGCAGCTACAAAGTACACAATAAGAGGAGAGGGAGATCAAAATGCTGAATTCCCAAGAACAATCATATGGGTAAATCCAGATTATGTACCAACAGATGTGGAAAATGCTGAATGGGCAGCGCAGTTTACTTTTAAAAACGGATATGCAAGAGCTATTGCTGTTTATGACGAAGATAATAATAAATTAAGTCCTGAGCAATACATAAGTACAGCTGTACAACCTGATGGATCTAGAAGTGACGAATATGGCTTAAATAAGGGCTTTGGTTGGGTAAAAGTTAAACCAGGATATAGAACAGTATTTGAATTTATTCCAGAATATGGATATCAATTAACAAGCATAACATTAAACGAGCAAGAAGTTGATGCTACTGGTGTAACTAACCAATTTGAGGTAGTAATACCTGAAGGTGGAGGAAATGTTCACTTTGCTGCAGAATTCACAAAAATTTCAGATGTATTAAAAGATGGAAGTAACTCTATTGAAGGTGGATCTATTGAGCTAGCTGAAGGCACCATTGTTAGTGGTACTGCTCAATTAAGAGTGAACGATGTAGATATTCCAGCTGACAAGATTAAAGGATTTGAAGATGCTGCTGGAGATTATAGTGTTAAAACATATCTAGACATTGATTTATTCCAAGTATTCTACAAAGGTAAAGACGATGATGAAGATGTTTGGGAAAATAAGTTAGACGAACTAGAAAAAGAAGCAACTATTTCATTAAAATTAGCCGACGGATTAACAGCAGATGACATTGTTATAGTTCACAATGTTCATGATGGAGATGAATACGAAGTAATTAAAATAGAGTCATATGATGAAGCTACTAATACAATTACATTTAAAACAAAATCATTCTCTAACTACGCAATTGCTACAAAAGGTGATGGAAAGAAATCAGGAAATCCAAAGACTGGAGATAAATTAATAATCTTTGGAGCTGCTGGAGCAATAGCACTAATAGTTTTAGCATGGGCTATTATTAAAAAGAATAAGAAAAAAGATAATTAAAAAAGTATATATAGGTAAAAAATAAAACAGTCATTTTGGCTGTTTTATTTTTTTACTTTCTATTGACTCTTAATTGTTCAAAATGATAAAATTGGCATAGAAAATAAAAGATATTTTACGGAAAAAAACAAAAGAAAATTTATTTGGGGGATATTTAATGAACAAAGGAAAAGAAGTAGAAATTATTGATCTGCTTGAAGATATTATTGGAGAGCTTAGTGGGTCATATATAACAGGTACCGGTAAAGATGGAATTCCAAAAAGATTATTTCAAGTACATGATTACTTAAATGGAAAAAAGACCGATGCTAAAGAATGTATTTTTACGCCATCACAATTAAAGATGATAGCGGATAATAAAAAGGCTAAAGGGATTGTAGAGAAGGCTCTTGCTGTGTATAACCAAAGAATAGAGCTTGGAAAAGAACTACAATCAAGAATTTATGGATGTTATTCTCAAAAAATACCAGTTAATGGTGATGTGGAGAGGGCTAATTTTGAGATTAATGCATACGAAAGAATTAATAATTTGAATCTAGAGCATTTTAATCATATGAATGAACAGGGATGTTGTAAAGTCGACAATTACATGACTATTATTGATAATCATGTTAATGGATTAAATACTGTTTATTTAAAAGAGCTTGAGGATGTTATTGCTGATTTCTGTCAAAACCATGAAACAGAAACAGTTATTAAGCCTGAGCTTATCGGTAAATATTTTGGATCAATGGAGAGCAATAGAATTGGCTCTAATATCAAGAAGCAAGATGCTGTTATTCCTGTATATAAAGAATATGGTGCTTTTTTGGACAAGATGGATAAAGGAACGGCTGCGGCACAAAATAAAGAATATGTTCCACAGAAAGTACTCGCATATAAATTACAATATTTAATGGCTAAAACAAAGATTATTGATGTTATCAATACATGTATGAAGGATATTGAGACAGATATATCTAGCAAGAAGATTCCCCCTAAAATCAAGAAAAAGAATGATGCAGCTGTTAAGAAATCATTAGCAGAGATAAAAGAAATAGCAAACGAATATAAATGCATTATTAAAGATATGAAGTCACAAAATAAAGAGGATGCAAAGATTATAAAAAAATCTCAAAGAAAACAAAAGCTATTAAATGCCGGTAGAAAAGTTGTTATAGAGCCAGTAAATGAGCAGGAATTAGATGAGAATCAATTATTAAAAATATTTATTTTAGAAGAGCTTGGAGTTCCAAAGAATTATTTAGAAAATCCAGTTGTAAACGATGCAATATTTGAGTATGTACAATGTTATAAAGAATCTAATCACGAAGCTGATGAAATGAAAATTAGTAACTTTGGTACAATTAGACAAGGACTTACTTATATGGAGATGCCAAATGGTATTAAATTTGAATATGATAGAAAAGGCAATAGCAAATTAAAGCAAGCAATGGAGATAAAGATGGATGATGGTAATCTATGTATTACAAGACAAAATGAAGAAAGTCCAGAATCTAATAAAGTTTCTGCTAAATCATCTAAACAAAAGCCAAAGTTATACATTCATACTGATAGCAGAATGTATGATAAGAAAACAAATATAGAAATGAGTAGAGTCTTTATAAGAGCTAAGCTAAATGAGGAAAGAGCTACTGAAGAGTCTTGTCAAAATATATACAAAAGAGATATTACAAATATGCATTTTGTATATAAGAATGATGAAAAGAAACCATTAGATTTAAGTATCACATCAGAAGATATTGCAACATTAGATGGGGCTGTAAGAAGCACATATGCTCTTTCAGAATCATCAAGACAAACAACTATAAGAGCTATCGTTAATAGTAGAATGATGGAAGCAAAAGAGCGTACTAAGATGGATAAGGCAAGAGGAATAAAAACAAAGATGCCAAGTGAATCAGATATATATGCTGCTGTGCAAAAAGAAGTAGAATATAGCACAATAAAAAGAAAGCTACAAGAGTCAAAATACTTGGATGGATTTATGCAATATCCACAGTATAATGATATAAATAATAATTTATGATAAAGTATAACGGAAGGAGCGGATGGAGATTATCTCTATTCGCTTACTTATTCTTTCTATAATTTTATATATTTATTTTTATATTTAAGTGGTATAATGTTTTTAATTTATTAATAGAAAGGAAGATTCATATGGGGTCAACAATTAACTTTTTGGGAAGAGATTCAGGATTTGGAGATAATAATAATTCTGGGTATATTGAGATAGACAATAATTTATTAATTATAGATTGTGGATTTGCAGTATTTAACAATATAAAGCATAAATTTGATTACAATAAATACGATAATATATATGTTTTAATAACACATCCACATAATGATCATGCAGGGTCACTTAGCCAATTTATTTTATATATGTGGTTTATATTCCATATAAAAATAACAGTTGTTACAAAGTGTGAGAGCTTGAAACAAATTCTTGATTTGGAAGGAACAATTGATTCTATATATGATATAACTGATAGTGCCCTTGGTATAGAATTTATAAAGACAGAGCATGTAGAGCAATTTACTTCATATGGATTTAAAATAAACGCAAATGGAAGAAGAATTGTGTATACAGGAGATACATGTACCTTAGACCCATTTATGCCATATATGGACGATTGTGATGAGTTCTATGTAGATACTTCTAAGTTTGGTGGCGTACACTTAAAGTTTGAAGATGTAAAAGATAGATTATCAGAAATAAAATCAAAAGGCATTGATGTTTATTTAATGCATATAGATGATTACGATTATATAGCTAATCTAAATAATGGTGAGTTTTATATGTAGATTTAAAAATATACAAAAGAAAGAGGATATGTATGAAAGAAAAGGGTATTTTACTTCCAATATTTTCTCTTCCAAGTAAGTATGGAATTGGAGATTTTGGATATGAAGCATATGAATTTATTGATATATTAAGTGAAAATGGTGTTAAGTATTGGGAGATATTGCCAATTAATGCATGTAATAGACTTCCATATTCTCCGCTAAGCTTTTATGCACTAGAAGAGGATTTTATATCTCTTGATAAATTAAAAGAGGATGGGTTAATTAAAGATGCTAAAACAAGGCCTGTTACGGATAGAGCTAAATATGATACATATAAAGATAAGTATTATAAAGAAGCATATTCTAACTTTAAAAAGGACGCCAAGTATGAGAAGTTTATT
>JAEIGA010012754.1_pt1 | contig 12772 bp, 20 predicted proteins | sample 9270691 | NCBI WGS metagenome assembly JAEIGA01 (sample SAMN17057246, study PRJNA624740) | gut metagenome | biome: biome; isolation source: fecal sample | host: Bos grunniens | place: China: Xizang | collected 2019 | reverse complement strand
TTCAAGCACGTTTCACGGACTGACTGACAAACCACGGTAGTCAATAGAAAATGTTTCACGAACAAAACATTTGTTCGATATACAACCCACAAGATCCCACACGAATCCCGGAGTGCAGGCGGTTGCTGGGAGATGCAGACATTGACAAAATGTTAAATAACGATTAAACTTAAATCGTAGCAAACGTTTATTCTATTACCGAGGGAGGTAAGATTTATGAGATTTCCGCACAAAGCATATGATGAGATGGTCGCAGCAGAAAAAGCTGTAGAGATCCAGCCGGTTTTACCAGAGAAAAAGAAAGATGAAACAAAGAAAAAAGAATCGGTGTTCGATGAAACTGAAAAGATGATAGACCCGGATCCTGAACCGGAGGAAGGAGAAAATAATGTCGATTAAGGCAGGTACAAACGGTATTAAGACTAACACCTTGCAGGCCCTCATAAAAATGCTTGCATGGTTTACAAAAAATCAGGAATCATTGGATGCGCTGATAGAAGGTGCTCCATATGAACCGAAGTCAGCTGCAAAGAAGTCTGTAAAGAAGGCAGGTGATTAAATATGGCATTACAGGCCGGAAGGTATGGTGTTACAAAGGCCCAGCTTTTAAAGATCAAAAAGCTGCCGATGAACACCATCAAATTAATTGAAGAGGTAATAGAGACCCTTGCCACCAAAGCCGATAACACAGTAATCGGAACAGTCGAAAACGGAACAAACCCGACTAAAGCATATGCAGTAGGTGAGCATATGATTAGAAATGGGAAATTCTGTACGGTAACGAGTGCTGTTACTACATCAAGCACATGGACACTTGGTAGTAATTATGTTGAGGGTGATGTGGCGAGTGAGTTGGATACTGTTTATACAGCGAGTGGCAATAACGGCTTGCTAATCAAAAAAGGAAATCATATTACAGTAAACTGTTCTGGTATCCACTTAGATGCTTTTCAAACTTTGATAAGTAACCTTTTACCGTCACAGAGCATACCGCAAAGAGCAGTGATGTTTAATTATTCAACACGAAAGATTATAATCTGTTCAATCAATAATAATGGAGCATCATTTATTAATGCTGAAGATTGGTCAGCGGTGACAGATGTAACCACTAATATACAAGGTCAGATAACTTATTATATTTAAGGAGGGAAAACTAAATGAAGTATTATGTTTTATACGTAGCAAATGGAAACCTTGCAATCAGTGAGATTGCAGAGTACGGAACAAAGGAACAGGCAATAGCTAAATACCATGATGTATGCAGGCTTATGTGGGCAGACGCATCGGTACAGACAGCAAGTGTGGTTATCCTTGATTCTTATATGAACACGGTTGAGAATTACCGTGAGGATATAAGAAAGGCATAAGAGCTTTCATTCATTTGGGGTAGCGGTAGTAATATATCGTTACCCCGATATAAACCCAACACGCCACTCGAGGTATAAACTATGATACAAATAACTTTAGATATGGACATACCTAAAACTTGTTATGACTGCCCTTTTAAACATAAGTCTGCATCATTGGTTAGTTTGTATGCCTATGATGTTTACTGTGACATATCCAAGAAAGACATAACTAAATTTTATGAAAAAAAAGGTAAGCCTAAAAATATATGTCCTTTAAAAGAAATTTGAGCCGACAGAGGAATAATTAGCACACTTTCCGCCTATCGTGTGGCGAGATAATACACGGTAAAGGGGGTAGCGGTTGTCAATTGGCATATCGCTATCCCGAATACGAGGAATAATCAATGAGTGTACAAGACATTACCGAAGCACTTAAAATCTGTAAATGCAATGAAGATGACGAACCTTGCAAACAATGTCCTATCAGAGAAAAAAATGGGATGGTGCTTGGGAAAATGCACTTGGAATTTGTTATATTCAGCTAATGCGACAGGCGGCAGAAAAAATATGAGGATATAATAGCAGCCGGGACTGCATCGTAACTATAAATTTTATTTTTAATGGAGGAAAAGAAAAAATGGCAAAGGGTGATTATATCATCAAACAGAAATTTGCAGTTGTTAACGACGCGATTCAGGACGCGCTCGGAAACAATGCTGCAATTACGGCACTTAACACAACGGATCTTGTATCCATGGGGAAGAGCCTTGCAAACATGAATTTGCTGGAAGGCTGGTATGCTGCAATGGCAAACAGAATAGTAAAGACTGTCTATTTTGTCAGGGTATACGGTCAGAGACAGAGATCAGTTCTCAGAGATGAGCACGAATATGGTGCATTTGTTCAGAAAGTTTACTACAAGGCACCTGATTTTGTAGCAAATCCTGAGTACAACATCCCTCAGGCTCCGGTAGCTCCGGACACTGAGTATACTTATCAGCAGTCAAGCCCTTATGACGTATCAGCAGTAGTTGAAGTAACTGCATCGGTATTCGGTGGACAGGGCACGCTGGCACTCGAATTTGTTCGACCGGTGGATCAGATCAGGACTGCTTTTATTTCAGAAGCTGAAATGATAAGGTTTATCGACGGTCTTTACGTGGCAGCAGATCAGAGGATCAAGCTTGCAGAGGAAGAGCTCACCGATATGGCTGTTAATACTGCAATAGCATATGATGTCGATAACAATAAGGTAAGGAACCTTCTCACTGAGTTTAACGCTTTACTCCCTGAGGATGCTGACCCTTTGACTGCAGCTGCAGCGGTAAGAGATGCAGACTTTTTGAGATATGCCTGCATGGAAATCGGACAGACCATCGACTATATGGGTGAGATGTCTACCATATTTAATGTGGAGGGCTATGAGACATTCACAGACCGTGAAAATATGGTTGTTGAGGTTCTGTCCTACTTTGCACGTTCAATGGAGGTGTTCTTACAGGCTGATACCTTCCATAACGATCTTGTATCCCTTCCGAGATATGAATCAGTTCCGAGGTGGCAGAGACTTAAAAATTCAGTCGCACAGGACTTTGACTCATTATCAACGATTAAGATCACCAACTCGGCAATCAACTCAGGCAATGCGCTCACAGTTAAGGGTATAATTGCATTTGTACACGATGTTGAGCACGTAGCAGCCTACTTCGGTCATAGAAGGACGTGGGAAAAGTATAATGAGAGGGATGATGTTTACATCCATGGTGACACTATGCGCAAAGGCTATGCAGTGGACGGCCACGCTAATGGTGTAGTATTTATAGTAGCTGACACTGAATAGTGACACACCTTTTTCAAGGGCCGGCAGGCATGAAGGCTTGTCGGCTCAATTTAAAAGGAGGTAAAAATGTTTTTAGATCAGTTTAAAAAAAACTTAACTGAGTGGGATCTTGAAGCGTGTACGTACCCGGCATTTTACAGATATTGGAGGGAATCGCTTTTTGAGCGTATAATGCGACTTTTTGTATGGGAGAACACCGGCGCACTGGATCCAAAAGAGATTGAGGAGAGGTGCATATTACAAGGATTTGCGATCATCTCAAAGCTTCCAAACGAGGAGGAGCTGACAGCATTTTTCGGTTCGATGTTTGGCCCGACAAAATATTTTGACGAGTTTAAGCAGGTTAATATAAACTGTCCTATATACTCAGGCACAAGGACCATTGGAGAAAATGCTGTCATTATAAATAATGCTGCATTAAGGAACCCGTCATATATGCACGTACATCATTATGCAACTTTACTCGCACACACTGAGGTTACACTCATTGATATGCTGGTAGAATCAAGGGATTCGGGAGGAGTGCCGATTGTTAAGAATGAAAAACAGTTGCAAAGTGTAAGATCCTATCTTAAGAAACGGTTTATCGGTAAAGTAGGCGATGCAGTCACAGACACTGGATATATGGGAATTGAATTTGCAGGCTCAGACAGAAAAACATCTCAGGACATACATTCAATACTTGAGACAAGAAACAAACTTTTAAGATGCTTTTACTCGGATATAGGTGTAAGAAGTACTTTTGAAAAGAGGTCAAATGTTAACAGCCTTGAAGTTGATGGAGATACTTCCATGTTGCTGTTAAATGTAAGCGATATGATACATCAGAGGGAAAACGCTTGCAATGAGGTCAATGCTTTATATGGTACAAACTGGACTGTACATATCGCTGAAGAGATCGACTACGAAAAAGAAAATCAGAAAGAAATTGAGGAGGTGAGTTAATGTTTAATGTGGAGGATATTTATAAATACTGTCATGACAACAACTATTACCTTTTAGGACAGTATATGTCTGATTTTTGGGAGTACTACCGGGAGAATCATAATTATTTTGACCGCTTGTTTATGAAGTCATACAGAAGCTTCATTCCTTTTAACGCTCAGAATGACACGATCCTTGATACTGCTGCTGCAGAATTTATCAATGATGTGCTTGCATGGTTAACCGCAAATGATAAAAGATATTCTGAGTTATACAGGCTACAGCTTCTTACAAATGAAGAAGAACCTGTAACTTATAACTATGATATGACAGAGACTTATACAGGAACAAACTCCAGCACTGAAGGGGCAAGATCTGACACGAATAGTGAAACAAGAATCTATGGAGCTAAAAAAACAGATGAGACACTTGGTGCACACACAGATCAGCATAATAACACAAACAGTTACGGAGCAACATCCGGACAGTCTGTACAGGGATCAACTGTAAATAATAAAGAGCATAAGATCAGTGCTTATAATGTATCTACTTATTCAGGGCACGATACAGATAATGAATTACTCGGATCCAGAACAGACTCTCATTCAGAAACAGCACATTCTGACACACTTAATTTAAGTGAGGTGTATGCTAAACGTGAAAATAGCGTATCTGAACAGGCACACTCAGATAGTATATCAGGGTCTTTTGGAAAAGGGGTACAGACAAATTCCGGAACCGAAGGTCATACACTCACAAGAAAAGGAAACATTGGAACACAGACCGGAGCAGATATTGCTATGAAACATCAAGAATTATGGACAAACTTTAATTTTTATAAATTAATATTTGATGAGATCGCAAATGAGTTCCTGAGAGTGTAGGAGGTGTTTTATGATTGATTTTGTACTGGGAATTAATACAAGCCCTAAAAAGAAAATTGGCAAGACTGTAAACGATCCAATCACATTTTCATGCTTATTAAAGGCAGAAACATCTGTACTTGACCCGGTCCTCATATTGGAGACTGATGAGAATATATCCGGATATAATTATATGTATTGTGAAACGTTCGGAAGGTACTACTTTATTAAAAACATTGAGAGTATCGCTGATAATATATGGAGAATATCAGCTCATGTTGATGTGCTGGAGACTTATAAAACATTGATACTTTCAAATAATGCGGTAATTAAAAGGCAACAGGGGAAGTATAATTTATATTTAGATGATCCTGATTTTCACACATATAATTACGAACGTATACAAACCTTAAGGTTCCCTAATAATAACTTTTCAAAGTCACTGCAATACGTTCTTGTAACCAATGGGGAAGGTGGGAGTAGTGAAAGCAAGGAGGGTGAAGATGGCAATAGTATTTAATAATTTAAGGATGCCTGATTGTTTAAGTATTGAAGGGTTCGGTGGAGGTTTTGACTATCAGAAAAAGAACAGATCAGATGAATATAACTCACACTGGTTTGAGCTTGGGGATGTTGTTGATATTGATGTTTCATCTTTACTGGGACCTTGGGAGTTGTACAGAGAAGTTGAATCTGAACCGGTAATAACATTTCCGAATGGTTACTATATTAAGATACTTTTTACTTATAGGGGTGACTCTTCATTAGGAAACAGTTGTTATATCGAAACAAAAACACGAATATATGATGAGACTGATACGCTTGTTCCTTCACTCAACATCCCGGGTGTAACTTTTGGTATGACCGGAGCTATTGCTTCTACAACACCTTATAGTTATATGTACCCGTTTATGCACTTTAAAGTATGTCTTAATACTATTTACTATCCGGCTGCAGCAGGATCAGCTGCCAACCCATCGGTTGTTGCTTTTCAGGTGTTCACTTCAGGATCCGTGACAGCTCAGATTTATGATGAAGGTGGAAACCCTATAAGCGCAGTAAGATCCGGAGCTGTAATAAATGACTATGATGATTTAGTACATTATACACAGTCAGTAGTACACAGATACGGTCTATCTAATTTGATAACATTTACGGAGGCTGGAATAAATAACTTTAATGACTGGTTAAAATCGCACGGTAAACCATACTCCGGAGGAGGCTTTACTCCGGATAAGACTCCGGCCGGTGGTGGTGACACTTCAGGTCCGGGTGGTGGTAACGGGAATTATGATGATACTTCGGATCCGATAGACTTTCCTGATGTACCCACAAATGGCGCACTTGACAGTGGAGCTATAAAAGCACATAGGGTTGTACTTCAGACACTGGAAGCTTTAATGGCTAAATTATGGAGCAATTCAATTTTTGATATACCTACTATGTGGCAAAAATCAATAGAAGATCCAATGAGTGCGATTGTATCATTACACGCACTTCCAATCTCACCTGAAGTCGCTGCAGATCCGAAGGGACTTTATATAGGAAACTTTAATACAGAACTTACTCCGCCAAAAGTTACAAGCCAGTATGTGATAGTTGATTGTGGACAGTTAAGTTTAAAAGAATACTGGGGATCAGCACTTGATTACTCACCATATACAAAGTGTGAGATATTTTTACCATTTATAGGAATCAAAAAGCTGCAGATAGAAGATGTGATGAACAGCATAATGCATATTAAATATTATGTTGATGTTCTGACAGGAGACTGCGTTGCGTTTATAAAGTGTGGAATATCAGTTTTATATCACTATACAGGAAACTGTAAAATGCAGATACCTTTATTTTCACAGTCAACAGATGCGCTGCAGAATACCATCTCAGCTACTGCGAAATCCGCTGTGGCAGTTGCCGGCGGTGTTGCTGTAGGCGGTCCGGTAGGTGGGCTGGGAGCTGTCGGGATGATCGCAAGCAACGCAACAAACATTGCAGCATCTAAAGTTAATACAGAGCGACAGGGAAATTTAGGTGGGGCTGTTTCTTTAATGGATGGTTTTGTACCTTATGTAATAATACACAGACCGCACCAGTCGCTTGCACAGGATTATAATAAGTTCAAGGGTTATCCATCAAATATAACATCACAGCTCGGGTCACTTAAAGGATATACAGAAGTTGAGCATATCAATTTGAGTATTCCGGGAGCCAATTCCGAGGAGCTTGACGAGATCGAAAGTTTATTAAAATCAGGGGTGATAATATAATGGACTTTATAAAGGCTGTTTTGTGTGTAATACTTATAATATTATTCTTTTATTTATGCCTTATGATTGCGTGTATACCGTTTATTTTCGGAACGCAAATACTTATGTAATAATTTATTTACAGACTTGTAATATTTACGTTACAAGTCTGTAATTATTTATACATAATTTGACCTTATAGTTATAATTGAGCGTAAGCTCAGGAGGGAGGTGATATAGTGTACGATAAGGAACTCGCGGCAAGGATCATGAAGATATTAAAGAAGAAAGCCGGAAACATTGCTGCATCAAAAGATTCTTTCGAATCTGCAATAACCGGCACAGAAATGATATCAATGCTGGATCTTCTTTCAGAGGTCATAGGGCTTGATATAGAAACTATTAAAGTTATCAAAATTACAAAGGAGGGCTAATATGAGTTTAGCTAACAAGGTGAACAGTGGTTCACAGAACACAGTTGCAGATGGTATCAACACAAAGGAGCTTGAATATTTCAAGGCAAAGGAGCTTGTAGATTTTCCGAATTTCCCTATAAGGCTTAAGGGCTTCTTTATCCAGTCCGGTAAGTACGGTGAGTCTGTCACTGCAGTAGGTCATACTATCGGAATAAATCTCCCGAAAAGGTATGTTGATATGTTTAAAGCATATACTCCGGAGGAAATCGAGCAGATCAAGGAAGGGTGCCTTGGTATTGGTAAGATTGAGGAGTTTGACAGTAACAATGGCAAGACGGTAACTATTGAGTTTATTGATATGGAGCCCGAAGAGCTCCCTTTTACTTAAGGAGGTGTAGCCTATCACAGACTGAAAAAAACCTTATAACCGCAAATATTCCAAACTACAACCCCGGGGATCAGGCAACCCCGGGGCAACTTTTAAGGAGGTGTAAATGTACGAGCTATTTATAAGGAAGTGGGACGGCAGTGCAAGACCTTATAGTGGTATAGCCACGTTGTCTTTTTCTGCAGGCAGAATACTGGTAGCGTTTAACGATGGATCAATTATCAGGTTCCGGCCATCTGATATTGAGGAAATAAAAATAATGTCAAATGTGAGGAGGGTATCAGGAAATGAATTTGTTTAAACGTGTGAGAGAAGCAGCGAAAAGAGCTGCAGAAGCTGTCATGGAAGCCGGGCAGAAAGTTATTGAAAGAGCAAGGGAGAGGTTTGCAAGAGATGAATATAAGGAAGAGACTCCATCGGTCCCTGAACCATCACAAATCCCTTTAAACCCTCCGGAATATGACTCATTATCCGAAAAGCTTAAGGCGGAGGATCTTGCACAGAAGGAAGAGCAGCACAGAAAAGCGTTTGAGTCCTTCAATTCTGAATTTATGGAAGGAAACGAGATATCAAGGTTTGAGTATGACATGATGTGGGATGCGATAGGTGAGTACTCAAACGACTCGGATGCTTTAGGATCACCCGACCTGATTGAGATATACGATGCCATGACTTCAAAGTATGGATATGATATCGATACTGATTTTGTAAAAGAGTTTTTGGATAAAGCAATTCAGGAAGCATCAGCAACCGCCATATATAAAGAGGACTATATAAATGCCATATATGATGCAATTTCAAAAACCGGGAGTGTAGAAGAATTTTATGAATCGATGGAAGAAGGGTATTATTGATGGTTACAAATTTGACACTCACCTTGTGAGAGAGAAGAAAAGTCTGAAAGTTTTTTGTGATGATGTCTTGGTGTTTGATATCGAAGTAACCAGCGCATGGTTAAAAGACGGTAAGTTAATACCGTATGAACCGGGGCATGATGCGGAGTATTGGAACAGCTTAGAGAGGTATGCGATACCTTATATATGGCAGTTTTCAATAAATGACAGAGTCTTTTACGGAAGAGAGTTGAGTGAGTTTAAAGAGGTGCTTGCAGCACTTCCAAAAGACATCAATTTTACCATATTTGTGCATAACCTGCCGTATGAATTTATGTTTTTGGTAAATATATTAAAACCTGCCGACCTTTTTGCTGTTAATACTCATAAGGTGATTAAATGTGTCTGGGAAGGGTTTGAGAATATCGAGTTTAGATGTTCATATATGCTCACAAATATGGGGCTTGCAGTGTGGGGCGATCAGTTAGGACTCAAAAAATTCACAGGGGATCTTGACTATTTAATAATGAGGAGTCCTAAAACCCCGATGTTTGACTATGAACTGGAATACTGTAAAAGAGACTGTGAAGTAGTCTATTTAGGCATTAAGGATCATCTTAAACAGTATAAGCATATTGAGCAGATACCCTTGACATCTACCGGCAAAGTCAGGAGAGTCTTTAAAGATATGGTGACGGCCGATGAAAGCTACATGAAGCAGATACGTAAGCTGGTTCCTGAATCTGCAAGGTTCTATAAAATGCTTAAGTTCAAATTGTTTCAGGGTGGATACTGTCACGGTAACCGCCATTTTGTCGGGAAGATAATAAGGAAAGATGATATAAACGAACTGACCGGAAATCCATATGGTTTAATAAAGCATAAGGACATAAGATCATCTTATCCGGCCGTAATGTGTGCAATGAAGTTCCCTTATACAAAGTTTGCATACATAGGTCTTAAGATCCCGGACACAAAGTATTTTGACGATAGGGCTTATATCATAAAAGTCGGTTTTAAAAATCTAAGATGTAAAAGCTGGAACACGTATCTGACATCCAGTAAATGTATATGTAAAGGAGGGATTTATGATAATGGGAGAATTTTAAAAGCTGATGAGTGTGTCACGACCCTGACGGAACAGGATTATCTGACGGTATTAGAAACTTATGATTTTGATGCTATTGAACCGTTAGGATGTTATGTCGCAAGGAAAAAATACCTTCCTAAAATATTTATTGATTTTATTCTGCAGCTTTATAATGACAAAACAGCATTAAAAGGTATCGCTCCGGTTAAGTACGCAATCAGCAAACAGTATATAAATTCAATGTTTGGTATGTGCGTTACTTCATTATTTCAAAGCGAAGTGAAATATGATTATGATACCGGGGACTGGTCCGTGGAAGAACTGACTGAAGACTATGTAAACAGCGAGCTTAAAAAGCTTAAAATGTTTTGGAATAACAAGTATTTTCTATCGTATCCGGTGGGTGTATGGATCACTGCTTATGCACGAAGACAGTTATGGAAAATGATTATATCAATCGATGTTGATTTGATTTATACAGATACTGACTCGATATTTTATGTGGGGGAGCATGACTTCTCATGGTTTGATACAGACATTACGGACAGGATCAGAGAGTGCTGCAGAGTAAGAGGATGTGATTTTAGCTTATCTCACCCGGTGGATCCAAAAGGACGGATACAGCCCCTTGGAACGCTGGATGATGAAGCTGACTGTGACGCTTTTATAACACTTGGGGCCAAAAAGTACTGTGAACAGAGGGATTATAAATTATATATGACCATCTCAGGTATTAATAAATCAGCGGTCACCTGCCTTGATGGTGATATTAAAAACTTCAAAGATGGTTTTGTTTTTGATAAGGATCACCCGGACGTTCACAAACTCGAACACTGTTACCTTCATGATATGAAACCGGTTAAATGGATTGATAATTATTATTCCGACTTTAAATATGGCATAAACATGAGGCCTACCGGATATAAACTATCTGAGGCAAAAATAGGTGACAGGCTTACTAAAATGATGCAAAATGGATTTATATTTACAGAGGAATTTTATAAGAAAAGGAGGGGCAATTTCAATGTCAGATAAGGACTGTTACAATTGTGAATATTTAAAAAAAGACGATCATGAGGAACCGTGCAGATCATGTTTTGCATGGGATAATTGGAAGCCGTCTGAGAAGAATGCAGAAAAGTCGGTTAAGGACTGGGAGAGGAGGGTATTTGATGTTTGAGGAAAAGAAATACTATCGACTTGATAATATACTTGACTGTAAATGCAACTATATGTTGATATACGGAATGAGGAGTAACGGTAAATCATTTGCAGTTAAGGAAAGAGCGATAAAAAGGAATTATGAGCAGAACGAACCCTTTACCTACTTGCGTAGGTGGCAGCAGGATATTAAACAGAAAGAAGTAGGAAATTATTTTGATGATATTCCGGTTCATAAAATAACCAATGGAGAGTGGCAAGGGGTGACCGCTTATCAGGGTTATTTCTATTATTTCAACACTCTTGAAAATGGTGTGATGGAGAGGTCGAAAAAGACCATCGGAAGGTATTGCGCACTCAATGAAGCAGAGAGATATAAATCACAGGTGTTTAAGTCTGAGAGGATCATCTTTGAGGAAGTCTTTACCAATAAGATTTATTTAGGATCAAGAGAAAGACCTGAACCGAGACTTTTGATGCAGTTTATATCGACCGTGGCCAGAGACAGGGATATGGAGGTATATCTGATTGCAAATACTGTCAGTCGTGTCAATCCTTATGTCGGTGAGTGGGGGTTAAAGAATCTACTGCAGCAGAAGCCTGGAACGATAGATATTTATCACTTAAGGGGTGAGAATGGAGTGGTTGATATAGCAGTTGAGAACTGCGAAGTTATCGCTACTAAAAGTAAAATGTTTTTCGGTCGAACTGCAAAACAGATCACATCCGGAGAATGGGAAACTGACGAGATGCCGAAGCTTTTAAAACCTTATGAGTATTATGATATGATTTATGAGGTTGCCATTGCAGGCGGTGAGTTTAAATATTGCGCTCAGTTAATGTACGATCCCTCAAACGATGGTTTATTTATTTATATCTATCCGTTGACCGGTAAACGTAAGATCCAGCGGTTAATTACAAGTGAGTTCAGCACGGATCCATTTACAAGCAAAGGTTTTAGAAATGATATCCAACCTGAAGTTTATATGGCTCAGTGCTTCAGGAGGAGTAAAGTTTGTTATTCTGATAATTTGACCGGCACGGACTTCCGACAGGTACTTAAGATGTATGAGTTGGGGGTGACTTTATGACACATAAAGAAAATATAACAGCAATACTTGAGTGTTATTTTACAGGATTTAAGAAAGAAATAATTGATAGTGCTTGCAATCGTATATTAGAGCAAGAGCCAAAGACAGGACATTGGAGAGCTGTATATCAAGGTGATGAACTAATTGATTATCGTTGCTCGGAATGTGAATTTGGATCTACCTTTGGGAAAAGCACGTACAGAATGAATTATTGCCCTAATTGTGGCGCAAGGATGGGGGAGGGATGTTTCAATGTGGAACGATGAAAGAGAGGAGCATCTGCAGCAGATCAGGGAGGATCTTGCAGGCCTTGCAGTATATACGCTGGTATGGGCGGTACTGTTTGCGATTGTTTGTGTTGTGATGTTATAAAGACGATCAGGTAAAAGAAAGAGTTAAGCGTTTTTTTATCGTTTAACTCTTTTTTTCGTGTCTGCATCTCCCAGCAACCGCCTGCACTCCGGGATTCGTGTGGGATCTTGTGGGTTGTATATCGAACAAATGTTTTGTTCGTGAAACATTTTCTATTGACTACCGTGGTTTGTCAGTCAGTCCGTGAAACGTGCTTGAA
>JAEIGA010012753.1_pt1 | contig 12773 bp, 11 predicted proteins | sample 9270691 | NCBI WGS metagenome assembly JAEIGA01 (sample SAMN17057246, study PRJNA624740) | gut metagenome | biome: biome; isolation source: fecal sample | host: Bos grunniens | place: China: Xizang | collected 2019 | reverse complement strand
TTTGAATGAATAACCTTCTTCTAGCATCCTCATATATTTGAGCAATGCTTCATGATTGTGTCTTTTGCTCATAAAGAAACCCCAAAAGTTTTTTGTCCAAACTTTTGGGGTCACTTCATTAAAGTAGCGCTCTTTTTTTTATTATTATATGATAATCAATGATTTACTCCCTGATTTTTTAATAAAAAATATTAAAAAACTATTGCTTTTCTGAAATTAAATTATAAACTTTGCGGAACTGAAAAATGAAAGGAAACAATATGAAAACAAAAACTTTACTTCTATCAGTGTTAATAAGTTTGTTCTGCGGTAATCTCTTCTCACAGGAAGAAGGAACAATAATCTATATCGATTTTGAACCTGATAGTGTTATATATCCTGTTGATATAGAATATATAGATATAAATTATGATAATGAATGGGATGTTAAATTTATAAGAGAAATCTATGGTGGGTTCGGGGTATTGGAGTGTAAAGATTATTGGGGAGTGAGACATCTTACATATAATTTTAATGATTCATTATCTAGCATTAAAAAATGGTCAACCTATGTGGAATTATTGACGTATGGAAATGATTATCATATAGCTTTGATACATAAAGTTGGAGCTGAATGTTATTATGGATGGATGAAGCTATATGTTGAAAAACATGACACATCATGGCATGATCCTTCAGTGACAATCACCGAGATGGCTTACTGCACTATTCCTTATTATCCTCTGAAATTTGGTCAGAAGTCGCTTACGGAAGACGTGGCGGAGATAGATGATACTAATTATTATAGCTTGTATCCTAATCCGGCAAGCGACTACGTCAAGCTGTCAGCTGTCAGCTATCAGCTATCAGCAGCCAGCAGTTAAGATTTACAATGCGCTTGGAATGTTGGTAGATGAATATGAAATGAATTCCGGCGAGATTGAAATCAACGTTTCAGATTATAAGAGCGGAATCTATTTCATCGATGTTGATGGAGTGATGAATAAGCTGGTTATTAGATAATATTTAGAAGAAACTATGAACTTTTTAGAACTTCAGAATCTCAGAACTTCAGAATCTCAAAAAATTCTGAGGTTTTGAGGTTTTGAAGTTCTTGTATTTAAAAGGGTTCAAAAGCCAAAGTTCTTCTGAGATTCTGAGGTTCTGAATTTCTCATTTCCTCTTGAAAAACACTAGCCATATTCCTGCAATTACGAATGGAATGCTGAGCCATTGTCCCATATCTAAAACCATATTGTCTTCAAATGCAACTTGATGGTTTTTAATGAATTCAATCAATATTCTTGAACCAAAGACAACAATAAGAAACATTCCGAACATGAATCCTGGACGTTTTGTGCCCATGTCTTGTTTGTAATATGCGTATAAAAGGTAAAGGAAAACCGCCACGCAGAAGAGCGCTTCGTAAATCTGAGTTGGATGACATGCTGGGATGTTCTCGATAGGCATTCCTATAGGATAGTCTCTTACAAATTTAAAACCCCAAGGGAGTGTTGTGGGTTGACCGTAAATCTCTGAGTTCATGAGATTTCCAATACGGATAAAGGCACCGCCGATAGCTGCCGGTACCACGATTCTGTCCAAAATCCAGATATATGGTTTGTTGACTTTTTTTGCATAGATGTAAAGTCCAATCAATATGCCAATCGCTCCTCCGTGACTGGCAAGTCCGCCTTCCCATACATATAAGAATTTGATTGGATTGGAAAAATAATATTCTGGTTCATAGAAGAGACAGTGACCTAAACGAGCTCCTACGATAGTGGAAACCAACATATACATCAATAATTTGTCAAGTTGTTCTTCGCCGATTTTCTCTCTCTTGTAAATGTTTTTCATGATGTAATATCCAACAAGAAAAACCATTGCCCATAAAAGTCCGTACCATGCGATAGGGCGCTCGCCAATGTGAAAAATATAAGGATTTACATCCCAAACGACATAATTAAGTAGCATGATGATTTAATTTTTTGCAAAAATAATTTTTTTTAAAAACTATTCAACCAACTTTCTAAAAAATCCTCAAGGTGTTCGTTCACTTTTGGAAAATTATGGCTGATGCCTGATGGCTGACAGCTGACAGCTTTCAATTTGAAATTCTTCTGTCGGCAACTGTTGAACAATCCTTTTTTAGTATGAAAATCAGCGAGATATTCTTGTTCTGTCTGTCCTGGAGTAGGGATGAGATATGCTGTTCTGTTGAGACTTATCAAATCCATCAGTGATGAATATCCTCCGCGGCAAATGATGTTTTTCGATTTGGCGATGAGTTCAACGAAGAAATCGTCATCGGCATGATTGAAGAAAGTGACGTTTTCAGGGATATTGTATGGCAAGTCGTTTTGGTTAGGTTTTGCTCTTAAAATCACGATTCTGCCTTCCACTTCATGAGCTTGCCTTACGATTATGTTTTCAAGAATGGTGCGTTGTGGTTCTGGTCCTGATAATATCACCAGATAGTCGATATCTTTTTCATCATCTTGAATATCAGATGAGAAACGACTGAGCATTCCTATGTAACTAGTCTTTATCTTGACATCAGCGGGATGAGCCAATATTCCAGAAAGTGAAGGTTCGTTTTCGTTGTCAGGAATCCATAGTTCATCGTAATGCTTGATGTAGTTGTTGTTGATTTTATTGATGATAGGATATGTCCATTTGAAAAAGTTAGGAGTCTGGATATGAAGTTGATGAGTCATGAAAACGGAATGGACATTTTCGCTCCAGCATCCGAATCTGTTGTCGGAAATGACAGCGTCGATGTTATGATATTTGACGATGCTTTCTATTTCACGATGTTCTTTCTTGAAATCGGAATAAGCACCTGGTAATGATGTCAATAGTTTGAAAACCTGAGAGTTACCTTTGCTATATATAGGGTCGAAACCAGGAAGTTTTATTATCTCTAACTCAGGAAATGCTTTTTGAAGAAACGACAAAGGTGCTTTATCGGCTGCAATGATAGGATTCTGTCCTAAATCCAAAAGACCTTTAATTATAGGGACACAACGAGTGGCATGACCCAATCCCCAATTCAACGGACATATTAATATATTCTTCCCCAAAATGTACTTTTTAAAATTTTTGCAAAGATACGACTTTTTTTAGAGGGATTGGAGGGGAAAGAGGAATCCCTCTAATTCCTAATAAAATTAACATAAATCATTGATTTATAGTAAAATAAAATCTTTATATTTGCACTTGGAATTATAAATCAAAATTATGAATTGTGAATTATGCATTATGAATTATTATATGAGATTGCGTTGACTTTGATACCAGGCATCGGTGATGTTAATGGTAAGAAGTTGATAGCGTATTGTGGTGGTGCCGAGGCTGTTTTTCGTGAGAAAAAGAAGAGCCTTTTGGCTATTCATGGGATAGGTGAGAAGAGTGTGGAATCTATTGTGTCGCAGAATGTCCTCTCGAGGGCGGAAAAAGAGCTGTCGTTTGTGGGACGTAATGGAATTAGAGTCTTGTATTATCTCAATCCGGATTATCCGAAACGTTTGCAGCATTGTTACGATAGTCCGATAATAATATATTGTAAAGGCGGTACCGACCTGAATGTTGAGAAAATTGTTGGTATTGTCGGGACGCGAAACATCACCGATTATGGCAAGATGTTAACGGAGAGAATTGTAGAACAGCTTAGATGTGATAATGCTCTTGTTGTAAGTGGTTTGGCTTATGGTGTTGACACTTATGCGCATAATGCTGCTTTGAGGAATAATCTTGATACGGCGGCGGTCTTGGCTCATGGTTTTCAGACTATTTATCCTTCGGTGAACAAGACACTTGCGAGGAAGATAATTGATAGTGGCGGATGTTTGCTTACGGAAAATATCAGCGGTACAGAACCGGACAGAGAGAATTTTCCGAAGCGTAACAGGATTGTCGCCGGGATGATAGATTGTCTTATTGTCGTGGAGAGCGCTACAAAAGGTGGAGCGCTCATAACTGCAGAAATAGCAAATGCTTACGATAGGGAAGTGTTTGCCTTCCCCGGGAAAATAGGCGACACTTATAGCGAAGGATGCAACAAGATAATAAAAGAAAACAAAGCCAATATTTTGACTGATGTTGAAGATTTACGTTCTATAATGCGTTGGAATGAAGAGAAAAAAATCGTGGCAAAACAGATGCGAATGTTCCGCGACTTCAGCGATGATGAACAAAAGGTGATGAATGTGTTTGGTGATGAGAATGTTGTCTATCTGGATAAGATAATAACAGAAACGATATTGTCACCGACTAAGATAGCTTCAATCTTGCTTTCTCTCGAATTTGATGGAGTAATAGCAGCTTTGCCTGGAAAACGTTACCAAAAGTTGTGATGGACTTATAATTATAAAATAAAAATATGTACCTTTGCGAAAAATAAGCATAAATGCAAGAAGGAGTTGTAATTAAATCAACAGGAAGTTGGTACGAAGTAAGAAATGATGCCGGTGAGGTCGTCTTATGCCGTTTGAGAGGTAAGATACGCCTCGATGGATTGAGAACAACAAACCCGGTAGCCGTGGGTGATAAGGTTATTTATGAAAAAGAAAATAATAAAGACACCTGCGTGATTAACAAGATTTTACCACGATATAATGTGATAGTTAGAAAGTCGGTGAACCTTTCGAAGGCATCGCATATTATTGCGTCTAATATCGATCAGGCAATATTGGTGGCAACAATAGCTCATCCAAGAACTTCAACAGGTTTCATAGATAGATTCCTGGTTACAGCTGAGGCTTATCACATTCCTGTGACAATCGTCTTTAACAAATGTGATTTGTATGACGAAGAGCAGATGGCAATTGCTGAAGATTTGATTTCTACTTTTAAAAATATTGGCTATCATTCGTTTATGCTTTCTGCTAAGACTGGATTCCAATGCGATGAACTGAAGGAGATTATGAAAGATAAAGTCAATCTGTTCTCAGGCCATTCTGGTGTTGGCAAGTCGGCGCTCATCAACAGACTCGATCCTAATTTGAATGTAAGAGTCGGTGACATTTCTGAAGTACACGAAAAAGGTAAACATACAACAACATTCTCGCAGATGTTCCCTCTTTCTTTTGGGGGTTATATAATCGATTCTCCAGGTATTAAGGAGTTTGGCTTGTATGATATGGAAAAAGAGACGCTGGCTCAGCGATTCCCTGAAATGCGTAGTCTTATGCATGAATGTAAATTCTCTAACTGTACCCATCTTCATGAACCTCATTGCGCAATAAAAGATGCAGTGGAACAAAATCTTATCGCGGATTGGCGTTACACTGATTATTGCAATATGATGGAAGATTAATATTTGTTTTATGAAACGACTCTTGTCATTCTTATTGATATTACTGCCTTTCATACTGAATGCACAACGTGATGAAAATGATTATGTCGTTGTGTCTGATGTCGTTATAAAAGGTAATGAGGTGACAAAAGAGTCAATCATACTTAGGGAATTGACATTCTCTGTTGGCGATACTCTTGATGTTGTTAGGTGGGAAGAAGAGAAGAAAATAAGTCATGAAAACATTTTAAATACAACATTGTTTAATTTCGTGACTTTTGAAGAGAAACCAGATGAAGCGAACGATAAAGGTGTTGTGTTGCAGATAGATGTCACTGAAAGATGGTATCTGTTGATTTATCCTTATGTTGCATATTCCGATCGTAACCTCAATGCTTGGTATGAGGCGAACGATATCACTCGTTTCAGTTATGGTTTCGAAATGAAGTACAAGAATTTTCTTGGTATGAAAAATGACTTGAATTTGACTCTGATTTCTGGATATAACCAAAATTATGCTTTGTCGTATGATATTCCGTATGTTACAGATGAACAGACATTTGGTTTTAAATTTGGTGCGGGCTACAAAAGAGATAAAGAGGTTTCATATCTGACGGAATATAACAAGATTTTATATTTCAATGGCGAAAATGAATTTGCAAGACAGTCGGCATTTGCTTTCGTTGAGCCTTATTATCGTTTCGGACATCGTAACAAGTTGTTCTTTAATTTTAGTTACAACAATACTTTGTATCACGATACTCTCTCGTATTTGAATTCTGATTTTGCTAATTCGGAAGGAAATCGTTTCCAATATTTTGCATTGACAGCGACATATAAAAATGATTATCGCGATGAACAAAATTATCCTTTGAGCGGTCATTATTTTGAGTTGCTCGTAGAGAAGTTCGGGTTCGGCGTTTTTGAGACAAGTCCTGATGTGTTATACGGAAAAATAACTGCTGACTGGTATCAGCCTATAAAAGGACGATGGTATTGGGCATCGAATCTAACTCTTAAGATGTCAAATGATTGCGATGCTCCTTATTTCTTTAATCAGGGTCTGGGGTATAAAAACGACTATGTTAGGACTTACGAATTGTATGTCGTTGATGCGATGAATTTCGCTTTGGTGAAAAACAATTTGAAATTTGCCATCTTGAATCCAGTTACAAAGTATCTGCCTTTGATAAAAAACGAGCGGTTTGGAAAGATTCACTTTGCTTTATATGCGAATGTGTTTTTTGATTTTGCATATTCATGGAAGGTGCCTGAACGACCGACCTCTTTCTTAGATAATAAATTTATTTTTGGAACTGGCGTAGGACTTGATTTTGTTACATATTACGACAAAGTGCTGCGTCTTGAATATGGAATAAATGATATGGGAGAGACAGGCTTGTTTATACATTTTGTTGCTCCGATTTAATGTTTTAAAATTGAAGGATATGAAAATAGCATTATATGGAAAGGCTTTCGGCGCTGATTACGATAATCTTATGCGTGATGTGCTACGACTTTTAAAAGAGTCGGATGTCGATATATTGGTTTATGAACCTTTCTGGAAAGATATAAAGCATTGTTTTGATGAATCATATGAATTCACTTTCTTTAATACTTCTGAAGATATTAGGAATCAAGTGGATGTTATGTTTTCGTTTGGCGGAGATGGAACTATATTAGACTCTGTACCTTTGATTCGCGATAGCGGAATTCCAGTGCTTGGAATCAATACAGGAACACTCGGTTTTCTAGCGAGTGTGTCGCCTCAGGGAACGAGCGAGGCGGTGAAAAATATCATATCCGGCAACTATGATATAGAGAAACGTTCGTTGATTCAGATTGATGACACAGCGAATGTTTTCAATGGTATCAATTATGCGTTGAATGAAATAAGTATCTGTCGTAAAAATAATGGTTCTCTGATAGTTGTAGATGTTTATATCGATGATATGCTGTTGAATACATATTGGGCTGATGGCATAATTCTGGCAACACCTACAGGTTCTACTGCATATTCTATGAGTGTTGGTGGTCCTATTATGACGCCTAATGCAGATAGCTTTTTGATAACACCAATAGCTGCGCACAATTTAAGCGTGCGACCTGTCGTTATTCCAGGCACAAGCAATGTTAAAATTAAGGTCGGAGGTCGATGTGATACTTTCGCTCTTGGATTGGACTCACGTATTGTGCTGGCAGACAAGTCGATGAATATTGAAATTAAAAAAACTGACTTTACTTTTAACATGATAAGAATGCCTGATGAGAACTTTTTTGAAACGATAAGGAAAAAGCTTCTCTGGGGAAATGACTTGAGAAATTAATTTTAAAATAAATATAATAAATTAACAAATTTATCGTAATTTTGTAAATTCTTGTTTTATTGCGTAAATGGCGTTTAAATCAAGGGGAAAAGTGAATAATTTGATGAGAAAGAATAAGTTTTTAGCAATATTTTTCTTTTTGGCATTATCTTTTTTTATGCCTAAAAAGTCACAGGCACAGATAATTGAGGTCGGTTTTTCAGGAGGTTTGTCATATTACATCGGCGACATAAATCCAAGCAAGCACTTTGCCCAAAGTGATTACGGATTAGGAACAGTCGTTAAATATTACGAGAACTTCCGTTGGGTCTTCAGATTTCAGTATTCCAATCTTAATTTAAAAGCTTCAGATGCAGAGATAGGCTTTAAGCCTGAAAGAGGTCTTGCATTCAATTCCAAATTGAATGATTTTTCTCTTATGGCAGAGTTTAATTTCTTTGACTATTGGACAGGAAGTAACAGAGATTATTTCACCCCATATATCTGTGGCGGTATTTCTATGTTCACTTTTGACACCTATGCTCCTGATGGCACAGCTTTAAGACCTTTGCAAACTGAAGGAGTGGTTTATAACGGATATAGTTTTTCAATTCCTTTTGGTATTGGCCTTAAATATAGCATGAGCGAAAGATTGGGTGTTACTTTGGAATGGACAATGCATAAGACATTTACGGATTATATTGACGATATTCATGGTTTGTATCCTGAAAATCAAGCTATTGTTGAAGGCGTGAATTATACAGACCCTTCAGGTCTTTACAAGCCTGGAATGCAAAGAGGTAATGGCAGAACAAGCGGATTCGGATATAATTGCGATTGGTTCAGCACATTGCAATTGACCATATTGTGCAGATTTAATTTGCCTAGAAAGAATGCCTGTCATTCCGGTTTATAAAAACTAGTTTTAGATACTTCGAAACAAGGTATGAGTAGTTATAAAGAAAAAATAGATATACAAAGACTTCCTCAGCATATCGCGATCATTATGGATGGTAATGGCAGATGGGCTAAGGGACAGGGTAAGATGCGTATTTTTGGACATCAGAATGGTGTGGGCTCAGTTCGCGCTGTTTCTGAAGCTTGTGCCGAACTTGGCGTCAAGAATCTTACCTTATATGCATTTTCTACAGAAAATTGGAATCGTTCGCAAATAGAAGTGGAAGCTCTTATGAAGTTGTTGTCCAAGACAATATTTGAAGAGCTGAAGACATTGAACGATAATAATATACGCCTTAATGCTATAGGCGATCTGGAGCGTCTTCCAAAATATAATTATGATGCCTTGATGAAAACCATCGAAGAAACCAAGAATAACGACAGAATGACTCTTACACTTTGTTTGAGCTATTCTGGCAGATGGGAAATAACAGAGGCTGCCAAGAGTATAGCAGAAAAAGTTAAGTCAGGAGAGCTGAATATTGAACAAATTGACGAGAAATGTTTTTCTAATTTCTTGAAAACTAATGATATGCCTGACCCGGAATTGCTTATCAGAACTAGCGGTGAGGAAAGAATAAGCAATTTCTTGTTATGGCAATTGGCTTATTCTGAATTTTATTTTACTGATAAATTGTGGCCTGATTTTGGTAAGGAAGACCTGTATGAAGCCATCGTCGATTATCAAAGTCGTGAACGTAGATTTGGTAAAACAAGTGAACAATTAAAAGAAAATAAATAGTGATGTATAAATACATAAATAAATTATTAATCGTTTTTTGTTTATTATTGGCGTTCAACGCTAACGTTTCCGCTCAGATTCAAGTGGGAAACGATTTGTCTGAAATAGACTATTCGCTTCCTCGTGAATATGAAATCGGCGGTATAACCGTTTCTGGCGTAAAATATCTAGATCCTCAGGTGCTTGTGATGATATCAGGATTACAGCCTGGTGAAACAATTGAAGTCCCAGGAGATAAAATCACCAACGCAATCAGAAAATTGTGGGATCAAGGCCTGTTTGAAGACGTTTCTATCACTTGCACAACCAAAATCGGTAAGAAAATATTCCTCAATATTGACCTTAAAGAACGTCCTCGTATTTCTAAATTCTCTTTTAAAGGCGTTAAGAAATCTGAGGCTGAAGAACTTAGAAAGAAAATCAACATTACACGTGGCGACGTTGCAACAGAGCATACTTACACTAAAACAACTAGAATCATTGAAGATTATTTCTATGATAAAGGATTCCATAATGCTATCGTTGATGTAAGGGCAGAAAATGATACCACTCGCGACAATTACGTAAATCTTATCCTTGATATCAATAAAGGCTCAAAAGTTCGCATTTCTGAGATCGTTATCGATGGCAATGAGGAGATGACCGACAATCAGGTGCGTAAAGCAATGAAAGAAACAAAGGTTAAAGGCAATTTTGACCCTCTCGATCCACTTGCACCTACAGTGTATAATACATTATGGGATATTGTAAGATTTAAACCAAAAGAAGGTTTTACAAGATTAACTAACTATTTCTTTGACAATTATCGCGTACGTATCTTCAAAGCGTCTAAATATATCGAAAAGAATTTCGAAGATGATAAGAATAATATCGTGGCGAAATATAATCAAAACGGTTATCGCGACGCTAGAGTTATAGGTGATTCTATATACAAAATTGATGATAAAAATATAGGCATCTTAATCAAACTTGATGAAGGAAACAAATATTATTTCCGTGATATAAATTGGGTGGGTAATACAAAATACGACACAACTCTTCTTAACAAAGTGTTAGGAATCCATAAAGGCGATGTATATAATAAGGAGTTGCTGCAAACCAACCTTACTTACAACGAAGGCGGCTACGACATCAGCTCAATTTATATGGACGACGGTTATCTATTCTTCAATGTTGAACCAGTTGAAGTTAGAGTTGAAAACGATTCAATCGATTTGGAAATAAGAATGTATGAAGGCGATCAGGCTACAATAGGAAAAGTGTCTGTCAAAGGTAATACCAAGACAAACGACCATGTTGTGGTTCGCGAAATGTACACTAAACCAGGTCAGCTCTTCAGCAGAAGCGATGTTATCAGAACAACAAGAGAACTAGCTGCCTTAGGTTACTTCAATGCCGAAACATTGAATCCTAATATTCAACCTGACCCTACAGATGGAACTGTTGACATTGAATATATCGTTGAAGAAACATCATCTGACCAAGTGGAATTGTCTGCTGGTTGGGGCTATGGTAGCCTTATCCTTACTCTTGGCTTGACTCTCAATAACTTCTCATTCAAAAATATGTTCAAGAAAGGCGCATGGAACCCAATACCAGGCGGCGATGGCCAAAAACTTTCTTTGAGAGTGCAGACTTATGGTACGCAATACCTTTACTACGGACTTTCATTCACAGAACCATGGCTAGGAGGAAAGAAACCTAACTCATTCACTGCGTCAATATATCATTCAACATACGCAACACAATTCGAAAAATCAAGTGAATATTACGGAACATTTAAGACAACTGGTATTTCTTTTGGACTTGGCAAACGTTTGACATGGCCTGATGACTACTTTACAGTATATCATGGAATTAACCTTATGAGATATAAGTTGAAAAATTATGCTTCAATATTTAATTTTGGTACTGGTAACGGATTTTTCAATGTTATAAGTTATAACATCAGTATTGGACGTAATTCAGTAAGCCAGCCAATTTATCCTCGATATGGTTCAGAATTGGTGCTTTCATTAGAATTGACACCTCCTTATTCAGCATTCTCAAATAAAGATTATAATGAACTCTTCCCTGGTGAAGAAAATAGAGCAGAACGCGAAGATAATATGTATCGTTGGGTGGAATTCCATAAATGGAAATTCAAACTTGCATGGTACAACGAACTTTGTGACAAACTCGTTCTCATGACAAGAGTTCGTTTCGGATTCCTCGGATGTTATAATCAAGATATAGGAATCACTCCGTTCCAAAGATTCTATCTCGGTGGTGACGGTCTCTCAAACTACAATTTCGACGGTAGAGAAATTATCGGTATGCGTGGTTATGCTAACAACAGACTTACCCCTAATTATTATATTGATGAAGACTTTGGCGGTAATATCTTTACAAAATACACAATGGAGTTGAGATATCCTCTTTCACTTAACCCAACAGCAACAATCTATGCACTCGGTTTCTTGGAAGCAGGTAACGACTGGTTCGGCGTAGAAAACTTCAACCCATTTGACGTATATCGTTCAGCTGGTATCGGTCTCCGCATATATTTGCCAATGTTCGGTATGCTCGGTATTGACTGGGGTTATGGTTTCGACGACATTCCTGGTGTTAACGGCGGCAACAAGAGCCAGTTCCACTTCTCTATCGGAGGTTCTATTGATTAATGCTTGATTTGTAATTCATAAGTCATAATGAACAAATAGAATTATATAATGTATAACAATTAAAATATTAAGAATATGAAAACTAGAAGATCATTTTTATTATTAGCATTTATGTTATTCTTGGGAATGACAACAGTTAGTGCTCAGCAAAATCAAAGAATAGCATACGTTGATTCAGATTATATCTTGGAAAATATTCCAGAGTATAGCGATGCTCAAGAAGAAATCAATCAACTTTCAAAGCAATGGGAAAAAGAGATTACACAACTTTTCCAAGAAGCACAAGAAATGGATAGAGAATATCAAGCTGAATCAGTGCTCCTTTCAGAAGACCAAAAGAGAAAGAAAAAAGAGGCTATCACAGCAAAACGTCAAGAAGCTGAAGCTCTTAGAATGCAATACTACGGACCAGAAGGTGAGTTGTACTCAAAAAGAGCAGAACTTATCCAACCTATTCAGGAAAAAGTATACAATGCAATCAATACTTTGGCTCAGTTGAAAAACTATGCTTTCGTTTTTGATAAAGCATCAGGAACAACAATGTTATATTGTAATGAGAAAAATGACATCAGCGATGATGTGCTCGATGAAATCGGCAATGTAATGCAGACAGTCCGTCGTGAAGACAGAAAGAAAAACAATTGATAATTGAAGGTTGAAAGTTCAAATTTATTGACACATACAATACTTAAAATTATTATCTTTGCACGAGAAAATTAGAACAATAAAAAATTATAAAAATGAAAAAATTAGTTAAATTATTTTTCGCTGTTGTATTGACAATAGGTGTTAGTTGTGGCGTTAATGCTCAATCAGTAAAAATCGGT
>JAEIGA010012752.1_pt1 | contig 12773 bp, 14 predicted proteins | sample 9270691 | NCBI WGS metagenome assembly JAEIGA01 (sample SAMN17057246, study PRJNA624740) | gut metagenome | biome: biome; isolation source: fecal sample | host: Bos grunniens | place: China: Xizang | collected 2019 | reverse complement strand
GTTTACCTCTTCCTCGGAAGATGGCGTGCGACATTCATCATCGTCCTTGCAATTCCTATCTCTCTCCTCGCTTCGCTCATGTATCTCTGGGCGACAGGAAATACCCTCAATATCGTGTCTATGTCAGCACTCTCGATTGCCATCGGTATGGTCGTCGACGATGCAATCGTGGTACTTGAGAATATTTCTACGCATCTAGAGAGAGGTGCAAAACCAAAGGAGGCTGCCGTACATGCAACCCAGGAGGTGGGTATCTCGGTTATCGCATCAACTCTTACAATGCTCGCCGTATTCCTTCCGCTTACAATGATCAAGGGTATGGCAGGTCTTATGTTCAAGCAGCTCGGATGGATTACAAGTATCATCATGATTGTGTCTACAATCGGTGCACTTACCCTCATCCCTATGCTCTGTTCTAAGTTCCTCCGTTTCAAGCCTAAGACTGGAAAGATCCACGATATAATCTTCGGAAACTTCAACAAGTTCCTTGAACTTATTTCAAGAGGATACGGCCGTCTGATCAATTGGTGCATCGGACATAGAACGATTGTTGTCATCATTGCATTTGCTGTATTCGCAGCATCAATCGGCATCATCGCTCCACAGGTCAAGACTGAGTTCTTCCCTAAGTCGGACGAGGGTCGTGTGACCGTTCAGCTCGAGCTTCCGGCAGGTACCGGTCAGAATATTACCAGAAATCTCGCTCATGAGATCCATGGCAAGTTCACTAAGGCTATTCCTGAAATCGTGAACTGCTCGTATTCTCTCGGACAGGCTGACTCTGACAATGCTTATGCTGCCATGCAGACAAATGGTACCCATATCGTGTCTTACAACATCAATATCGGCAGTATGGAGCTCCGTGAGAGATCTCAGGCGCAGATTGCAAACATCATCCGTGATATCCTTAAGGACTATCCTGAATTCAAGAAGGTAAAGGTTACTGAGGGTAGCAACGGTGGTATGGGTGGTGCATCTACTGTGGATGTGGAAATCTACGGCTTCGACTTCGATACTACCGACAAGGTGGCAAAGGAGGTTCAGGAAAAGCTTCTTCAGGGAACAGCTTTTTCTCAGGTACTCCTCAGCCGTGATGAGTATACTCCTGAGTATCAGGTTGATTTCGATAGAGAGAAGCTTGCTGTAAACGGTTTGAACAGTACCACTGCAGCTTCATATCTGAGCGCAGCAATGAACGGTTCTACTCAGTCATATTACCGTGAGGATGGTGATGAGTATGATATCCGTGTACGTTATGCACCTGAGTTCCGTACAAGCATCGAGGACATCGAGAACATCATTATCTATAACAACATGGGTAAGGGTGTGAGAATCAAGGATCTTGGAACAGTAGTGGAGTCACTTACTCCTCCATCTATCCAGAGAAAGAACCGTGAGCGTCTCATTACTGTGTCCGGTATCGTTGCTGACGGTGTGGCTCTTTCTGATGCCGTGGCATATACAGAAACAGTCCTCGCAGATACAGAGATTCCTTCAGAGCTTGCAGTTGAGATCGGTGGTTCTTATGAGGATCAGCAGGATATGTTCGGTGACCTCATCATGCTCCTTATGATGATTATCATCCTCGTATACATCGTGATGGCATCGCAGTTCGAGTCATTCATGAGCCCATTCGTGATCATGTTCTCTATCCCATTCGCATTTGTGGGTGTGCTTCTCGGACTCTTCGTGACAGGAACTCCACTCGGAGCTATGGGTATGATCGGTATTCTCATCCTTATGGGTATCGTGGTAAAGAACGGTATTGTGCTTATCGACTACACCATCCTTATGCGTGAAAGAGGTATAGGTATCGCTGAGGCCAGTGTGATTGCGGCTAAGTCCCGTCTTCGTCCTATCCTCATGACAACCCTTACTACAGTGCTTGGTATGATTCCAATGGCTATCGGTCAGGGTGAGGGATCTGAAATGTGGCGTTCGCTCGGTATGGTAGTGGCTTGGGGTCTTTCGATCTCTACACTCGTAACCCTCGTGATCATCCCTACGGTTTATGCTTCGTTTGCAACATGGCAGGAGCGCGGCAAGGCCCGCAAGCTCGCTAAGAAGGCAGCTAAGGCATAGTCCCGTAATTCGCAGAATAAAGAAAAATTATAAGATATGAAAGGTATTTTTATCGCATACGATCAGGCATATAACATGGAAATCGCCGATGCACTTGAAAATCTCGGCTGCAAAGGTTTTACCATGTGGGAAGATATAGCTGGACGTGGCAGTTTTACAGGTCTGCCTCACCTTGGAAACCATGCGTGGCCAACCATGAACAACGCCCTTCTTACCTTTGTGCCTGCGGAAAAGGTCGATGATATTCTCGCACAGCTTCGCGCTATGGATGAGGAGACTCCTGATCTTGGTATCAGAGCCTTTGTCTGGAATGTCGAGAAGTTCTATTAGTCCTATAAGAAGGCAATAATCTAATTGGGGTATCAATATTGTAATTCCAACCATAAATTTATATATTTGTGGTTGGAATTTTTAATACATCTAATTATGGCAAAAGTAGTAACAGATGCGAATTTCGCAGAAATCCTTAATAGTGACCAGCCAGTAATGGTAGATTTTTGGGCAACATGGTGTGGCCCTTGCAAGGCTATCTCTCCAATTGTTGATGAGGTATCTGCAGAGTATGAAGGAAAGGCTGTAGTTGCAAAGTGCAACGTTGACGAGTGTGACGATGTTCCTATGCAGTATGGTATCAGAAGCATCCCTACTCTTCTTTTCTTCAAGGGTGGCGAACTCGTCGACAGACATGTAGGAGTGATCTCAAAGGCAGATCTCTGTGCAAAGCTTGATTCCCTCGTTTAACTTTTATTCAGATCTGATATGAAACGATACTTACTTGCTCTGGCAGCTATGATGCTGCTCTTTTCTGCGCAGGCTTCTGCTCAGGGATTTGGTGTGACTGCCGGAATGAATTTCAATGCAGCTACTGTCTCTGATATAAAGATGGACGCGAAAGCAGGATGGAGCGTAGGTGTGACCTATGGACTTAAACTTCCTCTCGGTTTCTCACTTCAGCCTTCTTTGGTTTATGTGCAGAAAGGTGCTGATTTCTCGATGGTAAAAGGTCTTGATGCCTTTCAGAAAGTGGGCTCGCTTAATCTCCCGGTTTCTGTTCAGTGGGGTCCGGATCTTATAATTGCGCGTCCTTTCCTGGATCTTACTCCTTATGTGGGATATAGCCTTTCAAATAAGCTTGAAGGCGGTCTCAGTGGTATTGTCAGCGGTAAGACATCTCTCAAGAATGCCTTTGAATATGGAGTCGGTCTTGGAGCAGGTGTAAATATCTGGAGGCTTCAGGCTATAGTACGTTATAACTGGAACTTTGGAACACTTGGCCAGTTGTCTGACTTCAAGGAGCTTGGACTCGGAGACTTCAAGATGGAAAACGAAGCTTTCGGCGGAGTTTCTGTATCTCTCGCCTATTTCTTTTAAGAACAGAAAAGGATGAATGGTAAGATAGCAGTTTTCTGCTCGGCAAGTTTTGAAATAGATCCTAAGTACAACAAAGTCGCCCGTGAATTTGTCCGGGCGGCTTCGTTGCGTGGATACGGTATAGTTTCGGGCGGTACCATAAAGGGTACAATGGGAGAAATCTCAGATGAACTTAAGACTATGGGAGGATATCATCTCGGTGTGATTCCACGCTTCATGAAGGAATATGTCTACCCGGAACTTACGGAAGTAATATGGACGGATACCATGGCGGAGAGGAAGACTCTTCTTCGTGAAGGAACAAAGGCTGTTGTGGCCCTTCCTGGTGGTGTCGGTACGCTCGATGAGGTTATAGAGACGGTGGCTCTCGTTCATTTGAAACAATATCATGGCAAGGTCCTTCTGCTTGATCATGAGGGATTCTATGAGCCTTTGAAAAACCTGCTGAAGCATTATCTGGACACTAAGATGATGCCTCAGTCGACTTTCGATAAGGTTATCTTTGCTGCCACTGCTGAGGAACTTCTGGATATGCTTGAGGCTTGATTTTTATGAATATCACTGAATTAAAAGAATATTTGGGTCGCGATTGGGAGGCTGTGCAGGAACGTATCGACACGTCATTACGTAGCGATATATCCCTTTTGAACACAACAAATGCTTCAATTCTCTCCAATTCAGGAAAGCAGCTCAGACCCCTGCTTTCTCTTTTTATGGCCCGTGCCTGCACTGGTGGAAAAGCTGTAGGAGATGCGACAGTGCGCTATGCTGCTGCGTCAGAGCTTCTGCACAATGCTACTCTTCTGCATGACGATGTGGCGGATGAGAGCGAGCTGCGCAGAGGAAAGCCTACGATATATTCGCTTATGGGTCCTTCTGTGTCTGTGCTTGTCGGAGACTATTGGCTTGTCAAGTCAATGGACCTGATTCTTGGAAATTCAGGATCAGATACAGCTGTCATCAGACTATTCTCCAAGACTTTGAGTGATCTTGCCGAGGGAGAAATGCTCCAGCTTCAGAAGGCACAGGCAGGAGATACTGATGAGGATGCCTACCTTAGAATCATATACAACAAGACAGCCTCCCTTTTCGAGGCGGCCTGTGTTTCGGCAGCGCTTTCTGTCAATGCCTCAGATGAAATGACAGCAGCTGCAAAAGATTATGCCGTTGCTCTTGGTCTTGCATTTCAGATAAAGGATGATATTCTTGATTATTCGGGAACAGTAAGTGTCGGAAAACCTCTTGGAGTGGATATCCTTGAGCAGAAGATTACCATGCCTTTGCTCGGTGCTTTGGCTGAGGCTCCATCTGAGCAGGCAACAAAGATCAGGGATATGGTAAAGGAAATACCGGGTCATCCGGAATACAGAGATGAGATCCTGACATTTGTAACATCCGGCGGTGGAGTGGAGTATGCTAAAAAGCGTCTTGATGAATATGTTGCCAAGGCTGTGGCTGCTCTTGAAGTATTCCCGGATTCATATGAGAAGAACTGTCTTGCCGAACTGGCACGATATACAGCAATAAGAAACAAATAATGAGATTTGCAGATATAATAGGAAATGCGGAAGTCGCCAAGGCCTTGGCATCAATGGCTGACAGCGGCAGAGTTGCCCATGCTATGCTCATGTATGAAAATGAGGGTTGCGGGGCATTGGCTCTTGCATTGGCCTATGTCCAGTATCTGAACTGTGCAGATCCTCATGACGGAGATTCATGTGGTGAGTGTCCGTCATGCCGTCAGATGGCCAAGCTGATTCATCCTGACGTGCATTTTGTATTCCCTGTGAACAAGGGACCGAAGACTTCTGATGACAAGCCTGTCTCAGAGTCCTACCTCAAATATTGGAGGGAACTTGCCATTGCAGATCCTTATTTTACTGAAGCGGATCTGCAGAAGGCGATAGGCATAGAAAGCAAGAACGGTCTTATTGCAGTCGCAGAGGCTAAGTCCATCATCAGCAAGCTGTCGCTTACTGCCGTGGCGGACGGATATAAGGCTGTCATTTTCTATCTTCCTGAAAAGATGAATCAGGAGACAGCCAACAGACTTCTGAAGGTAGTGGAGGAACCTCCTGTAAAGACCCTTTTCATCTTCATTACGCATGCACCGGAAAAGGTGCTTCAGACCATATTCTCCCGTTGCCAGAGCATCAGAGTCATGCCTTTGAGCAAGGATGAGGCAGCTAGCGTCAAGGCGCTCAAGCCTGCTGATGACAGGGAGGAATATACTATGTTCATGGATCTGTTCTCGGATCTGATGAATTCGATTCTGACAAGGGACCTTATGACAGCCCTTGAATGTGGTGAGACGATTGCCGCGTTGGAATCGCGTGAAAAACAGAAAGCATTTTGTAACTTTGCAGGCAACTGCATAAGAAAGATATTCATGGTTCAGCAGAACATGATGCAGATAGCTGATGTGGAGGTTCATGAGGAGGAATTCTTCAAGACTGTGGCAGCACGCTGTGGTAGGAAATTCTGCGCAAGGACCATGACAAACATAGAGCATGTCGTTGCGATGATCGACAGGAATGTGAATTCGAAGATTCTGTTCAGCGATCTTGTCAACCGCATGTTCGTAAGCATTTAAGACTATGAGTGAATCAAAAAGATATGATTGTTCGCGCGGATGTGTCGTAGAGCGTGCCGAGACCGGTGAGCTTGACTGCACCTACCGTCAGGGATGCTGTAAGCTTGAGGTATATGACTGGCTTGCGGGTATCAATCAGGAACAGTTTAATGATTTCTTTGAGGTACGTTTCAAGAACACTCGTAAGGGAATATATAGAAACGGATCCGGTCAGAGCATCAAGACCGGTGACCTTGTGATTGTAGAGGCAGCCAATGGCCATGACCTCGGTATCGTGACTCTTGAGGGTCCTATCGTGGGACATCAGATGAAGTGCAGAAGAATAGATCCTGAAACATACGAATTCAAGAGAATCTACCGTAAGGCAAAGCTTTTCGATATAGAGAAATGGCAGGAGGCGATTGCGCGCGAGCATGAGACCATGATCCGTTCACGTCAGATCGCTGCTGAGCTTGGGCTCGAGATGAAGATTGGTGATGTCGAGTTTCAGGGAGACGGAACCAAGGCTATCTTCTACTATATCGCAGATGGACGTGTGGACTTCCGTCAGCTGATCAAGGTGTTTGCAGAGGAGTTCCGTATCAGAATCGAAATGAAGCAGATCGGTGCAAGACAGGAGGCCGGACTTATCGGAGGCCTTGGAGTCTGCGGCCGTGAACTCTGCTGTTCAAACTATATATCAAGTTTCCAGTCCATCACGACATCGGCAGCGCGTTGTCAGGATCTTTCACTCAATCCGCAGAAGCTCGCGGGTCAGTGCGGAAAGCTCAAATGCTGCCTTAACTATGAGACAGCTGCCTATATGGATGCACAGTCGCGCATTCCTAAGGTGCATAATCCTCTTGAGTTCGAGGATGGACTTGCATACCTCATGAAGACAGATATTCTTCGTGAGATCATGTACTTCTCATACGATCCGTCATCGTTTGCAAACCTTTATCCTCTATATGCTGAGGATGTCTGGGATATCATAAAGATGAACCGTGAGGGCATCAAGCCAGAATCTCTCAAGGCAGATGTACAGCCAGCTGCGCCGGAGTTCGTTACAGCTGTAGGTGATGATGCGATCAATCGCTTTGACGAGGCACGTAAGCGTAAGAGAAAGAAGAAGCCTTCAAAGGCCAAGGACGATAAGCCGAAGGCTGAGGCTCAGCCACAGGGCGAAAAGAAGAATACCGAGAAGAAGCCTCAGGGTGAAAAAAGAGGTGGCGACAAGCGTCCGGGAGGAAATAAAGGCGGACAGCGTCGTGATGGTAACAAAGGCGGAAAGCCTCGTGCTGACCGTCCGGTAAAGGAGTAATTATGGGAAAGGATAAACTTAGAAAATTCCGCGAAAACGAAACCTTCCGCTGTATGATCCAGCCTGCAACTTCAGAAGTTCTTGGCTGCGATCATCCATTGAAAGGCAATTGGGGACGCGATTTCTTCGGTAATGATAAGCCAATAGTGCTTGAACTCGGCTGTGGCAAGGGTGACTATACAGTAGACCTTGCGGAGCGAAATGATTCATGTAACTATATCGGCGTGGACATCAAGGGTGCAAGACTCTGGAAGGGTGCAAAATATGCAGAAGAGCACGGTCTGTCGAATGTCGCCTTTCTCCGTACCCGCATTGAATTCATCGAGTCTCTTTTTGCTCCAGCTGAGGTTTCGGAGATATGGATCACTTTTGCGGATCCTCAGATCGGACGAGAGAAGAAGCGTCTGACAGCTCCTCTGTTCATGAACAGATATCGTAACTTCCTGAAGCCGGGAGGAATCGTGCATCTTAAGACAGACAGCCGCTATCTTCATGAGTACTCGCTTGCCATGGCACAACAGAATGACTTGAAGATACTCGCTGCAGCAACAGATATTTATGGCGCAGATCATGACCGTCTGTATGAAAGCGGCCTTTCATCGCTATGCGGACGTGATGCGATCGATGCCTTGTTCGAAGTGCAGACCTTCTATGAATCACAGTATCTTGCTCAGGGTTTTGAAATCACTTATCTTTCATTCCTTGCAGATCATGAGGGAGCGTATATCTCTCCTGAATGGGATGAAGACCGTTGGAAAGATGAAGGACATCACTTCGTGATTCCGTCAGGACTTTCTGTCAAATCTAAGTTTTATCAGTAGACTTAAGAAACTATTATGCCTAAAGCAAAGAGTAGTGTAGAGATAAAGAACAGGAGGGCCTCGTTTGACTATGAGTTCATCGAGACCTTTCAGGCCGGAATAGTGCTTACAGGTACAGAAATAAAGTCCATCAGAGCAGGCAAGGCTTCGCTGGTGGATACCTTTTGTTATTTCAACAGCAATGAGCTGTATGTTAAGAATATGCATATAGCCGAATATTGGTGGGGAAGCTGGGGAAAACATGATCCCCGTCGCGACAGGAAGCTGCTTCTGAGCCGTAAGGAACTCAACAAGCTGCAGCGTGCTGTCAAGGAGAAGGGACTTACAATAGTCGGTGTGAAGCTCTATATTGCCGATAACGGATATGCCAAGATCCTTATCGCGCTTGCCCGCGGTAAGAAAGAGTACGATAAACGTGCATCAATCAAGGAAAAAGACCTGCGCCGTGAAATGCAGCGTATATAAAACAAGACAGTATAACCATGCTACTATCTAAACGAATAGCCGTTGAACTTAACCTTGCGGGCTGCAAACTGAAACAGTATACTGCAGCAATGCTTAAGCAGCAGAATGTCGATCTGACCCCGGAGCAGTTCCTGCTTATTGACCTTCTGTGGAATCAGGGACCATTATCTCAGCAGGAGCTGGCAGATCAGCTCCAGAAGGACAAGAACTCTGTAACCAAGCTGGTGGATGCCATTGAACGCAAGGGTTTTGTGGTCCGTCAGCAGAATCCTGTTGACAGAAGATCGAACACCATTATCCTTACCGACCTGGCAAACAGCCTGAGGGATGATGCAAAGAACAAAGGCATATCGATCCTCGACAAGATGCTCACAGGTATCTCGGATGAGGAACTGCGCACTTTTTTGAATACACTGAATAAGCTTTGCTCCAATATGACAGTCACAGAGGTCGAGGAGTAATATGCTTGATCTATATTTATCTGTGTTATTACTAGAAAAAGAAAACATGAAAACACTATTCAGAAACTTTATCACGGCGAGCGCATGCCTGGTGCTTGCAATTTCCTGCGGACAGAAGGCTGCTCAGCCATTGTCTGAGCCGGCAGATCTGATACCAGCTCCAGTGGAACTTACTGTAACTCCTGGAAGCGTCGCTTCTGATGAATTGGCAGCTTTGCCGGAAAAGGTAAAGATTTCAGAGAAAGCTCTTCTTCGTCATCTTGAAGGTCAGGAATTGACAGATTGGCAGCTCAAGTCTGCCTACTGGATGGAGATAGGACCAAAAGCTGTCAAGATCGTTGCTGCTGATCCACAGGGTGTATTTTATGCCCGTCAGTCTCTGAAGATGATGGCAACTCTTAATAATACAGTAGCATGCTGCACTGTTTTGGACTGGCCGCGTTTCGAGCACCGTGGTGTCATGCTTGACGAAAGCCGCCATTTCCAGGGTAAGGAATTTTTGTACAAGCAGTTGGAGATGATGGCTCTTTTGAAGATGAACCGTTTCCATTTCCATCTTGTTGACAATCCGGGTTGGCGTATGCAGATTGATGCTTACCCACGTCTTACACAGTTCACAGCATGGCGTCCTGTAGAATATTTCTGGGATTGGGAAATCGATGAGATTGGTGGCGATTTCGTAGATGAAGGCACTCCAGGTGCATATGGCGGTTACTATACCAAGCAGGATATCGCTGAGATTCTCGCCTTTGCAGAAGAGAGGTTCATCGATGTCATTCCGGAAATCGAAATGCCAGGACATAATTATGAGACCCGTGCAGCTTATCCTGAACTGGCCTGCAGTCTTGAGGATGGCGGTCCATCCAAGAGAGAGCTCTGCCCAGGAAAGGAGACTACTTACACATTCCTTGAGAATGTCCTTCTGGAAGTCTTTGACGTATTCCCTAACGAATACATCCATATCGGCGGAGATGAAGCCGGCAAGGATAGCTGGAAACTCTGTCCTGACTGTCAGGCCAGAATGAAGTCTGAGGGTTTGGAGAATGTGGAAGAGCTTCAGAGTTATATGATCAGACGTATGGAGCGTTTTGCCAATGAGCATGGCAAGCGCATCATCGGTTGGGATGAAATCCTTCAGGGAGGTTTGGCTCCAGATGCAACTGTAATGTCTTGGCGTGGTACCGAAGGTGGAATGAAGGCCATTGCTGAAGGTCATGACGTGATCTTTACTCCGACACAGTTCTGTTATCTGGACTATAAGCAGGATCCTGAGCAGTATAAGCCGGTAGGAAAGCTCCTTTCGTTGGAGAAGGCTTATTCTTTTGATCCTATGATTGAAGGTATCTCAAAGGAAGATGCTCATCATGTCCTTGGCCTGCAGGGAAATCTCTGGACAGAGCATGTGCTTGAAGACTGGCATGCAGAGATGCAGCTCTATCCACGTGTCTTCGCTCTCGCCGAAGTAGCATGGACTCCAGTAGAAAAGAAAGACTGGCCATCTTTCGAGCGTCGTTCAGCAAGCCTGTCCGAGGCAGCAAGAGAATGGGGCTACTTCGTCTACGCTCCCGGCCTGACAAACGCCAAAGGCAAAGTCGAATAAATGATACAGAAGAAGGTGACTTTAGTCACCTTCTTTCTTTTTTTGATACTCTGTCCATGAAAATGCCCCGTTTTATGGACAGAACCTTAAAAAGGCAACTCCCATCCATAAAACTGCACGTTTTTGTGGACAGGGACTGGCGCTGGCAATATGTAGTGGTCGAAAGATGTTCGGAGAACATCGCAGCAGCGGGGATGCGCCCGTTCCTGCTACCGCAGGCTGCTGCGCTGCAAAAGTCCGCTGGGCCGTGGAAAGCAGTAAAACACAGAATAATCCGTTCACTCATTTCGCAGTTCAGGAATGTGTTTATGGTACGCCATACTACATTACTATTGAAGAAAGGAATAAGTTATATCATACCAATCTTGACCATAACCCAGCCTTAGCCGTACAGCGTGATATTTTCGTGTTTCAGTGTTTGATAGGTTGTCGTGTCGGAGACTTGTATAAGTTAACGAAGTCCAATGTGATCAATGAGGTCGCCTCATCCCATCTGGCCCGTCGCTACTTTGTCGGCAACCTCTACAAACAGGTCAAGGATCCTAACCTGGTCAGCGCCCTCAGCGGCCACAAAGAAGACAGCCGCGCCTTCGCCCGCTACCGCGAAATCGACGAGGATATGAAGCGGGATCTGGTGAGTATGTTGGAGTAAAATATTCAAACTTAAATAAAGAAGTGGTATATGCAAGTTTTGCACATACCACTCAATATGGTGTAGGATTCAGTGTTTTATATTGATGTTTTGTGCATAAGTTTTGAGTTTAGTCAATAAATATGTAATTTTGAAGCATGAATATTTGTGACTACATAAATGTGCAGGATGACCGTATTATGAACGGCTTGATTCCGACAGTTAACCTCATGTCCAAGATTGAATCGTCTGGAGATGAGGACGTAGTCATTGACTTTTCAAGAACTAAGTTTATTTCGCCGGTATTCGCTTTGTCTTTATTGGTTTATGCGTCAAGGAGTGATAAGCACATAAGCTTTACCAATATGACTGAGTATATGAGAGCATTTCACATGAACAGTGTGATAATGCCTGACCAAGGAAGAAAGAGTGAATTCGTGGCTGTAATGGAAAGTTATGCAAAGAGAACATATATTCCAGTTATCAGTTTTCCGGCAGAGAAAAACAATGATGATAAAGAGGAAATCTTGACGGTTGTAGAGAATCTTATCATCAGGCAGTCAAACATTCAGAGTAATGTTGCGAGCGGTCTCAAATATATGATAAGTGAAACCATTGACAATATTACTGAACACTCGGATTCTGATAGAGGATTCATATGTGCTCAAGCATATCCTTCTAAAGGATATTTGGATATATGCATAGCGGATAGGGGAGTGACATTGCTGGGAAGTTACCAGAAGTTGGTTGATAATGAGATAGAAAGTGATATAGAGGCGATAAAGGCTGCCAACAGAGGATTGTCAAGTAAGAATCTCCCGGATGCAGAAAATCGAGGGTACGGAATCTATACATCTAAGAAAATGCTGATTAATGGTTTAGGAGGTCAGTATATGATAATGTCTGGAGGTGCTGTATATATGAAGAGCAGAGATGTGGATGGGTTCTTTACATTGCCAAGAGATTTAAGATGGAATGGTACGGTAGTGGCACTTAGGATTCCATATCAGGCCCCTCAGTTTAACTACATTAACTATATTGAGTAAAAATTATAACTATGATAACGATTGATATAACAAGCATTTTGTCGCCAGATCTTAAATCAAGGTCCCGTGCAAATGATTTGATGCTGTTTATTAAGAATAGCAATGAATCAGAAGTGGTGATTGATTTCAGTAAGGTGATGTTTGCTACAAGGAGTTTTATAGATGAGTTCTATAATCTCTTTTTGAAGGATGCTTTGTCATTGCCTTTTAAGGTGGAGGTTACAAATGTTCCAGAGGACATTCAGTCAATGATTACCTCAGTAAGCAAGACTCAAACGAAAGTGAAGACAATTCGTCCTACATCTAATGTCTTGAACTTTGAGAATGTGGATGACTTGCTTAAGTATATGAGTACAGTTGCTTTTTAGCAAAATAAAATGATTTATAGGCTAGCTCAGTGATT
>JAEIGA010012751.1_pt1 | contig 12774 bp, 9 predicted proteins | sample 9270691 | NCBI WGS metagenome assembly JAEIGA01 (sample SAMN17057246, study PRJNA624740) | gut metagenome | biome: biome; isolation source: fecal sample | host: Bos grunniens | place: China: Xizang | collected 2019 | reverse complement strand
GAAGGGGTCAGATGCAACGCTCGGCAAAAAAGCCACCGATGGGTAGTACTTGGCGTACGTCCCATTGGTGGCTATTTTTGTTAGCGGCAGCAGATGTGCCCCTTATCACAAGAAATTATGACCCCTTATCACAAGAAATTACTTGAGGTTCATCTGATCGATTAGAGCCTGAGTCTGTGGCTTATGACCGCGGAAGTTTACGTAGAGGGTCATAGGGTGCTCGTGACCGCCCTTCTCAAGAAGCTCGTAACGGAACTTATCTGAAACCTCCTTAGAGAAGATACCCTTCTCCTGGAAGTAAGAGTAAGCATCTGCTGCAAGCACCTCTGCCCACTTGTAACCATAGTAACCAGTAGCGTAGCCACCGCTGAAGATGTGAGTAAACGCAGGACCCATAGCACAACCCTCAGCAATAGGAAGAACCTTTGTAGGCTCAAGTGCTGCAAGCTCGAATGCCATTACATCGCCCTCGTAAGGAGTTGTGATAGTATGCCAAGCCATATCGAGCATACCGAATGAGAGCTGACGGATGTTGAAGTATGCAGCAAGATAGTTCTTAGAGTTTACAAGCTTCTCAATAAGCTCTGCAGGCATAGACTCACCTGTCTGGTAGTGCTTAGCCCAAAGGTCGAGATACTCCTTCTCAGTAGCCCAGTTCTCCATAATCTGTGATGGGAGCTCCACGAAGTCGCGCATTACAGCAGTACCGTTGATAGACTCATACTTACCCTTAGCAAGGATACCGTGAAGACCGTGACCGAACTCGTGAAGGAATGTAGTAAACTCATCAAAAGTAAGGAGTGAAGGTGTGTTTGCAGTAGGCTTAGTGAAGTTCATCACAAGCTGTACCAATGGGCGCTGCTCGACACCATTCTTAACGCTAACACCACGGAACTCTGTCATCCAAGCACCTGCGCGCTTAGACTCGCGTGGGAAGAAGTCGAGGTAGAGAATAGCAAGCACCTCACCTGTAGCATCCTTAACCTCATATACAGTAGCCTCTGGATCGTAAGTCTCGATCTCTGGAGCTGGAGTGAATGTCAAGCCGTAGAGCTTTGTAGCAAGCATAAATACCGCATCCTTAGCATTCTCAAGCTGAAGGTATGGCTTAACCTGCTCGTCGTTGATAGAGTATGCGTGCTCCTTATACTTCTCGTTGTAGTAGCCCCAATCCCAAGGCATAAGCTCGCCCTCGAAGCCGAGTGAATGAGCGAACGCTGTTACTGTAGCTACATCCTTGTGTGCGTACTCGAGAGTAGCATCGCAAAGCTCATCGAGGAAGTCGTTAACGGTCTGAGTGTTCTCAGCCATCTTCTCCTCCAAAACGTAGTCTGCGTATGTTGCATAGCCGAGCAAGTTAGCAATCTTAAGACGCAAGTTAGCAATCTCACGAATATTCTCCATATTGTCGAACTCACCACCTACGCCACGAGTGTTGTAAGCTCTGTAGAGCTGCTCCTTAAGGTCGCGCTGTGAAGAGTAAGTCATAAATGGACCGTATGATGGTGCCTGCAATGTTACAGTCCAACCCTGCTCACCGCGTGCTGCTGCCTCAGCTGCAAGACCCTCCTTTACGAAATCTGGCAACTCAGCAACCTTAGCCTCATCTGTGATGTTAAGAGTGAAGGCGTTAGTTGCAGCCAAAGCATTCTGACCAAACTCAAGAGTCAACTGCGAAAGCTCTGTAGTATACTGACGATAAAGCTCCTGATCCTTACCCTCAAGCAAAGCACCTGAACGTGCGAAGCCCTTATAGGTATTCTCCAAAAGCTTGCTATCCTCAACATCGAGGTTTAGGCTCTCGCGCTGCTCATATACAACCTTAACACGAGCAAAAAGCTCTGGGTTAAGTGCCACATCATTCGAAAGCTCTGTGAGCTTTGGTGTGATATTAAGCGCAATCTGCTGCATCTGGGCAGATGTAGAGCAGTTGTTCAATACGAAGAATAGGTTTGTAACGCGGCCAAGAAGAGCGCCTGCCTGCTCCATAGCTACGATAGTATTCTCAAAAGTTGGAGCCTCAGGATTGTTGATGATAGCATCAATCTCTGCACGGTTCTGAGCAATAGCGTAGTCGATTGCTGGCTCGTAGTGCTCAAGCTTAATCTTTGAGAATGGTGGTGTCTGGTATGGAGTATTCCACTCTGCAACCAACGGGTTCTTCTTAATGCTGTTACCACAACACTTGGCATCAGCACTTCCAACAAGACCCAAAGTCAATACTGACATAATAAAAAGTACTTTTTTCATAGATTGTTATTTAATTGGTTTCTTTGCAATATCTGGGCGTAGTGCCTTACCTGGCTCTGTCAAAGGACGACGATCCTTCAACGATGGAGTGAACTCCAATGGTGATGTTGGAACCTCCTCCAATGCTACCTCGAGAGTATCGACAACCTCTGGCTCCTGATATATGCCACGAGCCTTGAGCATAGCGGTCTTATCTGGATCAGCACCGCGGAACTTGCGATACATCTCCATACCTGGCTTCTGACCACCCTGAGCAAGAAGGTCGTAACGGAAGCTATGAGCAAGTTCCTTATCGCAGATATCACGGCTCTGCTTAAAGGCCTCGAAGGCATCCTTATCCAATACCTCAGCCCATAGGTAGAAGTAGTAACCCGAAGAGTAACCGCCGTTGAAGATGTGGGCGAAGTATGTGTAGCGGTAGCGTGGCTCAATCTCAGGGATTAGACCACGACGTGTAGCAAGGTTGTACTTCTCGAAGTCGTTGATATCCATATCGGTATATGTCTCCAACGAGTGAATATCCATATCGATCAAGGCTGCTGCTGCAAGCTCAGTAGTCACGAATCCCTGGTTAAAGAGCGATGCGTTCTGAATCTTAGCAATCAACGAATCAGGAATTACCTCACCCGTACGGTAGTGTACAGCATACTTCTTCATAATCTCTGGCTGGAATGCCCAGTTCTCCATAATCTGTGATGGGAGCTCCACAAAGTCGCCCTCAACCTCTGTAAGACCACGGTAACGAACATCCGCGAAGAGGAAGTGTAGCGCATGACCAAACTCATGGAACATAGTCTCAGCCTCGTCGAAAGACAACAACGAAGGTGTATCACCCACTGGAGGTGTGAAGTTACATACGATACCTACTACTGGAGCCTTGCGCTTGCCATCAACATAGCGCTGCTCGGTGAAGTTACCACACCAAGCACCACCACTCTTAGATGAACGAGGATGTGGGTCAAGATAGAGCACACCGATATGCGACTGATCGTGGTCAAGAACCTCATATACAGTGCACTCCTTGTGATAGCGAGGAGCAGCGATAGGACGGAATGTGATGCCATAGAGACGGTTAGCGAGGTAGAACATACCGTTGCGAACGTTATCCAACGATAGGTACTGGCGAACAGCATCCTCGTCGAGCTGGTACTTCTTCTTGCGCACCTGCTCAGCATAGTACCACCAATCTGACTTCTCGAAGGTCTCGCCTGGATAGTCACGGTTGAAGATCTCCTTCATCTCCTCCAACTCAAGCTTTGCAGACTCTACAGCTGGTTCGAAGACCTCGTTCAACAACTTATAGACTGCCTCAGGATTACCCGCCATCTGATCGTCTGTAACATAGTGTGAGTATGACTTAAAGCCCAAAAGGTGAGCCTTCTCCACGCGCAAGCGTGCCATATCCTCCGCAAGCTGCTTATTATCATACTCATTGTCGTTGTTACAACGCATGATATAGCCGTTGTATAGCTCACGACGAAGGTCGCGGTTGCTTGAGTATGTTAGGAATGGGAGCATACTTGGCTTGTCGAGAGTAAAGACGTAGCTCTCTGGCTTACCCATTGCTACAGCAGCCTCACGAGCCTGACCACGCACGCTCTCTGGAAGCTCTGTAACCTGATCCTGCGAAAGCTCGATATAGAAGCTACCATTCTCCTTGAGAAGGTTGTTACCGAAGCGGATAGATAGCTCCGATAGCTCAGCATTAATCTGCATAAGACGAGCCTTATCCTCCTCCGATAGCAAGGCACCTGAACGCACAAAGTCGTTGTATGTCTTCTCAACAAGGCGCATCTGCACCTGGTCGAGCTTAAGCGAATGACGCTTATCGTAGACAGCCTTCACGCGAGCAAAGAGCGCATCGTTAAGCATAATGCTATTATAGTGCTCCTCAATGCGAGGCATCATACTATTTTGTACCTCCTGCATCTGGTCATCAAGGTCTGATGATGATAGCATACCAAAGATAAGGTTAATCTCGTAGAGTTTCACACCAGCGTTGTCCATTGCAAGGATTACGTTCTCGAATGTAGGCTCCTCCTCGCACTCCACAATAGCCTGAATCTCTGCGTTGTGCATCCTCATAGCCTCCTCGAATGCTGGAGCATAATGCTCTGTGCGAATCTCATCGAATGGAGGAACACCGTACTCTGTTGTCCACTCATCAAGAAGAGGGTTTCCTGTCTGGGCAACCTCCTTCTTATCACATGAAAGTGTGATTGTCATAACTAATAATAGTGACGATAATGTTAAAAGGCGTTTCATCTATAATATTATTTTAATATTTTTTAATTAACTTTGCAAAGTTAAACAAAATTATTGCAATGCAACTATTTTATGCACCCGAAATTACACATCCTTGCTACACTCTTGGCGAGGAGGAGTCAAAACACTGCATCCGCGTACTAAGAATGAAGTGTGGCGATGAGCTACACATCACCGATGGCAAGGGTAATATGTATCGTTGTAAAGTGGTGAGTGACAACCCAAAACGCTGTACTGTGGAGGTTATCGAGACCACGCCGAACTATGAGCCATTGGCATATAATCTCGTTATGGCTGTAGCGCCAACAAAGAATATTGACCGTTTTGAGTGGTTCTTAGAAAAGGCTACCGAGGTGGGCATCTCGGAGGTATATCCGCTACTATCGGAGCATAGCGAGCGCAAGGAGATAAAGCAGGAGCGCGAAGAGAAGGTTATAACCTCGGCTGTCAAGCAGTCACTCAAGGCTTTCCACCCTATCCTCCACCCAATGACACGCTTCAAAGATATTGTCACAATGCCATTCGAAGGCGACAAGTTCATTGCCCACTGCAACGGAGATGTTGGCTCGCGCAAATATTTGGGCTCGTTGCTAAATAAAGGGGCTAACACCCTAATTTTAGTAGGTCCAGAGGGCGATTTTTCCGAAGAAGAGATTATCTTTGCAATTGATAATGGCTTTAAGCCTATCACCCTTGGTAAGGAGCGACTACGCACCGAGACTGCCGCAGTCGTTGCCACGGTGGTAGTATCGACTATTAACAAGCTATAACTCAATACTTAAATAAAATGTTGTTGTATATTTTACTGGCGGCTATTGCTATTATTGCGGCAATATTTCTTACCCCACTACGCCAAAAGGTGTGGGTAACAACGGGCATTATTGCCACGTTGGCCGTTGCCGCTACGACGCTTGCCGTTAAGGCACTGATTGAGGGAAAGGTTGTACTTGCAACCTTCTCAACATCTCTATTTGGAGAGGAGAGCTTCGCTGTTGATAAGCTCTCTGCTCTCTTTCTAATCATCATCTCGATAGCCTCTATCACCGTAGTGCTCTACTCGCGAGGCTATCTAAGTGGCTACCTTAAGCGCTATGCCGAGGCTCATATCTCGATGCACTACACGGCGCTAACGATTCTCGTAGCCTCGATGATGTTTGTAGTAATGTCGAGTGGTGGTTTCTCCTTCCTCTTTGCGTGGGAGCTTATGACCATCGCGTCATTCATTCTAATACCGTTCGAGGCGGAGCGACAGAACACTCGTCGTTCAGCCCTTAACTACCTGGTAATGATGCATATTGGCTTTATCTTCCTTGTGATAGGCTTTGTGCTTTGTTACAATGTTACTGGCTCGGCAAACTTCGCGGCTATCGTCGAGTACTTCAAAATTGCAAAACCACTACCACTCTTCGTGGTTATGTTTATCGGCTTTGGTATGAAGGCGGGTGTTTTCCCTATGCACATCTGGCTTCCTGAGGCTCACCCAGCAGCACCTTCGCACGTTTCGGCTATTATGTCGGGTGTGATGATTAAGACTGGTGTATACGGTATTATTCGCCTTATGCAGGCTATCGATCATAACATCGAGCTACTCTACACAATCGGACTTATCGTGCTACTCTCGGGTATCATTACAGGTCTTTGGGGTATCATCCTTGCCGCTATGCAGAATGATATTAAGCGCTTGTTAGCATACTCAAGTATCGAAAATATCGGTGTTATCCTTATTGGCTTGGGTATCGCTGCTGTAGGTCACGCTGCTGGTAGCGGTCTGATTGGTATGTGCGGCATGTGCGGAGCATTGCTACACATTGTTAACCACTCGCTCTTTAAGACCCTCCTCTTCCTCAACGCTGGAAATATCTACTCGAAGCTACATACAACATCGATGAACGAGATGGGTGGCTTAGCTAAGTATATGCCTATTACAGCCATTATCACTCTCTTCGGTGCAGTGGCTATATGCGCTCTACCACCACTCAACGGCTTTATCTCTGAGCTACTTATCTACATCGGTATGTTCAACGGCGTGAGCGATGGACACGAGGTGCTATACTCTGTAGCGGGTATTATCGCCTTGTCACTTATCGGTGGTATCGCTGTATTGGTATTTACCAAGCTCTTTGGCGTTGTATTCCTTGGCTCTCCACGCTCAACACACGTAGCCGAGAGCAGCGAGGTTGACAACCTCCGTATCGGTGCAATGGCTATCCCTGTAGCGATGATACTTATCATTGGTCTCTTCCCACAGTTTGCCATTCGTCCTATCGCAGCTATTGCTGAGGCTGTTACGGGTGCCGACAAGAGCATCGCAGTAAACCACTTCGAGCCTACGCTAACAGCACTAAGCTCCTCTATCTGGGTACTACTTGCAATCGTACTCCTTATCTACGCCTTGAAGCATAAGCTACAGAGCAAGCGCAAGATCAAGCAGGGCCCTACATGGGGTTGCGGCTTCACTGCACCAAATGCTCGTATGCAGTACACTGGCGAGTCATTCTCTGAGGGCTTGGAGAGCATCGGTCGCCCACTTATGAAGAATACCGTGGATGGTCGTGCGGTAGATAAGGGTGAGATATTCCCTCTACCACACAAGTATCGCGTTCGCCATAACGATAAGGTTGACTCATTGTTTGGTCAGTGGTGGGTACAGCTTATGCACCGCATCAACGAGTATGTTATGCGCCTACGCACTGGTCGTGTAAACAACTACATCACCTACGCCTTGGCATTCTTTGTCCTTGTGCTTATTCTAAGCCTTGTAGGTATTCTATAACTTCTAACCAAAGGGATTATGTTAGTAAAACTACTAAATACACTCGTTATGATTGCCGTTGCGATCTCCATCACTGGAGTTATCAACCGCACCAGAGCATTGTGCGCGGGACGCAAGGGCATACGTTTCTTCCAGCATATCTATAACGTGCAACTACAACTTAGAAAGGGCTCGGTCTACTCCACTACCACAACGGCACTCTTCCGTATTGCGCCTGCGGTATATCTCGGAGCTACACTCCTCGCCTTTCTCTTTATCCCTGTGGCAAACCTCGAGCCTATGCTCTCGTTCCACGGCGATATCATCTTCGTAGCCTACCTTTTGGGACTTTCGCGCGTGGCTATTGTCCTTGCAGCGATGGATACAGGTAGCTCCTTCGAGGGTATGGGTGCTGCCCGCGAAGCACTTTACGGTGCTCTTGTAGAGCCTGCACTGATGATGGGTATGGCAACCTTGGCACTCTTCTGTGGCTACTCGTCGTTTGCCGATATCTTCTCTATGGCGCAGGAGATGACCGTTAACATTACGGTTGTGATGCTCCTTGTAGCATACGTCTTCGGCGTTATTATGGTGATTGAGAGCGGTCGCGTTCCGGTTGACGATCCTAAGACCCACCTCGAGCTTACTATGATACACGAGGTTATGTGCCTCGACTACTCGGGCGTAGATATGGCATTTATTCACATTGCTACATGGCTTAAGAATGCGATTTTTGCAGTTATCGCAGCTAACGCCGTTGCGGTAATCTTCTCCTTCAACTGGTGGTTTGCAGCCCCATTGGCAGTCTTGGCTACGGGTATCACCATCGGTGTTGTGGAGTCGTTCCGTGCCCGCAATAAGCTCTCGCGCAACACCACCTTCATCCTCACCATCGTGGCGATGTCGGCACTTGTGCTACTCACCGGCTTCCTACTAATCCAAAATATCGAAATCTAACATCAGTGTTATGATACTATCTCTTATAATACTATATGTATTGACGCTCATCTATCTCTCGATAGCTGACCGTTTCCGCAACCATACCACCATTCTTGCCTTGCAGGGATTGTTGCTCTTTGGTATCGCCATAGCTCGTCTACACGAGTTCCATCCAGTGGAGATGTCTTTTATCATCGCCGAGACCTTGATCTTCAAGGCTATCGTCATCCCCGCAATCCTTATGCGTGTGATACGTCAGACAAAGATTAACCGCATTCACTCAAGCTCATCGCAGTTTGGAGCCTTGGTGATGTCTATCGTGGCACTTATCGCCAGTTGCACCATCACCTACTATATGGCAGACCAGCGTACCGATATGATCTTCTTCGGTGTGGCACTATACGCCCTACTCTCGGGACTTATCCTTATTGTTATGCGTAAGCGAATCTTTGCCCACCTTATCGGTTTCTTGGTTATCGAGAATGGTGTCTTCCTCTTCTCTATGGCTATCGGTGTTGAGCTCCCTATGCTTATCAACCTCGCCATTATGCTCGATATCTTGATTTCGATTCTTATTCTCGGTATGTTCCTCCGCCGCATGGACGAGGAGATTCACACCGATGAGACGGATGCTCTAACCTCTATTAAAGATTAACACTATGGAAATGCTAATATTTATCCTCGTATCGCTAATCTTTGCTATAGCGCCACTCATGGTTAAAAGCGAGCGCGCTACACGCATCATGGCAGGATGCTTCATGATAACGCAGGTTGCAGGCATAGCGTTAATCATCGCATTTAAGCAGACCGATACGCTATTGCTCTCGATCTTCCGCACCGACACCCTTGCGGTGCTCTTCCATATACTTATGACTGCCGTGCTTGGCTTCACACTTATCCACTCGTCGTCGTACCTCAAGGCCGAGGAGGTATCCACACGCTCGTATAAGGCATACTACACACTCCTTATGTTGCTTGCTGTGGCTATCACCTGCGTCTATTACTCTGATAACTTGGCGATGACTTGGGTATTCTTGGAGCTTACAACAATCTGCTCGGCAGGTATTATCTATCACCGTGAGTTTAAGCAGTCGTTGGAGGCTACATGGAAGTATATCTTCGTCTGCTCAACAGGTATCGCTATGGCATACCTCGGTATCTTGCTACTATCGACTGTTGCCGAGCATGGCGCTTTGGATTACGCATCACTTAAGGCTGTTATCGCAGAGGGTAACCCTCTCTATTTGAAGGTTGCATTCTTGCTTATGATAGTGGGCTATAGCTGTAAGATGGAGATATTCCCACTCTACACCGTGGGTGTGGATGCCAACTACGCTGCTCCTGCTCCAGCCTCGGCATTTATCTCTACGGCGCTCGTGAACGCAGGCTTTGTCTCTATCTTCCGCATCTATGACCTCTATGCCGCTTCGGGTGAGGTATTCGCGTGGGCACGCCATACATTGATACTTATCGGTATCCTTTCGTTGGCTGTGGGTGCTATGTTCCTACGTAGAACAAACAACTACAAACGATTCCTATCATACTCGACCGTTGAGAATATGGGTATTGTAGTCATCGGTATGGGTATTGGTGGCGTGGCACTATGGGCAGCCGTGCTTCACGTCGTATGCCACACCTTTGTTAAGAGCTCAATGTTCTTCCAGGTGGGCATTATGCGCCATATCTACGATAGCTACAGCATTAACCGCATTGGTAACTATATGAGCATCAACCGCGTGGGTGCTATCGGCTTTATCATCGGCACTTTGGTATTGCTTGCCTTCCCACCATCACCACTCTTCCTCTCGGAGGTTATGATCTTCCAGGGCATTATCTCTAACGGTAGCTGGTGGTTGCTCGTTGCCATGTTGTTGCTTATGTGCGTTGTTATCTACTCTATATGGAGCCGTACGCTACGCCTTGGCTACCACTCAAACCAGGACGAGTTGCACCTCTCGGAGGTCAACCGCCGTCTCTCATACTCGGCAGCCGTGCTCCTTATTGTGGCTATAGCAATCGGTATCTGGATGCCAGAGCCACTTCGTGAGGCTATTGACAAGATTGTAACCATTGGATAAACGATAGTTGTTATGAAACTATACTATATAACAAATAACACCTCATCGGCTGTTGCTATTAGCGACATCCCCGTTGTGGAATATGTTGACTTGTATAACGACCTTAAGGAGCGCATGAAGGATGCCCGCTACCATATAGGTCACTACTTTGCCACCGAGATTGAGAATGGTCTTAAGTTCTACCTTATCCTTCTTGATGATATGAGTGGCGAGGTATATATCACCTCCTTCGTTCCCGACTACTATGCCGAGGGTCTTGCCTCGCTTACGGCTGTACATCAGCAGTTCCACCCATTCGAGCGCGAGATTCACGAGCTCTATGGTGTGCCATTCGACAACCACCCTTGGTTGAAGCCTTTGCGCTTCTCGTTCGATCGTCGCGACAAGGAGTTTACAATGGATAGCTACCCATTCTACTCTATCGAGGGCGAAGAACTCCACGAAGTTAACGTAGGTCCTATCCATGCAGGTATTATCGAGCCAGGTGCATTCCGCTTCATCTGCGATGGCGAGCAGGTTCTCCACCTTGAGATAGCCCTCGGCTACCAGCACCGCGGTGTTGAGAGCGAGATGGTGCGCAACCAGAATCGTTTGCGCCAGACCCTTATCGCAGAGTCAACAGCTGGCGATACGGCTGTAGGTCACGCCACAGCTTACGCCGAGCTTTTGGAGAAACTAACTAACGAGGATATAGGCGACGATTTGCGCTTGGAGCGCTTGGTGGCAATCGAGCTTGAGCGCATCGCTATGCACCTTGCCGACACTGGCGCATTGGGTACAGATATCGCCTTCCAGCTCTATCAAGTTGTATGCGAGGCACTGCGTACCGTTACTATCAACACTTCGCAGGCATGGTGTGGCAACCGCTTTGGTAAGAGCCTTATCCGTCCATTCGGTAGCAACCACCCTCTTACCGAGGAGAAGGTTGCCCTAATTAGAAAGAATATCGCCGATGTACGCCGCCGCTACAACGAGCTACGCTCCGATATCCTTGAGTCGCACACCTTGCTTGCCCGCTTCGAGCAGTGCGGTCTTGTACCAAAAGAGGAGATGGAGCGCATTGGTGGCGTTGGTCAGGCAGCACGCGCAAGTGGTGTTGCCCGTGATATCCGCACCACACACCCTTCGGGCTACTACGCCGTGGGTGTAAGCCACATGCCTGTGGTTAAGCACGATGGCGATGTTATGTCGCGCCTTGCAACACGCCTCGACGAGGTGTTGCAGAGTGCCGACTATATCGAGAAGGTACTATCAAACTATAAGCCTTCAGGCAATATCCCTGCACCAAACTACGAGCCACAGCTCCAGGGCGAGGCGTTGTCGTTCTCACTCGTTGAGGGCTGGCGTGGTGAGATTTGCCACGTGGCACTTACGGATAAAGAGGGCAATATTGCGAAGTATAAGATTAAGGACCCAAGCGTTCACAACTGGCTTGGTCTTGCCATTGCCGTTCGCTCGGAGGGCATCTCGGACTTCCCTATCAATAACAAGAGTTTTAACTTGTCGTACTGCGGTCACGACCTATAATATTGCAGACTATGTTTTTTGGAAAAGCAAAGATACTACGTAGCCACGGCTGGCAATATATTCCCGATTTGGATGCTGTGACCCTCACCGAGGAGTTTCGTGGCTTCCCACTACTTACCGACACCGAGGATAAGAGCAATATAGAGCGTGCATCAAATATCTGTCCTACGGGCGCTATTACCACTGCGCCATTTACCTTAGATATGGGTAAGTGCCTCTTCTGTGGCGAGTGCCAAAAGTGCGCACCTAAGAATATCAAGTTCACCAACGAGCATCGCCTTGCTGCCACACGCCGCGAGGATTTGGTTGTTGAGGCTGGACAGACTGCGCCAAAGTTCGACACCTCAGCAATTCGTCCCGAGATTGCTAAGTACTTCGGCAAGGCATTGCAGCTTCGCGAAGTCTCGGCTGGTGGCGACTGCTCTGTGGAGATGGAGCTCAATGCTACGGGAAATGTAAACTTCGACTTCGGTCGCTACGGTGTCGGCTTCACCGCCTCACCACGCCACGCCGATGGTCTTGTGCTTACTGGTCCTATTAGCTCAAATATGGCTGAGCCACTTGATATATGCTACAACTCTATCGCCGAGCCAAAGATTTTGGTTATCGCAGGCTCCGAGGCTGTATCTGGAGGCTTATATGCCGATAGCCCCGCCGTAGACCGTAAGTTCTTAGATAAGTACCACGTCGACCTATGGCTTCCAGGCGCACCCACACACCCACTCTGCTTTATCGACGGCATCACACGCCTTCGCGCTAAGCAAAAATAGTAAATAATTGCATAGAAAGCGATAATTTTTATACATTTGTGCCAAGAAATAATTAAACCTAAATTATATGAACGCTATCGTAAAAAATGATTTTCAGTTTGAGGGACAGAAGGGTCACTATGTAGGCAAGGTTCGCGATGTATATAACATCAACGACGACTACCTTGTAATGGTGGTATCTGACCGTATCTCT